>Ga0209578_10001198_pt1:0-20000 | contig 24995 bp, 13 predicted proteins | sample tdAd472_FD_187127 | JGI IMG/M metagenome (GOLD analysis project Ga0209578, IMG submission 187127) | Marine sediment microbial communities from the Atlantic coast under amendment with organic carbon and nitrate - tdAd47.2 (SPAdes)... | ecosystem: Environmental > Aquatic > Marine >...
CATTAATTTGCGGGGTTGTGGCCGGCAGTCTGCCTTGATGCTTCGTCGTCGTTGTGTCTGCCCTGCTGAAATGTGTTTTCCTGTGCTGAACGGTGCCGTCACGCGGCTCATGCTGTTTGAGAAGGACGAGGACTACGCTGCGTTCGAACGTGTCCTGGGCGAAGCGGTCGCTCGTGAGCGGCTGCCGATCTTTGCGTCTGCGGTCATGCCCAGTCACTGGCACTTTGTGGTGCGGTCACTCCGCTGCGCACGCCGTTCGCCGGGGCGAGCATCCGGATTCTCAGCTTGATTACCGGGCTCAGTTTCCAGAGCAGGCCGGTTGGATTTCTCTTCAAGGCAGGCTGCGTTTGTGTGGAGCGGGATGGTGGTTATCCTTCCGGGGCTGCGTCCGGGATTGGGGACGCGGGTCTTCGAGACGTCTGTGCGTCGAACTCTGGAATCAGGAATCCGTTGCCGTGAACTCCGCCGAGCATCGTCAGAATCAGCAGGTTCGTTTTGCCGTGATTTGTGGACTGGTCGTCCTGGCCGCGTTGTGGCGTCTGCTGCCGATCGGCGGGATGAACTTCGCTCCCGTCGGGGCGATGGCTCTGTTTGGCGGAGCGTGCTTCGCGTCGCGCCGAGCGGCGTTTCTGGTGCCGATCGCGGCGCTCATGCTCAGTGACATCGCGCTCAACGCGGGTCGTTACGGAGCCAATCCGCTGGCCTCGTTCTCGACGATGAGCCTCGTGACGTACGTGCCGATGATCGCCGTCGTCGGGCTCGGGCTGCTGCTGCGGATTCGGAAACGGTCTCCGCTGAACCTCGCGCTGTTCTCGCTGGGCGGTTCGGTCGTCTTCTTCGTTGTGTCGAACTTCGTCTGGCTGTTCTTCGATCCGGAACTGACGGTGTCGGCTGCCGGGCTCGTCAAGTGCTACGCCCAGGCGCTGCCGTTCTTCAAGAACACGCTGCTGAGCGATGCGTGCTTCAATGCCGCTCTGTTTGGTTGTCTGGCTCTGGCCGAGTCGCGTCTGCCGGCCCTGCGTCCCGCGACGGTCGACGTGGTTGCCTGAGGTCGCTGGCCAGTTGAGTTTTTCGCAGCTCTGAGACGAGCATTCCGCAGAGGTTCTGATCGAGCGCAACATGGCACACAGTGACGTGGCAGGCCGTGACGTGATGGTGCTCGGCGGAGGAATTGTCGGCCTGTCGACGGCCTGGCGGTTGCGGGAACGCTATCCGGACTTCCGCATCACGCTTGTCGATAAAGAGTCCTCGCTGGCGTTTCACCAGACGGGCCGCAATTCGGGCGTCCTGCATTCCGGGATTTACTACAAGCCGGGATCGCTGCGGGCGACGAACTGCCGCGAAGGCAAGAAGGCGATGGAAGCCTTCTGTGCTGAGCATGGGGTCGCGTACGACCTGTGCGGCAAGGTGATTGTCGCCGTTGACGAGTCCGACCTGCCGAACCTCGACCGCATTTACGAACGGGGACAGGCCAACGGCGTCGCCTGTGAGGTGATTGGCAGCGAGCGGCTGAAGGAACTCGAACCACACGTTGCCGGCATCAAGGCGATTCACGTTCCCGAGGCCGGCATCGTTGATTACGTCGGTGTTTGCGAGAAACTCGGCGAACTGCTGCGGAACAGCGGCGCGGAAATTCATCTCAACACACGCGTGACCGGAATGCGGGCCAGTGGTGGCCGGACAGTGGTCGAAACGACCTCTGGTGACTTCGAAACGCGGTTCGTCGTGAACTGCACCGGCCTGTATTGCGACCGTGTCACGAAGCTCAGCGGACAGAAACCCGAGGCGAAGATCGTTCCGTTTCGCGGTGAGTACTTTGAGCTGACGCCGGAGGCCGAGCATCTCTGCCGCGCGCTGATCTATCCCGTGCCGGATCCCAAGTTCCCGTTCCTCGGCGTCCACTTCACGCGGATGGTGCTGGGCGGGGTCGAGTGTGGGCCGAACGCGGTGCTCGCGTTTGCCCGGGAAGGTTACACGAAGCGGGACATCAATCTGCGGGATCTGGCCGAGTCGCTGACGTATCCCGGCTTTCTGCGGATGGCGTCGCAGCACTGGCGAACCGGCTGCATGGAAATGTGGCGGTCGTTCAGCAAGGCGGCATTCGTCCGGGCCTTGCAGCGGCTGATCCCCGAAATCCGCGGCGAGCATCTGCACCATGCGCCGTCGGGCGTGCGTGCTCAGGCTCTCGGTCGTGACGGCAAGCTGCTGGACGATTTTCTGATCCAGGAAACCGATGGAATCATCAACGTCGGCAATGCTCCTTCGCCCGCTGCAACCGCTGCATTGAACATTGGCGGCCTGATCGTTGAGAGGCTGGCTGCGAAGGTGTCATGACCGGCACTTTTGCTGGCGAACGCCGCAGCCGGAATTTCCGTGCAGCCAGGTGGAACCTGACAATCCGGCGTCGCTCTGCACCAATCTCCCGGCAGGCTGCGGGCAGGGATTGGAATCGGGCTGAAATGAGGAAAAAATCCTGTCACGGACTTCTTGTCCGGAAGTAGGATCGTCGGCTTCCAGTCTGCACAGGCCGGTTCCGGCTTTCTTCCCGTCCAACCCTTTCCGCAATCTGATCAGAATCGGGCGTCAGCCAGATGGGCTGTCGGCGATTTGCTTCCCGGCGTTTGACAGGGATCACCTGTCGTTCGACCGGCTCAGTTTGCTGAGCCAGCAGTCTCTTCGAGGCTGCTTCTACTCCTGCGACAATTGGAGACACACGATGCCGTCTCGACTTTCACGCCTCGCGATGTTCGGGCTCTCGCTCGCGGTAGCACTCAGCTTTGACAGCCGAGTGTCTGCAGCCGAAGGCCCGTCGGCCCGAGTGCTTCAGTATCGCAGCGAGGCCGGCGACAACGTTTTCGCCGTGCAGCTCAAGGCCCCGAAGGACGCGAGCCAGGCTCGACTGCAGAAGCACGTCGTGCTGTTCGACACTTCGGCCAGCCAGACCGGCGAGCATCGTCAACAGGCTCTGTCTGTGTTGAAGAGCTTTCTGGCGGCGCTGCCGGAAGCTTCCGAGGTTCGGCTGCTGGCGATCGATGTTGCGGCCAACGAGCTGACATCTGAGTTCGTCGGTGCCCACAGCGAATCCGCTCAGCGGGCGGTCACTGCTCTGGAACGGCGCGCTCCACTGGGGGCCACTGATCTGGGTAAGGCTTTGAAAACTGCTGCGTCGCTGGCGGCCAATCAGAACGCGTCGATCGTCTACTTTGGCGATGGCGTCAGCGGACTGCGGATCATTTCTCAGAACGACCTGCAGCAGATTGTCGCTCAGCTTCGTGAAGCTCGAACGCCGGTCAACAGTCTGGCGGTTGGGCCGCGCCGCGATCTGCAGCTGCTGGGAATCCTCAGCCACTGGACCGGCGGGCGGACGCTTGTTGATGACGCTGAAGTTTCGGCGGAAGTCGCCGGTCAGGAGCTTGCCGAACTGTCGCAGGTTTCGCCGCTGTGGCTGACCTCGCTCACGGCAGATTCCGCGACGCTGCTTCCCGGTGACGCTCTGCCGGTTCGACACGACCGGGACACGATCGTTCTGGGTCGAGGCCCCGTTGCCGACGCTCTTACTGGCACCGTGGGCGAAAGCGAGATTCGCTGGGCCACGACTGCCGGTCAGGCCTCGAACGAGAATGCCTACCTGTCGACTCTTGCCCAGCGCGTTGAACGCAATTCGCTGGACGTTCCGTTTGCCGGTGAGCAGCTTCTGCTTTCGGCTCGTGACAACATCAACGCTCAGGTCAGCCAGCTCGCCGCACTGGGCGACGCGGCGCTGATCGATCGTGATCTGCATCGGGCTGCTGAGATCGGCAAGGCGATGCAGGAACTCGATCCGCAGAACGCCAACGCCAGCCGGCTGCTCAAGGCCGCCGCCGTCACGAATGTCAGCCTGCTACAGGACCCGATTGATCCCAACGCTCCGACGGCCGATGGCGCAACGGCGGGCGACCCGGGCAGCCTGATCAATGAGCAGCTCGTCATCGAGCAGATCAAAACGGATCGTCTGCAGCTGATTGTTTCGTCGACGATTCAGCAGGCCATTCAGCTCAAGGATGAAGACCCGGACTTCGCGTTGAGCCTGCTGAAGAAGACAATGGCTGCCGTTCGCGAGGCGACAGACATTAACCCGGATGTCCGAGTCAATCTCGGGAAGCGTCTGCAGGGTGTGATCGCCGATGTCAAAGGTCAGAAAGAAGTTCTGGAACTGCGTGAGATTCGTGCTCAGGAACGCGTCGCTGCTGTCGAGGCTCAGAAACGCCTGATCGAACAGCTGGAGCTTGAGGACGATCATATTGAACGGCTGGTTGACCGCGTTCGTTCTCTGCTCAACGATGCTGAACGCGGCAATGCGGCTGCGTATTCCGAGGCTGAAGCGGTCGCTCAGGAAGCGATTCGTCTGCGACCGGGTAACGGGACGGCCACAGCGGCTCGCGTTGGAGCTGAAGCGGCGGGGCAGCTTTACACGGCTTACTACATGCGGAACCTGCGAGCGGACCGCTTCCTGGCAACGCTCGAACAGGTCGAACTGTCGCACGTCGCGTTCCCCGACGAGCCGCCGATTCGCTGGCCGGCTCCGGAAGTCTGGAAGGCTCTGTCGGAACGTCGCGCGAAGTACGCGTCAGTAACGCTGTACGATCCGTCGCCGTCGGAGCAGAAGATTCAGGCCGCGCTTGAGCAGCCTGCGAACATCAACTTTGTTGAGGATTATCCGCTGCAGGACGCGATCGACAATCTCGCCCAGCAGTACGAGATCCCGATCATCCTCGACCCACTGATGCTGCTCGACGGAATTGTGACGCCGGACCAGCCGATCAATGTGCCGCCGCTGTCGAACATCAAACTTCGCAGCGCTCTGAAGATCATGCTCGAAGAGCTGGACCTGACCTACATCATCGAAGATGAAGTGATGAAGATTACGACGATCGACATCGCAAACGATCCGTCCAAACTTCCGACCCGCGTTTATCCGGTTGGCGACCTCGTCATCCAGTTGATCCCGCCGCAGGGTGGTGGTTTCGGCGGGGGGCTTGGTGGTGGCCAGCAGGGTGGCGGCCTCGGCGGCCAGCAGGGTGGTGGCTTTGGTGGTCAGCAGGGCGGCGGCTTCGGCGGTGGTGCCTTCAACATTGCTCCGCCCAAGGTTCCCAAGGCCATGAGCAAGCCCGAGCCTGTGAAGAATGCTCCCGTGAAGGTTCAGCAGCCGGTTGATCCCAAGCTGCAGGGAATTCTGAACGGCATTCTTGGTGCGGAGTCGGCATCGACTCAGGCGCCCGCGTTCAGCGGTTTCGCTCAGATCGCCGAGCGTCCGAAGTCGACGCTGAAAAAAAAACCGTAACTGATCCGGAAATCGGGCAAGCCGTCCGGACTGGTGAAACTGTGCAGGGGTCGTCGATCGGTATTCGATCACGGCCCCTGTTTTACGCGCAGTTGGCTCAAGTCGCGGATGGCTCTCGAGTCAGGTTTCAGGTTGCTCAGGCAGCTGCAACTGACGCGTCAGCGAGCAGCGATTCAGCGGCCACGAAATCATCTGACGGAGTGAATTCCGGTGACGGCGCGAGTTCCGGGAACGCGAAGGCTCCGCCGCGAGAAGCCCAGCCACGAAAAGCCGGACCGCGGGTTTCCGACCACTGGTACAAGTACTTTGCCGAGAACCGACCTTCGTCGGAGGACGTGCGGCGGACGGTGTCTCAACTTCTCGAAGCGCAGAAGTATGAAGAGATCGTCGCGTTTCTGAATGCCGCGCTGGCCAACAGCCAGTCTGAACCGTGGATGTATGACATTCTCGCGATGGCAATGCGGCTGGCGGATTATCCGCAGGAGAGCATCCAGCGCGTGCTGCTGTCCCGGGTCGATCTCTCGCCGACGGACGTCGACGGGCTGTTGTACTCCGCGCGATTTCTGACGCAGCTTGATGCCTCGGCAGCGGCCTTCCGCGTTTATCAGGAGGCGGCGCGAGTCTCGCCGGCTCAGGCCGAGCCTTACGTTCTGGGACTGAAGCTTGCGCGGCAGCTCAAGGATCCGCAGGCCGTCCAGTGGGCCAGCAGCGGAATCCTGACGCACGTCTGGGGGCGCGGTTTCGAGCGGCATCATCAGAATGCCGAAGACGCTGCGGCGGATGCTCAACAGACGCTGCGTCGTGAGGGGCGAGAGGACGAGGCGGACCGTCTGGCAGCCGCGCTGACCGAAGCGAAACGTCGCGATCTGATTGTTCGCGTCGAGTGGTCAGGCGATGGCGATCTCGATCTGACCGTCGAAGAGCCCTGCGGCACGAAGTGCTCGACCCATAACCCGCAAACCGCTGGCGGCGGCGCCTTCACTCACGATGGTTATGGGCCGAAGCCGGAGAACTGTTTCGAAGAGTACGTGTGCGTTGCCGGAGAGAAAGGCGACTACCGGGCGACGATCGAGCACATCGACGGGAACATCGTTGGGAAGGCGTTTCGCGTTACATGGATTCGTTATCGCGGATCAAAGAGCGAGCAGGTGAAGACGGAAACGTACCGGCTCGACAAACCGCGCCGCGTCATTCGCTTTACCTTGAACGAGGGACGCCGCCAGCAGCTGGTGCCAGGGTTGCCCGTTCCGACGTCGAGGCCAACGGCGGACGAAGAACAACGGCGGGCAAAGACTGAACACTGACGGCAAGCTTCGACGGGAACTGACTTTCGCCAGACGCGGGTCATGGACGAAGTGTGTCGATCAGGCGGCCCACTTCGGCGGCGTCGAGCAGGACACCGTTGCCGACGGTTGTCCCGTCCGGGCTGATCAGAATGGTCCACGGAGTTGCTCGAATGCCGTACCAGTCGAGAAGCAGTGGCGGCCCGTTGTCAGCTGTGGCGTGACCGATCGCGACGTTCGCCGGAAACCCGGAGCTGCTTCCCTGCAGAGCTGCGGTCGAGTTTGCTTTGAAGTCGCTCATCGGAGTTTGAAGCAGGATCAGTGCGACATCGGACGAATCTCGGTACCGCTCGGCGAGGTCGCTGAGCAGTAGACCGCCGAGTTGTCGAGACGCAGCACACGAGGCCTGGACGCAGACGAGGCAGATCGTTTTGCCACGCATCGCTGCGATCGTGCGTCCGTGTCGCGATTCGCGGATCCATTCCGTGGCCGGCCATTCGCGGGCGGGCTGGCCAATGACGTTTGAGGCGGATCGCGGAAACGGATTCCAGGTCGGCGAGAACAGGACCGCCGGCAGAATGTCAGTCTGTTGTTCGCGGAGAAACGTGACCGGGTTCAGCCAGCCGTTTGTGTCCGTCGCGAATCCTGCCAGTTGATTCGGCTGGGCGCCGGGACTTCCGACATGAACCGCGAAGAACAGGTGCGGAACACAGCCGCCATTGACCATCTCGTTCTGAGAACCGATCGACGCGATCTGCTGCCCGGACTCAACAACGTCACCCGCTTCCACTTGCCGGTTGTCGCCCAGATGGGCATAGATCGTTGTCAGCGATGTTTCGTCGGGCAGGACGTGCTCGATGACGATGGTGTGGCCCCAGGCGGCCGCAGAGCCCGAGCGACTGTCGTCGAGCTTCTCGGTTGACGGGCGGTCGTCACGAGCTGGCCCTCCTGAATAGCGGACGATCCCGGCGGCCGCCGCGAAGACGGGTTCGCCGGGTTGAAACCAGCCGAAGTCGCTGCCGGTCTGGACGAGCGTCTGTTCGCCAGCCTTGATCAGCGGCATTCCGAACCCCGCGTCGGGATAGAGCCGCCACTCGCGACCGTCGCCATCTTTCACTGAGCGGAGTGCAGCTTCATCGAAGAGCTTGCGCAGTGGCGGGCTGAACCTCGTCGCGCGCGGAAACAGAGATTGTGGCTGCTCGGAAGGCGTGATCCCCAACGGGTGTTGAGGGACGTCGAAGACGAGTTCGCCGCCGGGGATCGCAATCGGCCCGTCGGTCGCGATCGGCACGAACTCAGACGCCGCCGCGGCCTGCTTGCCGGCCCTACCTGACGAGGCTTTTGTTTTCGGCGTTTGTCTTCTGGGGACCGGCTTCGCAGCGAGGCCGATTTCGAAAGCATCGTCGGCATAGAGCGGCAGGTGCCGATAGTAGACTTCGAGCGTCAGCACGTTCATGCAGGTCGAGTAGAGGCGGCCGCCGCTGCGGCCCCAGTTGCTGATCGGGTCCCAGCTGCCGGCGGCGTGCCCATGCTTCACCTGCGAATTGACGAGCATGTCTCGGTAGGCGGCGTTCCAGACTCGCCAGCGATCTCCTCCGAGATGATGCAGAACCAGCGAGACATAGTAGTTCGCATATTCGTTACTGGACTTCGGGTCCTGCGTTCCGAGCAGTTGACCGACGCGCTGCAGGCGGACTCGGTCCAGCGAGGAATGCAGATACAGACTGCACAGGCTGCCGATGGCGGTCGTCGCGACGGTCCCGCGCACTGGCTGCTTGTAGCCATATTCACCCGTTGAAGGCAGGTGGACGCTCCGCAGAAAGTGAATCGCTCGTTCGCGGACTTCGTTCGGCACCTTGAGCCCCGACAGTCTCGCGCTGACGAGCGTCATGACCTGCCAGCCGACGACTGATGTGTCGCCGGCGTCTCCTGGGGAGTAGCGCCAGCCGCCTCCGACCGGATCCTGCGACTCGGCGATGAACTCGATGGATTCCTCGCACGCCTGGATCAAGGTCCGGTCGAGCGTCAGTCCGTAAGCCTCGCACAGGGCCATCGCGGCGATTCCGTGCGCGTACATGCCCGAGCGGCCTTCTGGGACGACATGTTCGACTGACGTTCTCAGGTCACCGTCGCGCGACTGCGAAACCAGCCAGTCGATGCCGCGCTGGACGACCTGCTGATAATCGCCTTCCCGATGAGAGTGGCCGGCGCCCAGGTAGCACAGCAGTGCGAGGCCCGTTGCCGCAGTCGGGCAGTCCATCGAGCTGTCCGGCAGGCACGCGTCATGACATTCGGCGTGTGAGTGCTGCAGGCTCCAGGAGCCGTCTTCCCGCTGATGGTCGGCCAGCCATTTCAGCCCCGCCTCAACCGCAGCCTCGCTGGCCGCCGTCGCTCCAGTGAGCGCTGCAATGCGGCGGCGATTCTGCAGGCGACGAGTCGGGAAGCCTCGTCCGGATGGGATGCTCCAGTCGTCGGTCAGCGCTTCTGAATTCGTCGATCCCGATTTCGCGCTGCCGGAACTTTCAGTCGAAGACCCGCTTCGCACGCCCGAGTTGGCGGTCACCTCGCGGTTGGCGAGGCCGAGGTTGTTTTTCGCGCTGAGAGTGTCGCCGCTGGCCTCGCTGGAAGGCGACGTCTCGGTCAGTGATGCCTCCTGGCGGGCGGTCAGCTCTTCGACGGCAACGGGTTGGAGCGGTTCGGTTTTCTGCACGTCGGGCAGCGACAGTTCGATCGTCTCGTCGAGCGTCACAGCGTGCGGAGTCGCGTCAGCCGTCAGGTCGTTGGCGGCAGCATCGAATGAGAGATTGAGAACGTCTGTCGCCACTCGCGGTGGAAGCCTCAGCACAGTCGCCGCCAGAACCGCGAGCAGCAGTGCATGAACCGCAATGCTGGTCACGATGCCTGCGGAGTCGCGGCGAGGATCGTTCCAGGCTCCGGCTCGCGCTTCGCTGCCGTCGTCGTTGTCCGCGCTGACGGCGGCAATTCTCAGTGGCTGAGGACGTTGTTTTCGATCGTCGACCGATGGTGCCGCGTCGTCGGGAACACTGGTTGTTGCGGCTGGCCGACTGGTCCCCGGCGTGTTGGTGAGGCGAACATTTGGTGTCTCAGCAACGATGTTGGATTCGGCGTTGCTTGTTTGAGCACGGCTTGATTTGGCGTCGGTTTCAGCGAGCCTTGCTCCGCAGCAGGGAGACACAATTCTCTCGCTGCCTGGCGATTCCAGATCAAGCTGCAGGATCTCGACACTGTTCCCGCAGGCGGCACAGCGCAGTCGAACCCAGTTCAGAGTGTCGAGTTGGAAGGTGTCCATGCCGCGTTTTCTGAAGTTGCGTTGTTCAAGGTCTCATCATGAGAAACGCAGTCGGAGGTTCGCAATCAACGTCTTGCGCCGGGGTTCGATCTCATCCTTTGGGCAAAGCGAATTGTTCCAGCGGCTCGTTCTGCGAGCGCAGCAGAAGAGCCCGGTCCGAATGTTCGGAACCGGGCTCGGTGTCGTTTGAGGAGTTGGTCGTTGGCGGTGTTGCCGGTCAGAGCCTGTTTGCAGTCAGAGAATTGTTTGCCGTCAGGGGCTGACCGGTTGGTTGAGCCTCGGCGGCTCAGGCATCGACATTGCCGGGCTGTGGCGGAATGGCTTCGGTGCTGGGAGCTTTCTCGTTCTCAGGAGCCGGCGGCGTGTCTGTCGGCTCGACGGGGACCTTCAGCACTTCGTGAGTCTCTTCTGCTTCTACCGGGACCGGTTCCGGCTTCAGAACTGTTCTGTCCGATGTGACGCCTGACGAGCAAGGGCTGCAGCCGTTCATCGTCGGGCAGACAGTTGTCGGCACCATGCGGCAGACTTCGTACTCGATTTCGCGCGGGACCTGGCGGCAGACCATTCGCGTGTAGGTGTACGGGACCTGCTTCTTGACGCAGCGGGCCACTTTTTCCGTCACGGTGTACGGCACCTGCTTCTCGACGCAGTACGGAACCTTGCGGGTTTTTGTTTCCGTCACCCAGCGGCAGTTGGTGACCGGAACTTTGCGAACGTGCTCTTCCTGCACGATTCGGCAGGTGCGAACCGGAACCTTCCGCGTGCAGGTTTCATTGACCCAGCGGCAAGTGCGAACGGGAATCTTGTGGACGACTTCGTCCTTCACCCAGCGGCAGACCTTCACCGGCACTTTTTCGACAATGACTTCCGATTCCATGCGGCAGACTTTCTGCTGCACTTTTCGAGTGACAACCTGCGGGACGAGCGTTGTGCATTCGACCTGTCGCGTGACGACGTTCGGGCACCACTTCGGCTTGTACCAGCTCAGGCCTGGCGTTTGTGTGAAGCCAAGTTGAGGCAGCGGTGTGCAGGGATTGCACTGCAGCGTGAGCAGCGGCAGGCCGGGCAGGCACTTCTGCTGATAAGTCCATGAGCCGCGATCCTCGCAAACCGTCCGGACGGTGGTGCATGGCTTCAGAACGGTCTCGCAGATTTCGCGCTCGACGATGTCGGTGACCGGCTTGCAGACGACGCGGCGGCATTCTTTTTCCACCGTATCCCAGGTCTGCTTCCAGCATGTCTGGACGCATTCCTTCTCCGAGGTTTCCCAGACCGGCTTGCGGACGGTGTAGGTCTCCTCACGTTCGGAGGTTTCCCAGACCGGCTTGCAGACTGTGTACTTTTCCTCGCGACAGGACGTTTCCTGCACCAGTCGTTTGACTTCGTACTCGCACTCTCGATGCGCCGTTTCGCGAACCGTGCGGTAGCAGGTGCGTTCGCGTTCGTCCCAGACGGTTTCGTACACCGTGCGGTTACAGGTGACCTCCTCAGGTTCCCAGACGGTTTCCATCACCGTTTTGCGGCAGGTTTGTCGTTCGACTTTGCAGGTCGTGTAGCACGCAGTTGGTGCGCACGCCGTTGTCGGACAGCAGTTGTAGCTCGCAGCGCCGCAGTAGTTGCCGGCTGACGCCGACTGGCCTGTCGCGGCGGCTGAGCACAGGACGGCCAGTGCCAGAAGCCTTCTCATGGCTGATTTCTCCGAAGTGGTACGCTCAGAAGTTGCTGTGTTGCTCGAAGCTGATGCTTCATTTGCTGCAGACAGGCTGCCTTCCTGGCGAGCTGGCACGTCCTTCGGTTGCCGGCGAATCCGCTACAGCAGTCAGAGTCTCGCGCGGTTCTGTGACCGGCGCCTCTGCTGCTACTCTCATTATTGACTCGCACAGTCGCAGGTTGCAAAACCCGCTCAGGTCAGAAAGTCGATGAAGTCGCGGGTCGGTTGGAGCACGCCGGATTGTGCCGGTCAGGCGGGATGGGTGTCTCAGTGAAACTCTGCCGGCTGGCGTCTCAATCCGCACTGTCACAGCAATCGGACCAGAGCGTCACAACACGTTTGTCCGGCAGAATCCTCACGACGGAACAGGCCACACGGTCGCGCAAACCAGACTTGCCGGAATATTCCGCACAACTGCTGCCAGCGTTGCGTTGCGATCAGGACTCACATTCGGACGGACAATCGATCGAACCCCTGCGAGCCGTCGTAGCGGCATCAAGCAGATTTCCGGTCCAGCCGATCCAACCTGTACTCGCCGCGGTGATCGGACCGTGAGCTGTCTCTGCGGCGCGGGTGGGTCATCAGGTTCTTGCGGTTGAAGACTCTGAACTGAGTCAAGGCGTGCGAGATCCGCGCGGTTTTCCAGCGAGGTTCTGTCCCGGCGCGGCCAGCGGGGGTGGAAAACCGGGGCACCAGGAATTCGCGATTGGAACGTGATTCGGGAGTGATTCTGTGATCAGACGAGCGGCACGAACGATCGTCATCTTTAATCTGCTGCTGCCGTTGACCGGCTGCGTGCACTCGATCTGCGTGCCGAAGGTCTCGTTTCATGTTGAGTCGATTTCGATGCCGCTGCTGCCAGGCGATCCGGTTTATGTCGGGCCGGGCAGCAATGGACCGATCTGGTCGCCACCCGAGGTGATCTCGCCGAGCGGCGGCTGCGGAGCCGCCTGCAATTCGTGCTGCAATCCGACCGTCCCGCTGGAGCCGTTCGACCCGTTTGGCTGGTTGAAGGTTGGCTCGCTGGGCACTCAGGAAATCGATCCCGTTGGCTGGGTCTTCGGGCTGTAAACCGGCTCGTTCAGCATGCTGAGCACGCCGCGGCGCCGGCAGGGCACCGGAGTTCAGCGCTGCTCGCGGTCGATGGTCCGCTGGCGAAGTTTGATGCGACTCCTGGCGTCTTCTACGATCCGAGGCCGTTTCAGGTTGCCGTTCATCAATCGCTACTCCGGAGCGCAGCGCATGTTTCGTACTTTCACGGTCGAAAGTCTCAGGGTGATTCTGCTGGGGACGAATGACCGCTCAAGAATGGCAGGCTCATGCCGGGATGGTTGGCGTGGAGTGCCCGTGTTTCTGCGAGCCTTCGTCATTGCTCTGCTGCTGATCGCGGTTCCTGCGTCCGGCCTGCTGGCTCAGGACGACGCAGCGGGTGAGAAGAATTCTGACAGCAAACCTGCCGCGAAGAACGACGGCCCCGCGAAACCGCCAACCGACCCGAACGTTGTGATCGGTGAGGACGGAAAGCCAATCGAGAATCCGTTTCCTCGACGGTTTCCGGCTCCGGAACTCGATGGCGGACACGGGTGGCTCAACACGTCTGGCGAGATCACGCTCAAAGACCTGCGGGGCAAGGTCGTGCTCATCGACTTCTGGACCTACTGCTGCATTAACTGCATGCACGTTCTGCCGGACCTGCATTATCTCGAGCAGAAGTACCCGAACGAGCTGGTCGTCATCGGTTGCCACTCGGCCAAGTTTGACAACGAAAAAGACACGGAAGCGATTCGCCAGGCGATCGTGCGGTACGAAATCGAGCATCCGGTGATCAACGATGCCGACATGATTGTCTGGCGGAAGTTTCAGGCGAGTGCCTGGCCGACCATCGTGCTGCTGGACCCGGAAGGCAACTTCTGCGGCTATGTGTCCGGGGAAGGGAATCGCGAACTGCTCGACGGCGTGATTCAGAAAGTCATCGCGTGGCACAAAGCGAAAGGCACGCTCGATACCACGCCCGTTCGTTTCGATCTGGAACGCGACCGCGTACCGAGTGGCCCCCTGAAGTATCCTGGCAAACTGCTTGCCGACGAGGCCGGCAAGCGACTGTTCATCTCGGACAGTAATCACAACCGGATCGTCGTGTCGTCGCTCGACGGCAAACTGCTTGAGGTGATTGGCAGTGGCCGAATCGGGTCCAAAGATGGCTCGTACGCCGAGGCTCAGTTTGATCATCCGCAGGGAATGGCGCTGGCCGGGAATCGTCTGTTCGTGGCCGACACCGAGAATCATCAGCTGCGCGTCATCGACCTCGCTGCGAAGACCGTCAGCACACTGGCCGGGACTGGCGAGCAGGCTCGATTTCGAGCGACCGGCGGCCCTCTGAGAACGACGGCGCTCAACAGTCCCTGGGATCTGACCGTTGTCGGTGACACGCTGTTTGTCGCGATGGCCGGTCCTCACCAGATCTGGTCGCACAAACTTGGCTCAGATTCGATTGGCGTCTTCTCGGGGTCTGGCCGCGAAGACATCCTTGATGGACCGCACGGGATGGCCGCGCTGGCTCAGCCGTCCGGGATCGTCAGCGATGGGAAATCGTTATTCGTCGCGGACAGTGAGGGCTCGGCAGTTCGACAGATTTCGATTGATCCGAAGGGCGACGTCACAACGCTCGTTGGTTCACACGATCTGCCGAATGGGCGGTCGCTGTTCACGTTTGGAGATGTCGACGCGGTCGGCAACGAAGCCCGGCTGCAGCACCCGCTGGGAGTTCTGCTCGATGGTCAGACACTGTTCGTTGCCGACGCCTATAACCACAAGATCAAGGCCGTCGATCTGAAAACGCGGCAAACGACGACGCTGCTCGGCGACGGTGGTATGGGAAAAAAAATTGACCCGGTGGAACTGCATGAGCCGGCGGGGATGGCGATTGCCGGCAAGCGGCTGTTCATTGCCGATACGAACAATCATCGCATTGTCGAATACAGCCTCGAATCGAAAGCGGCTCGCGAGTTTACGGTTGAGGGACTGGCGGCTCCGCAGCTGGACCGTGAGGCGGCTCCGGCTGTCACGTTGGGAAGTGGCCAACCGACTATTGAAACCGAAGGCCAGGTGCTGGCCGCGGGTGAGGAAGTCACGGTTGAAGTCGCGCTGCAGATCCCCGATGGCTACAAACTCAACGACCTGGCACCAGTCCGGGCAAGGTTTTCAGTTGAAGGTGAGCAGTCCGTTGTTGACGCGGAGTCACTGTCCGGCAGCCACAAGGCGGCAGTTACTGAGAACGTGGCTCGGTTCCCGCTCAAGCTCACAGGGGAAGCTGGTCGTGCGAGCGTCAAACTGGCGCTGATTTACTCGTACTGTCGAGGCGGAACGGGCGGGCTCTGCAAGATTCATACAGCTCGCTGGACGCTGCCGATCACGACGGCTGCTGACGGGAAGACGATGCTCAAGTTGAAGACCGACATGCCGAAGTGACCGTTGCGGTCAGGCCAGCGCTTCGACTCGCGTCGCCCATTTGGAGTTCAAGCGGCTTTCGTCCGGATTCCGCTTGCGCTGTTCGGAGGGGCGAAATCGAAAGGCGGCGCTCAGCAGACCGGTCACTGCAACGGGGAGAAACGCGCCGCGTTGAGGAATCGCGGCGGATTCTTCAACCTGAATTTCGGGCAGTTCGGCTTCGAGGTCCGGCAGCAGTGGAGCGGCTCCGGGAATCAGGGGCAGTTCCGTTTCGACGGGGGGCATGCCGAGTTCAGGAAACAGAGGCTGCGGTTCGTCGATTCCGGGCGATGCCTGCTCCGGCGCTGGCTCGCTGATGCGTGTGTCGCTGGAACTTTCGGTCGCTGCCGCCGGTCGGACCGCGGTTTCAGTCTCCTCCGAGTCTGCTTCGAACAGTGAGTTGACGACGTTTTCTGGATCCGGTTCAGCCCCCGCTTGTTTCCCGGTGGAACCATCGTCGTCCGACTGAGCAATTCGTGGGGTGCGAGCCGTGTCGATGCGGATCGTCGTCTGAGAAGCGTCCGCCGGTGGATTCGTGATACCCAGCATGGCGTCCAGCGGTGGCAGGGCAGGGAAGACCATTGTCTGGGAAGGAATGAGTAGTGGCCGTGCCGGGCTTCGCGCCGACAGTCTGTTGAGGCTCAGGGCGAACTGGTCGTTGTAGCCAGGTTTCACTGTCGGGCTCAGAGCGAGACGCACGCGGTTGGCGTTCAGGTCGGAAATCGACAGTGCGTCCGAAAGGTCAGTTGGCGATTCGCCAGGCGAGTTGCCGACCGATAAGTGGACGACCGAGTCCCGGACAACGTCGGCAATCTCGATGAACTCGCCCGAGGTGACAACGGCTGAAGTTTGTTGTGCACTGCGGATCGTCAGCCAGCCGAGATTCAGTGACGCTCCGTTCCGCACGTCAAAGACGGTGGCAAGAGTGCCTCCGTCGATTTGAGTCGCCGTCGAGCCGGCGCCAATGAGCGTGACGTCGTCGCTGACGGTCAGCGGTCCGCCGGACGGACTGTCTGTCGCTGCTGTTCCGGGCGCATCGTTGGCCAGCAGCGAGAACAGACCGGGTGGCAGGATGATTGTGTCCGGGCCGGGGAGCGCATTGGTTTCCTGGAGAGCGGCTCGCAATGACGTCTGGCCGTTGGTGTCCGCTGCCGTCCCGTCCCCGATGGTCGCGTCTGGCAGGTCAACTGGCGTGGTGACGACGATTGCGGACAGCAGCGTCCGGCATTCGAGCCGGTCGGTTCGCGGGACAGTGAGCGTACGCCGCCGACGCAGTCTTTTTGTCGGCAGCAGGCGGCGAATCCATTTGTGAAAAGCCATCCGACGATACTCCGTCGACACGGCCGCGTGCCTGTCTGGCCCGGAGTCAGTGACGAGTGCGGCGTCGTTTGCTTCCGCTGCGGCAATCGCGCGTTCGCGACCGAAGAACTGAAACGAGTTCCCGACAGGTATCGTCGTCCTGGCGGGTGACTGATCAGAGAATCTGTGCCGCCTGCAGCGATTCTGCCGACCTTGCCGGCCAATTCCTGCTCCACGTCATTTCGGTCGAGGGCAGCTGGCCGCCGGGAGTTCGAGATTTTCCAGCAGAATCCGCCCCGGCGGCGTAGCGTCGCGGTTCGTGACCGACCAGTGACGTTTCCTGGCCCGTCAGAGGCTCCCGCCGTTGTTAGGTTCGTGCTGGTTTTTCAGGGCGAAGCTGGTGAGTAATGGTGGCGATCGTCGTGTCAATCCTTTTTCTCGGTCTCCTGGCGAGATAGATTGCCCGCTCTCATTGATGCTCCTCGGAGCTGTCCTCTATCTGCTGTTATTCGTTTTCCGTCATTTCCCGACAGAGGTGTTTCCTCTCATGGCGAATCTGTTTGCGTCGTCTGGTCTGGTCGCTGCCGAATTCGTGTCGGACCGTCCCGCTGCCTGGCAGTGGTGGGCGGCAGGCATCGTCGCGCTGCTGATTCTGGTGGCCATGTTTGTTTGTGCTTACCGGACTCGAACGGGCGTGATCGCCCGGGCGACGACGAAAGAAGCGATCCGGCAGCCGTTGTTTCTGCTGCTGCTGTTTGTGGCTCTGCTGCTGATCGTCGTGAACTCCTTCCTGCCGTTCTTCTCGCTGGGAGAAGACTTCAAGATGTTGAAGGACTGCGGCCTCGCGACGGTTCTGATCAGTGGGCTGCTGCTGGCCGTCTGGACGTCGAGCACGTCGATCGCCAGCGAAATCGAGGGTAAGACGGCGATGACGCTGCTCTCGAAGCCAATCACGCGGCGACAGTTCGTCGTCGGAAAGTACGTCGGAATTCTGCACGGCGTCCTGGCGCTGATCATTCCGCTGATGATCGCCTTGAGCGTCGCGATCTTTTTCCGCGTCGGGTACGACTCGCGGGAGTCTGGCCGTGGCGATCTGGAGTACTTTGTACTGCAGGAGCTGGAGTGGCTGCCTGGCTGGTCGGCTTACCTGCCGCACCCTCAGCGGCTGGCAGAAGTTCTGCAGGTGCTTCCGGGGTACGGTCTGATTTTCCTGGAAATTGCGGTCCTTGCAGCAATCAGCGTGGCGATTTCCACTCGATCACCGATGGTCGCGAATGTCGTGAGCTGCCTTGCGATTTTCGTTGTCGGGCATCTCACGCCGGTGCTCGTCCAGTCGGGAGAGCTGCAGTTTGAAGTCGTCGAGTTCATGGCTCGTTTGATCGCGACAGTGCTGCCGAATCTCGACAGCTTTAACGTTTCCGCTGCGGTGGCGACCGGGCAGCTGATTCCGCCGCTCTACCTGCTGGAAGCACTGGTGTATTCGGTTGCCTATATCGCGGCTGCCATTCTGCTGTCATTCATCCTGTTTGAGGACCGTGACCTCGCCTGATGATCGAGCGGCCCGTCGCGGCGGTTTCCGGGCTGCCGTTGCCGCCGGGCCGAAGGAAACGTACGAGCGACGTGCGGCCAGAACGGAGGCTGAGTTTCGGAAGAGAAACCGATGACAACGTCTCCATCTGAGTACCTCAATCGCGTATTTCCGAAGCGTTTTCTGTTTCGCGGGACGGCTTTGTGGGGGCTTGTCTGGACACTGCTGGGGTCGGTCGCTCTGGCTGTTCAGTTGCTGTCTGTTCTTCTTCTCCTGGCACTTGTCGAGTCTCAGGGGCGCGTCGAACTCGCTGACGGCCAGGCGGCGGAATTCTACTCGCTGTTCGGCGACAGAGAGTCGCTGCCGGCTGAGTCTCTTGAGCCGGGATGGGATGCCGCTCCCGCTGATGCCGGGCTGCGAGCGGTCGCCTGGGGGGCTCGGTCTCGCCCCATTAGCACTGTGATCGTGTGGCTCTGCCGCGCGTCCACGCAATTCGACGAGACCAGCTCGGCGTTCCTGACTCTGCTCGGGATGGGGTTCGTCAGTACGATCCTGGCTCTCGGCTTTTACGAGCAGGCCTGGCGAGTCGCTTCCGGCGTCGCGACGCACACCGGCCATCAGTTGCGAGAGTCGCTGCATCGGCATTCCCTGCGAATGGGAACCAGCGATCTCTTCGATCGTCATGTGCCCGACGTGTTGCAGCTGTTTACGAAGGAAGTCGAGTCAGTTCAGCGCTGGATTGCGGTGTTCGTCTGTCGGGTCGCCCAGGTGCCGCTGCAGCTCGTCATTCTGATTGGTCTGGGGGTCTTGATTGACTGGTCGTTTCTTGTTGAGTGCGGTGTGCCGCTGCTCGCCTGCTGGTTGTTCGTCCTTCGCCTGCGTATCTGGAGTCGGCAGAAGGTTAGGCTCGAAGAGGATCGGGCATCGACTGAACTCACACTGGTCGGAGAAGGTATTCATCGCAGTCGTTTGATCCGCGGCCATCTCCTCGACGCGTTCGAGCATGTTCGTTTTGAGCGGCATCTTGGCCGTTTCGAGTCGCATATGGCAGCTGCTGACGGGCTTCGTCGCCGCGTCTTCCTGGGAACGGTGGCTGCAGTCACGCTGGCGCTCTGCATTGTCGTCTATATCGCGGCGGGGCGTGTCCTGACTCAGTCGCCGTATTCGCTTTCGCTCGCGGAGGTTGTGTTTCTGTGTGCCGTCATGCTGCTGGTGCTGGTTCCGCTCGGTCGTATGGTCGGTTTGCTGGATGATCGGAATGCAGCACGGACGGCGATCGATCGCATCTATCGATACCTGAACACGATCCCTGAAGTCGGCCAGGCGGTTGGTGCGGAATTTCTTCAGCCGCTTGAGAAGAGTATCGAGTACCAGGATGTGGCCTATCAGGCAGACGATCGGCAGTTGCTTGGCGGCGTATCGCTGCGGATTCCTGCTGGAGGAATGACAGCCGTCGTGGCATTCGACCGGATGGAAGCGATGGCGCTGGCCTCAATGCTGCCTCGGTTTGTCGATCCGTCGAAGGGGCGAGTGACTATCGACGGTCACGACATTTCGCAGGCGACGCTCGAATCTCTCCGGGCGGAGGTCGTTTGGGCGGGTGGGCTGAATTCCTGGTTCACTGGTTCGGTGGTTGAAAACATTGCTGGCGGCGATCAGCGGTTTCCGTTGTCGCAGGTCACTGAAGCGGCAAAGCGTGCTCATGCTCATAATTTCACGCAGAAGTTTTCGCAGGGCTACGAGACAGTTGTCGGCGAACATGGCGAGCAGCTGACGGAATCTCAGGGGTTTCGGCTGTCACTGGCTCGCGCCCTGCTGCGGGATCCTGCAGTCCTGATTATCGAAGAACCCAAGGGAGTCGACTCGGCGGATGAAAAGGCGTTGCTTGAAGATGCCTGTCGAAATGCGTCTCGAGGCCGCACGGTCATTGTGCTACCCGCCCGCCTGCGGACCCTGAAAGCCGCTGACCGGATTGTGCTGCTGAATCGTGGCCAGGTCGAAGTTGTCGGCACTCATGAAGCGCTGCTGAAAACGTCGAGTCTCTACCGTCACTGGGAGTATCT
>Ga0209578_10001211_pt1 | contig 24849 bp, 25 predicted proteins | sample tdAd472_FD_187127 | JGI IMG/M metagenome (GOLD analysis project Ga0209578, IMG submission 187127) | Marine sediment microbial communities from the Atlantic coast under amendment with organic carbon and nitrate - tdAd47.2 (SPAdes)... | ecosystem: Environmental > Aquatic > Marine > Coastal >...
TCGACCTGCGCCTGCGCCACTTCCTGCGCCTGCGCCAGTTGCATGTCGGTACGCGGCCCGGCCAGAATCGACGCGGTTTCGCCCTTCAGCTTGATTCCGTCGGGGGTGACGATGTCGGGGGGATCGGCCTGATCGAAATAGCCGCGGACGATGACCACTTCACCATCCGGCCCCTTGATCACCAAATCTGGGCCGGCGCGGTCGAAGTCGGCGCGCAGGAACCACGCCTCTTCTATCACCACGTCCTGACCGGCCTTGGCCGTGATCAGGATATGCTCTTCACCGTTCGCTTGCCCGCCGCCGGTTCCGGATCCGGCTTCTGGTGGCATATTGTTCATCTAGAGCCCCCCAAGGCTCGGTGTCGCGGCTGGGAACCGCCGGACACGAATTGATAAAACTCCCTTTGGCGACAGTTTCTCCGCCACCAAAAATGGTTATCGGCTTTTCCACCCAAACCAACTGTGACAAGCATCACTTTTTGCTAAAATTTTAGCGAAATTCATAGACTTGGCCGTTCCGATCCAGAGGTTTACTCTAACCCAATGCCAAAAGCTGGAAAATCCATAAATATCCGGGTTTTAGATCGTAATGTATGCAACGCCAGGATGACCGGAACATGACAGCATCACGGACAGGTGCCGAGGTTCCGGACGTCGAGTGGATTTTCGGATACGGATCGCTGATGTGGCGGCCCGGATTCCGCTTTCTCGAACAGTGTCCCGCACGCCTCGACGGGTATCATCGGGCGCCCTGTATTTACTCGCATCACCATCGCGGTACGCTGGCCGTGCCCGGCCTTGTCCTCGGCCTGGACCACGGCGGATACTGCCTTGGGATTGCATTCAGAATAGACATTAACGATCGCGTGCAAATTGTTGATTATCTTTATGAAAGAGAGATGATCGGGTATGCCTATCAACCCGCCTGCGTCGGCATCGATATCGGCGAACGCCGGGTCCGCGCCTATACCTTTGTCGCCGATCCCGGGCATGAACAATACGCCGGCGATCTCGGCCATGAGCGCACGGCGGAGATCATCATGCGGGCCCAGGGTGTCAGCGGTCTGAACCGGGATTATCTGATGAATACCGTGCACAAACTCGAAACCGAGGGGTTCGCCGAACCCGAACTCGCGGCCTTGCGCCAGCGTGTCCAGGTGCTGACCGGCGAGATCGATCAGGGCGGCGGAATTTGATCTGCGTCAGCCGCATCGCCTTGCCCGTTCCGGGCGCTAACGGAAAATGCTAATCTGCGATTCGCCATCGCTGCGGATTCACCAATCGTTAACCAAGTCATCGCTAGGATACGATCATGGCAGAAGATAAAGAATATGGCGTCAAAAGCGACGGCTCCCGAAGTGAGATGGAAGCTGTGCTCGACGTTAAGCTGGAGGTGACGGCAGTGCTTGGCACCGCCTTCATGCCGATCAGCCAGATTCTCAAACTTGGCCGTGGCGCGGTTGTCGAACTGGACCGTACCGTCGGCGAGGACATCGAGCTTCATGCCAATAACCAGCTTATCGCCAAGGGCGAGGTCATCGTCGTCGAGGACCGGCTTGGCGTAACCGTCAACGACGTTATCAAAAGCCCTTCGGGCTAAGTGCGAGGCCAGCCATGTTGCTCTCTCCGGACGTTTACAAGACCGCGACGCTGATGATCCAGGAATACGGCGAGTTCGCCCCAGCCGGCGCTTTCATCAAAGCCGACCAGCTCCGTGATGCCGGCGATGCCGCCGGACGCGATATCTGGTTGAGGATCGCGCGCGCCGCCGAGGAATTGCTGTCCGACGAACTGCCGCAAAACACCGTTCTGCACTAGAACCCGACCAGCGCCTACCTACTTAACGCATTTGAATGTGCTGATGGCAGTGCGGAACAGGTACGTGTCTACGGTTGTGCTTTCCTGAACCTTGACGGCTTTCTTGCCGAAGCTTGCACAGTGTTTGTCGGCCTTGCTTTGCACGAGGATGTTATTTTCCGACGAGTGGCGTATCTCGATCCCGTTCTCGTCGGCGCTGACAACAGCGCAGCCCGCCAGGATCGTCACCCCTGCCACCACTGCTAAGCATTTGTATTTTTTCATCTCTCCGGCTTATCATAGCCGGACCTTCCTGCACAATTAATAAGCTGTGCCGGAATGGAGCAGAGAGGACGGGGCATGAATCTGGTCAGCGCGTTTCCGAAACTCGACGAGAGTGAACACGAGTGGCTCGTATCCGTCGCCGATACCCTCACCTATGATTCGGGTGCCACCGTTATCAAAGAAGGTGATGTCGTCGACACCCTGCTGATCATCAAATCAGGAAATCTCCGTGTCACGCGCGTGTACCTTGATGAAATATGCGCCGAGTTCGCCGGGCCGCTCGGTCCGGGCGAAGTCATCGGCGAGCTGTCCTTGATGGATGGGCACGGCGCCAGCGCCACCCTGGTCGCGGACGGCCTGTGCGAAATCCTCTCGATCCCCAGAAACATTCTAACCGAGCGGCTAGAGCAAGATATCCACTTCACTGCGCGCTTCTACGAGAGCCTGTTCCTCGACATCTCGAAGAAACTGCGCTCTACCAATCAGCGCGTGATGCCTGTGCCGCCTTGACCGGCGCTGCGACCCTGCATTGAGCCAGCCTCTTTACATCACGGCACTACCGCCGGAAATCCGTTCACGCTTCGTCGATAACGGCAACGGCCTTCGTATGCATGTGCTGGAAGCCGGAAATCCGGGAAATCCGCCGGTGCTGTTGCTGCACGGGTTTCCCGAGCTGGCCTATAGCTGGCGCAAAGTCATGCCGGCACTCGCCGACGCCGGTTATTACGTCATTGCCCCTGATCAGCGCGGCTATGGACTGACTACCGGGTGGGATGCGGATTACGACGGCGACCTGGCGTCTTTCCGGTTTCTCAACCTGCTTCGCGACACGCTTGGCCTTTTGGCAGCGCTGGATATCACACAGCTCAAGGCGGTTGTCGGCCATGACTTCGGCTCGTTCGCGGCGGCGCATTTCGCGCTGATCCGCCCCGACGTTTTCCGCGCCGTGGTATTGATGAGCGCCCCGTATGGCGGACCGCCGCCGCTCAAGGCGCCGCCGGAAACCGTCGACATGGACGTGGCGCTGGCGTCCCTGCCCCGCCCGCGCAAGCACTATCACCGTTACTATTCGACGCGCCCGGCCAATGCCCACATGTGGGGTGCGCCGCAGGGCGTGCACGATTTTCTGCGCGCCTATTTCCATTACAAAAGCGCGGACTGGAAAGACAACAAACCGCATCCGCTCAGCGGATGGACGGCCAACGAACTGGCCAAACTGCCGACGTATTATGTCATGGACCTCGGCCAGACCATGGCTGAAGCGGTGGCCCCGGAAATGCCCACCACCGAAGCCGTCGCGGCTTGTGCCTGGCTGCCCGACGACGCGCTCCGCGTCTACAGCGACACATACGGACGCACCGGTTTTCAGGGTGGGCTCAACTGGTATCGCTGCCGTTTCGTCGACACCTTTATCCGCGAGCAGGAAATCTTCGCCGGGCGCAGCATCGACGTTCCGGCGGCGTTCATTTCCGGTCAAAGCGATTGGGGCACGTACCAGGCGCCGGGGGTGCTGCAAAAGATGGAAAGTCGCGTCTGCACCGATTATCGCGGCACGCATCTCGTGCCCGGTGCCGGGCACTGGGTGCAGCAGGAACAATCGGATGCGGTCAACACGCTGCTTGCGGACTTTCTCGCCGCGACCGCATAAATTCGTCCCGCCTTCGGTCTTGATTTAGGTCATTGCCGAGTCGATATTTGCAGCCCATTTTCAAGGTACCGAAGCAACGCACAGGGAGCGCATACAGAACCATGGCCCACACTCCACACGAACTCGCCGAAGAATTTCCCGATCAGGCCGACAAGATCCACGCGTTGCGTGAAAGCAACGCCCACTTCGCCAAATTGAGCGATGAGTACCACGCCCTGAACCGCGAAGTTCACCGTGGCGAGACCAATGTCGAGCCGATGGACGACGTCCATCTCGAAGACCTCAAGAAGCAGCGTCTTGCGCTACTGGACGAGATTAACGGGTTTCTGAAGTAATTCCTTCGGCCCCGCCGCTAAAAAGCCCGCTCACCCGACCGGTGGCGGGTTTTTTTATCTGCGCACGATCAAGCCGTCAGCGACGACAGGTCCGGGGGCGACAAGGCCAGAGTCGGGTGCGTTTTGATTTTCGCCTCAAGGGCGTTTGCGGCCGCCAGCAGATCAAGATCGCCGCGCCGCTTGCCGACGACCTGCACGCCGAACGGCATGCCCAACGTATCGACACCGGCCGGGATCGCGATCACCGGGTGCCCGGTCAGGGTCAGCGCCGAGCGGATCAACGAGGCATCGACGTAGTTCTCCATCACCTTGCCGCCGACGGACTTGGGAATGCCGTCCTTGATCAGGAACGGTGACACCGCGTTGCCCGGCACGATCAGCAGATCGATATCGGCAAAGAACGCCTCGAATGCCTTGTACAGTTTTGCCCATGCCCGTTCGGCCCGCGCCACGTCGGGCAGCGTCATCGACAGGCCGGCTTCGTAGTTGCTGACAATGCTCGGTGCCAACAGGTCGCGATGCTTGGCCACCCGCTCTTCATGGCTGGCCACGTAATAGACACAGCGCAGCGTCCAGAAGATATCCCGGGCATCCGTGAAATCCGGATCGTTCGCACCGCTGTCCCCGAACCAAGGCGCGATGTCTTTCATCACCGCCGTAAAGCTGGTGCGGATACCCTCGTCAATCGGCGCTGAGCCACCGAAATCCGTGGACCACGCCATGCGCAGTTTCGACAGATCGCATTCGGGCAGATCAATGAAATCATCCGGCGCACATGGTCCCGCCAGGGCGTCGCGCCCATCATCCCCGGCCAGCCCGGCCATCATAAGGGACGCGTCGGCGACGCTTCGGCCCATCGGGCCCTGCACGCTGAAATGGGTGTAGTTCAGGGTCCGCGCTTCGCGCGCCACCAGCCCCGGCGTGGGACGGAACCCGACGACCCCGCACCACGTCGCCGGATTGCGGAGACTGCCGCCGGTATCGCTGCCGTGCGCCAGCGGCAGCATGCCCGTGGCCAGCGCCGCCGCCGAGCCACCGGACGAGCCGCCCGGCGTCCGCTCAAGGTTATAGGGATTGCGTGTCGGCCCGAAGACCCGGTTGGTGGTGTTGGAGCCGGAACCGAATTCCGGGGTATTGGTCTTGGCGAGCACGATTGCGCCTGCGGCCCGCAGCCGCGCGACCATGGCCTCGTCGGTGTCGGGCACATCGTTTTCATGCAGCAGAGAACCGAACGTGGTGCGCAACCCCGCCGTCACGTTGAGATCCTTGATGCCGACCGGCAGCCCGCTCAGCGGCCCCACGGCATCACCCGCCGCGCCCCCCGCCGCAAAGGCTTTTTCCGCCGCCACCGCTTCGCTGCGTGCCCGCGCCTCGTCCATCGCGGTGATCGCATTGACGGTGCCGTTGAGGCTTCCGATGCGTTCAAGGCAGCTGTCGAGCAATTCGACCGGCGACAACTCACGCGCCTTCATGAGACGCCGCGCCTCAACCGCACTCAGGTCACAAGGGAGGGTCATCGTTTAAAGGCCTTTTGCTGGTGAAAATTGAACGGCAAGGATCGTCGTTGAAAGCAGCATAGACAACAGATGTGCGGTGGCCTGCACCGTTGAAAAAGCTATCACGATGATGGCGGCATGCAAAATAGTGAAGCGCCGGCGAATTGTGGTTACTCTGAACCCGCCTGTTTTAGGGAGTTTGCGATGCGTTGTTTCGTCTTTCCGCTCTTTGCACTGTTGGGCGCGAGCATACCCGCCGTGGCAGCGCACGCGGCGATATATACCTGCAGCGCCGAAACCGTACAGCGTGTCGGTGACGACGGCATTCCTGCCCCGCTCGCGGATGGCGAGCCGTGGCCGTTTGCCCGCTTTAGCTTCGATGACCGCACCGGGCGGGTCGATGGTGACAATGAAACCCGTGTGCTGAGCCTGTTGCAAAAAGCCGTCGGACCGAACGCCCTGCTGGCCGTCGGCATTCAGAAAGGTATCGGCAACACCGCCTTGCAAGTGCTCAAGATCGATGCTGCATCAAAGAGCGACATGCCGTTTGTGTGGATCGCCGACGACGTCATCAGCACCGGCGTCTGCAAAAACGATTAAGCGCGCCGGGCATCGCACCATGCCTGCCAGCGGGCGCGGTACACTTGCTCCAGATTACGGGTATAGCGTTCGCCGTCGACAATCGGCGATGCCGCCATGCGCGGGCGGATCGATTGTCGCAAGGCGTCCAACGCGCCCGCATCGGCGGCAAGCGCCACCGCTTTTTCCGCATAGGCCTCGGCGCTGTCGCAGATCAAATCCGTAAGTCCCAGGTTCGACAGATGCGACAATGAATGGCGGGCGGCGAATGTGTCGCCCGGCAACGTCACCACCGGCACGCCCATCCACAATGCTTCCAGCGTCGTCAGACCGCCTGAATACGGAAACGGATCGAGCGCGATATCGACCCGCGCGTATTCGGCCATGAAAGCTTCGTGCGGCAGCCCCGGCTCCAGCAGCAAACGAGCCTCGTCGATACCGAGCGCCGCGAACTGTTCGCGCAGCCGCTCCTGCGCGCGCACCGAAGACAATGCCGGTGTCTTTAAAAGCAATCGGCTTTGCGGCACCCGGTTCAGGATACCCGCCCACAACGCCGCCGCCGGCGCGGAAATCTTCGACAGATTGTTGAAGCACCCGAACGTGACGAAACCGTCTTCAAGGCACGGCGACGGCGCGACGTCGGCGGCATAGTCGGGCGGCCGGTAACAGACATAACCGTCAGGAAGCCGTATCAACGGTTCCGTGTAGTATGCCTCGGCGCCGTCCGGTGTCTGAAAACGGTCCGATAAAAATCCGTCGACGCATTCAAGCCCGCTGGTACAGAACAATCCTCCGCCCAGAAGCTGCACCGGCGCCGGACGGCACGCCAGCGCACGAAGCCGGTTGTTCGCCCCATGCCCGGTAAGATCGACGAGAATATCGATTTCCTGTGCGCGGATTGTCTCCACCAGATCCGGCAATTCCAGCGGCGCAACGTTTTGCCAACTGTCCGCGTATCCCTTGAGACGCTCGGTGACTTTGTCCTCTCGAACGTTTGTCGAAAAAACATGCACCTCGTACGACGCCTTGTCGTGATGAGCGAACACCGGCTCCATGAAAAAGCCGACGGGATGCTGCGAAAGATCGGCGGAGAGATAACCGACTTTCAGCTTCCGGTCCGGCTTCGGTTCGTTTCCATGGCGCACTTGCTTCGGTGCCAGCGGGCGCGCGTGCCGGGTGTTCCAGCGCTCGGCTTCCTTGCGGATATCACCGGCATCGAAGGCCGGTGAATTCAGCATGCTGAATATAAGGTTGGAATGGGCCTCGTGCGGAAACGTGCCCGTCTTATTCAACGCACGCAGGCAGGCGATACCTTCATCGACCTCACCCAGATCCTTTTGAAGCATCGCGAAGTTGAACTTGTAGGTCGCCGCTGCCGGATCGAGGACGATCGCCCTTTCGAACGCGCTATAAGCTTCATCGAACGCATTCTGGCGCTGCAGGATATTCGCAAGATTATAGTGCGCGTCGGCATCGTCTGGATTGAGCGCAACCGCCCCGCGCGCATGCACCGCCGCGTTCTCGTTGTCGTTCAGCTTGTAGTACGCATTGGCGAGGTTCTTCATCGCCTCGGAATCTTGCGGATTGATTTCCAGACAACGCCGATACGCGGCCACCGCCTCGTCGAACCGCCACAGCGCGCCGAGCGACAGCCCCATGTTGTAGTACGCATCGGCAAAGCCGGGCTCGGCGGCAATCGCAGCCTGGTAATGCGTCAATGCATCGGCGTGGCGCGCGCCGGCTTTCAACGCATTGGCAAGGTTGTACGCGGCGTCCGGGTTTCCGGGCTGCATGCTCAGCACCTGGCTCAACACCTCGACCGCCGCGTCGGTGTCGCCGGCGCTGCTGTGCGCACTGCCGAGCGCGTTCAAAAGATCCGGCGAGGCCCGCATGGCCACCGCGCGTTTCAGGTAATGCACGGCGTTCTTGTAACGCTTGTCACGAAGCGCGACGAGGCCCCGCAAATGCAACACCGGATGCTGGTTCGGCGCGGCGCTGTCGAGCTTCTTCAACACCTTCTCGGCGCGGCGCAGATCACCTGCCTCAAAGGCACCGACCGCGTCGTTGAATGTTTTCTCCAGATTCATGGGCGGTTGTGAAGAAGCCAAAGGGTTCATAAACGATCGTCGAACCTAACGGCCCCTGTTCCGCAAGGCAAAGGGGTTTGTGCACGCAACATCGGCTACGGCAAATAAAAACCCCCGGAAACGCAATGTTTCCAGGGGTTTAATTGGTACGCGCTACAGGGGTCGAACCTGTGACCTACTGATTAAAAGTCAATTACTTTATATGAACACAATGCATCATAGTAAAACTATTTCGATTATTATCTTTTTGAAATTATTGATAAATTTTGCCCAACGTAGTACACTATAGAACATGATTTAATTTTACAGGTCAGCTTTTTTTGTCACCTTTTGTCACCTGAAATTGAGGAGTGGTCGGGCATGCCGAAGCTATCAAAGGATCTTCTTTCTGAGGCCAGCATCAAGAAAATGACCTTCAAGACCGCATGGCAGAGGCACCAGGACCGCAACAAAGAAGTGGGCCGCCCCGTTCACCCGATCCCGGATGTTGGCCAGGTTGAAGTGTTTGATCGTGATTGTCGCGGGCTCGCTCTCCGCATTTCGTCCACAGGCAGCAAGTCTTACGTTTTTAGCTGCCGTTTCAACAAACAGCGGCGCCGAATAACGATAGGCAGTATCCACTCCCTCACGTTGGCCGAGGCGCGTGAAGAGGTTCAAGCCCTTCGCAGGGACATTGCGAAGGGGATTGATCCCCGGGACGCGGTGAAGAAGGCCGCCAAAGCGGCCGATCGCTTAAATGTCTCCACCGTGGCCGGTGAATTTCTAGAACGTCACGCCAAGCAAAATCGCTCATGGAAGGATACCGAAGGCATTCTTAGGCTTTATGTAAAGCCGGCATGGGGCCAGAAATCGATTGCCGATGTAACAAAAGAGGACGTGTCCAAGCTGCTCAATCGCATCCAGTCGGGCTCCAGTGTTTATCGCCGCAACAGGGCCCTCGCCTGCATCCGCAAGATGTTCAATTGGGCCGTCGCAAACTATGACGAAATGACAACCTCGCCTGTCGTGAAGGGAATGGCAGCGAAGGGAGAAGAGGCCCGGGACCGATATCTCACCCCCGACGAAATCCGGCTAGTCTGGCGCGCTGCTGATAGGATCGGATATCCATTTGGCCCGCTCTTTCAGTTTCTTCTCGTAACCGGTCAGCGGCGCGGGGAAGTGTTGAACTTGCGCCGCGGAAAAAACCTCGATCTCGAGGTCGAGCGTCTTTGGACGTTGACGCCAGAGGAAACGAAAGCGAAGCGCGAGCACTGGGTTCCCCTTAGCGATCTATCGCTCCAAGTCCTTGGAGGCTGCACACAGGTTGGCAACTCGCCCTACGTTTTTTCATCGGGCAGAGAAAAGCACACCGATGACCGTGACGAGGGGCCGCGTCCAGTTTCAGGGCTCAGCAAAGTTAAAGACCGGATCAATGCAGCCATTTCAGATTTGATGCGAGAGGATGCGGAAGGGGCGGGCCTCGATCCTGAGAGCGTCGATCCTATGCCTGACTGGCGCCCCCATGACTTTCGGCGCACCGTTGCCACGCACCTTGAAGAAACCCTTGGATTTGCGCCTCATGAGGTCGGCATTTTCGTGCTGAACCATGATCCGAAATCGTACAAGGGCGTCACCGCTGTTTACACGCGCGGCAAACACCTATTGAAGCGCCGGCGACTTCAAAACGCATGGGCGCGGTATGTCCGCCTGGTAATCGATGCTGAGGCATGGGCGAAGGTCTCCGAGCATCTGCGACCGAGGGACGCTGAAGGCGATGAGGCTGCCGAGATTCGAGCAGAGGAATTCCAGATTGCCATTCAGTCCGGCGGCGAATTCTGGGACCGCTACCTAGAGGCGATAGTCACCGACGCGCCGCGCGAGAACGTAGTCCCTTTAACCGCCTGACAGCCGCCGCCCTCATACCTGGGGGCGGCACCCCACACTCTTATATTTTCTCATTTAATCAATGATCTAGTTGAGCAAAGGACGTTTTCCCCCTCTGTGCGGTGAAGGATCACGAAAAACTATACACAATGATGTGCATTTTCCGGGTGCAGCATCAATATATTGCGTGTATATTCCATGTTGCGATTCGGAACCGCGTAGAAAATCAGAAGGAAACTACGACATGGTCCGAAAACTGCTCACATATAATCACCTCATCTCCGAAAAAGGCATTACCTATTCCCGCGTGCATCTGCGCCGGCTGGAACTTGCTGGAAAATTTCCGCGCTCGGTTAAGCTCGGCGACGGCCCACAAGCCAAAGTCGCCTGGATCGAAAGCGAAGTCGATGCTTGGATTGACGAACTCGCAGCCAAGCGCGACGACGCCGCAGCATGAACAACCCCGGGCCGAAGGTCGGCGCCGGGGCTGATCGTGTGGACGGAATGAAGCTCGAAACATCCGCACGCTATCCCCTCGCCTGCCGACTGTCACCGCACAGAGGCCCGGCAGAAATTGAAAAGGGTAGCAATCATGAAAGAGATCGAAGTCGCTGATTTTCCGATCAGCAGCCGCTCCACAGCCCGCGTCCGAGTGATCCGGGAAGATGGCGGCGAAGCCAAAGTCGACATTCGCCGGTTTGCGCTTGTTCCGGATCGGAACGACGAAGTTCCGACGAAATCCGGTATCAGAATTCCGGCCGCGATGGTTCCCGAACTTCGCGCGGCCTTGAATAGGGCCGAGACGCTAATGGAGGCATTCAGCAATGAATGATCGCCTAGCACTTCGGCTAAGTGACGGATGGGCACTTCGCTATGACGCGCATCAATGGATCGTCTGCAAGGGTCGAAAATTGCGGTCTGAGCGCAAGTGGCACGCCCAAACCTATATCGGCTCCTGCAAGGCAACCTTGCGCCGTGTACTGCAGGAAATCGGCGCCGATATCACGCCGGCGGCACAAAGCATAATCGATACCTGGCCCGAGCGGTTCGTCGACTGGCGAAAAGCGAATCATGATTCGCATTCGGCGACCGTCGACAGGTTTGCAGCATAATGACCAGCCGCCGCGGGGGAATGTGGGGAAAGGTGCCCATGTGGGTACTTGCCCGCAGGGATCTTTCAAAGACGGAGTTGCGCGTCTACGGCATTCTTGCCGCCCGGCAAAACAGCAAAACCGGTCATTGCTACCCGGCTCGGCAGACCATCGCCGACGATCTTGGTATCCACATCGAGAATGTAAAAAAGGCCCTGAAAAGCCTTCGCGATAAAGGCCTCATTTCGTGGGACCACCGCGCCGACAAGTCCGGTAGGCAAACGTCAAACCAATATCAAATTGCATACGCCAAGCCCTTCCCTGTCACGGTCAAGGGAGGGGAGCGAAAACGACTTTCAGGGGGAGTTAATTCTACTGCGAAAGGGGGAGTAGAAAATACTCCCCAAACACCGAAGGAACACAGAAGTATAGAACATTCAGTAGATACTACGTATCTAACAGACTGCTCATCTTGCGATGAGCTATCCGAAGATGAAGCTCGCGAAATCATCAAGCGCGCAATCGGATTTTACAAACGGCACCTCGGAACAGACGCCGAAGATGCCGAACGAAAAGACCTATTTCCTATCGCATGGAAGGCATACAAAGCCGGGGAAATCTCCCTATCCGAAGATGCCGACGCAAACGATTGGGTCTTTGAAGTGTTCTGACCGCCCTCTGTGCGGTGATGAATTTTGAAAATCAACGTAACGTCCTCTGCATACAAAAAACCGCCCTGGACGGAAGGTTGAAACGTATGCCGAAAAATGCCGATGGAAGTGGGAGCAATCCGAAACCTCCCTCACCCCGAGTGATGCGAGCCGTCAATCTTTTGCTCAGTGGTGAGACAAACACCATCAAAGCTACAGCCGAGGCCGTTGGCATGAACCCGGATGCATTGTCTCGTGCATTTCGGAAACCACACGTAGGCAGAGCGATCAATGAGGCGGTCAGGGCGCGATTGTCGACCGTCGGCATGGTAAGGGCCGCAGGCGTCCTTGAAAGCCTTCTGACCGGCGCAAAATCCGAATACGTGCGACTGGATAGCGCAAAGCATATCTTGGCCGTCAATGGGGTTAAGCCCAGCGCCGAGCGGTCTGGTCAGGGAAGCCAAGGCCTAATTGTGCAAATCAATCTGCCAGCCTCTCTCGAAGCGCCACGGGGTCCGGTCATCGAGCATGAATCGCCGCCGGCCGCCCAGGTCGAGGCAGATAGCCATGAGTAGCGCCGTCATGTCACCTGCTTGTCACCTTGCGGCCCCCTTGCCGATACAGGACATACCGCGACGCATTGATTTCTGCGACCTCGGGAAACATGAGCAACTGATTGATGATCAGGGGGCCAGTGTGGCCGTCACCCCGGGGGGCCTTCGATCCGGCGCCGGAAAATGGACGGGGGGGGTAAAAATCCGCGCCCGCGCCAGTACAGGGGGCACTGCCTCACATCACCGGGCAGAAAGGCTCGCCCAAAATTTTCTACCCAAAAAAGCACGCTCAAAACCTAGCGAAAGGACATGGACATGGAAGCGAACACACTGCCGCCGGCACCGGAGATAAAGCTCGAAGGGCTTGCCGAGGAAATTGAGAGGCTTGAAAAGGTCGACGCCAAAATGCGCAAGGCCCTACAGGCGCGAATAGACGAAGGCGTGACCATGCGGGCATCGCTCGCCGCTATTCGGAAGCGCCTACAGGGCGCCCTTGGCGAAGTTGGTGAAATGCGGTCCCAAGAGGCACGCGGCGAGAAAATCGACGCGAAGGCCATGGCCAAGGCACGTGAGGCGGTCGCCTTTAACCGGCAAGAAGTCGAGGAACTGGAAGCGACGGTGCAAGCACACGACCGGAAGGAAGGCGCGGCATCTGCCGAAGCCGATCAGGCCGCGCGCGATCTTGCGGAAGCAAAGCTGCGTCAGGTAGCGATACGCCGACATCTGCAATACGTCAAATTCCTGGATATCGTCGGCGCCCTTGTTGTCGAAGTTCGCAATATCCAAGAACTCGACAAGCAGGGCTTTCAACTGGCAGGCCCGAAATACAGTTTGCCTCAGTACGGCGGGATTACGGACACACTGCGCGTATTCGGCCTTGATTCTGGCGGGTACAACAGCGATTGCAATTTTCAAAACTGCCGGATTGAACCTCCACATCATACCGAAAAGAAACTCGCTGAATTGATCCGCATTCATGCGACTGTCGCGACACGTCAGGAAAATTATGACATGGCCTGCGAAAAGGCTATCCAGCGTGATCCCCTGCCTTCGCGTCCGGTCCTTGCCGTGGTTGACGGTGAGGAAGCGGCATGAGCGCGAATATTGCGGCAACTGCCATGCATGGCTCGAGCTTTGACCTCGACGACATTCCGAGCCGGGCCGAGGATTACGATTTCCGGGTAATGCCTGGGAGCGAGGCGGAATATCTACTCGTAACCTGCAACCTCGAAATTGTCAGGCTCGACCAGGCAGCAGATCATGCTCCGCTTGATGGGAAGCAAGTCTACGTCTTGGATACCAGAAACCCGCTTTATTCTTGGTGGCAGAGCGCGGCGCACCACAATCGCCTGACGCAAGCGGATTTTATAGACGGCGTGTGCTGGTTTGTGGCCGAACTGCTCAAAGCCCACCCCATCAGCCCCAAAAAGGTTATGCAGTAATGGAACCGGCGACGGCGACAGCGATAGCTGCAGTTGCAAGCGCTAGCGCGTCGATTTACGGCGGCGTTCAAGCGAACAAGGCTGCAAAACTAGAAGCCGCGCAGTACGAGGACGCGAGAGAGACCGCCCGCGTTGCGGCCCTGCAAGACGAAGTGCAAAAGCGCGAGCAATTGCAGCGGGTGCTCGGGACGCGACAAGCCATTCGTGCCGGACGCGGACTGGATCTGTATTCCGGTTCGGCAAAAGCTGGCACGAAGGAAGTAATTCGCCAGGCCGAGCGCGATATCCTCACGGCGCAGGTGAACTACCTTTCGCAGCAGCGAAAATTCGGGCTGGGCGCATCCGGTGCGCGGGCGGCCGGCACCGGTGCGCTGGTCAGCGGCTTCGGCAAGGCGGCAGGGTCCGTGCTTGGAAGTGGATTACTCACCAAGAGCGGCGCAAACCCAATATCCACCGGTTATGGCGGCGGTGGCGATTCCTATGACCCGTCAGGCAGGTGGTAACAATGGCACAGCAACCCCGCATATATTCCCGTGAACTGGTGCAGCAAGTCGGCGTGGTGCGAATTCCGGCGCCGGACCTGAGCGGCATCGACGTGCTTGTGGACGGCGTGCAGCGGTACGCGGATAGGGCAAGTGCAGAAGAGAAAAAACAACGGCTTTACGAAGTTCGGCGCGAAGGGTTTGCCGCTGCGATGCAGCGCGACAAAGACGGCAATCTCATGCCGCAGCCGTTGCGTGAACCGACGGACGACGAGGCCCGCGCGTACAACACCGCCTATGAACAGGGGCTTTTTTCCGGCTACGAGAATGATATCCGCCGCCGCGCTACGGAGTTCCGCAACGCATCCGGCGACAACTCCAAGATTTTTGCCACGCAGTTTGATGCCTATGCAGAGACCGTGCTCTCGAAAATGCCCGAAGACTTCCGTGCGCAGATCTCATCTATCGCGGAGGGCGTCGGCACGCAGACAAACAACGCGATCATGGGCGTTGAGCGTGCGCGCGAATACAATTTGGCGAACAGCGAGTGGACCGAAACGCTACAGCACCGCCGCAACGATGTAACGGCGATGGCCGAAGGTGGCATGACAGGCACTGAGGAATACACTGCGGCGTTCAACGAGTATAAAGCCCGCGTTGATGCCGGGGTCGCTGCAGGCTTCATTACCGAAGATCAGGCAAGGATCAAGTTCGAGTTACTGGCCGACGAAGGTGAAGCGCTAGCTATTTCCAATATGGCACTGGAAGCTTACGAGGCCGCAGGCGGCGGAGCTGCGGGACTGCGCGCGGGTCAGAATGCTATCGACAACATCCTTGATGACCCGAGCCTCAAAGTCGACGGCCCGCGACGCCGGCAGATCGCGCGCACGGCACAGGAGCGGATCAATCGAGAGGAAATGCTCCGCAATGCAGACCGGATTGAGGCCAATCGCCGCGAGGATGAGGTTCGCAAGGCGATGGAAGCCGAACGTGCAGCGACGCAGAACGATTTCCTCGAAAGGCTCGTTTCGCCAAACGATGAAAACGGCGGGCCATTGACGACGAAAGACGTGCTGGGCTCGAAGCTCGATGCTTTCGGCAAAGGCTCGAAGCAAACCTTCATGGAGTTGATCGACAAGAAGGCCAGCGGCACGGATATCAACCGCACCAATCCAACGGTTTTCAATTCCCTTTTCTCGGCAGTTCAACAGGGCCGGATTACTGTATCTGCGGACCTGCTTCCATTCGTCGGGAACGGGATCAGCCCGAGCGACTATCGCAGCCTGCAGCGCGATATTGAGGATATCCGCGCTCCCGAGATGAAAGTACTTGCCGCGGTGAAGAAAGACTTTTTCGCCGCAGCAAAAAGCCGGATTACCGGATCAACCCTTATTCGAAACGATACGCGCGGCGACGAGAAATTTTACGAATTCAAGCGCGCGTTCGATCAGAGCTTTACACGGAAGGTCGAGGCCGGTGCGGACCCGATGGACCTGCTCGACCCGACGCACAAGGATTACATGGGCGGCATGGTCAACGGTTTCGTTCGCTCACCGCAGCAGCAGCTACAAGACCAGGCTGACGACATGCGTCGGTGGTCGGATACGCGGGCCGAAGTCCCAGAAGCCAGCGGCGGCAACACACCCGTCCGACCACCAATCTCAGAGGCGATGGGCGACGAGCTGAAAAGCATCCTGAAATCGTTTGGCTTCACCGGTGCGGAGGATAACTGATGCCGGAGCCCGTACAGCAGCCGCAAGCCGAAGGTCGCGCCCTGATCGATACGCTTGCGAACGATGGGCGCTTGTCCACAGAGCAGATACATACCGTCGAAACCGGCCTTCGATCTCGCGCGTCGGACCTGGGCTACAATCAAGAGGAAATCGACGCCTATTTCGGCAAGCCCGCCTTCACCGGCACGGACAGGATGAAGTCGTATTTCACGGGGCTCCTGGACAATGTGCTCGGCAGCGATGAGGAAGGCACGCTTTCCTTGTCGGATGCGTGGCGCGCAGGATTCCAACAATCGGTTTCCGGGCTCACCATCAACGGGAAGCCCCCGGAGCTGACGATCCGCGACAACGCCCCGATGGTGAACCGGATTGCCTATCAGTCGGCAATGCTTGCCGGCGACTTCCCGGCGATGGTTGTCGGTGCTGGTATGGGAGCAGGCGCCGCCGCCGTCGCCGGGCAAGCCGGACCACAGGCCGTCATTCCCGAAGAACTCGTTACCGTCCCGGCGCTGGCCATGGGCGGCGCGTTCATGCTGCCGGGCGCGATGCGCGAAAGCCTCATGCAGGGGTATGAAGAAGGATCGATCGACAGCTTCGGCGAATTCTGGGACCGCCTCACCGGCGTCGCGCTTGAGGCGGGCAAGGGCTTCGTCACCGGTTACGGCGCCGGGAAGGCGGGCGAGGTTGCGAAACCCGGCTTCAAACTGGCCGCCGAACTCGGCACGATGGTTACAATCGGCGCGGCAATGGAGGGCGAAGTCCCCGAGCCCCGCGATTTCGTCGACGGCGCGGTTTTGCTGTTCGGCGCGAAGGGTGCGGCCAAGGTTGCCGAAGTCGGCGCCAAGGCGGCGCGTGACGTGTACGCGAAAACCGGCAAATCGCCCCGCCAGGTGATCGAGGACGCGAAAGGCGACCCGACGATCCCCGAAGACATGCTGGCGAAGAACATGGACGTGCCGCGCGCCTATCGCGAGGCAACACAGGTGGAATCTTCCCCTGCCCCCGCGACAAGCCCCGCCCCTGCAAAACGGACTGTCACGGCCTCGGAAAAGGCGGTTTTGGACCGGGTGTCCGTTGGTGACAAGCAGGGCCGTCCGGTCAATTTCGACAGCCTCTATACCGCCATGATCGATGACCTGCATCCGATCAACCAGACCGTAAAGGCGATGGCCGGGGGGAAAGACCTGAAAACCGTCGAGAACGCATATCAGCAAGCCCGCATGGCGCGCGCGTCGAGCGCCAAGGCCGATCACTTCCTCGAATATAGCCCGTTCAAATTCGACACCTTCGAGAACGTCGGGAAGCCCCTCAAATCGATCCTGGAGCCGGTCAGAGACGATTTAGACGGCGTGCGGGCCTACGCGGTCTCCCGACGGGCAATAGAGCTATCAGACCGCCCCGAACCGGTTGCGACGGGTATCCCCGTAGAGGCCGCGCGAGACGTGGTAGCAAAAGGCCAGAAAAAATACGGCAAGGTTTTCGAGGAACTTGTCGAGTATCAGGATCACGTTACGCGCTACCTGCGAGACGCCGGCGTGATTTCCAAGGATATGTTTGAGGCCATGCGCGCCGCGAATAAGGATTACGTGCCGTTCTTTCGCGTCATGGAAGCCGAGGGCGCGAAGGGTGTCGGGAAAGGCCTCAATCCGCGCCAGCCGATCAAGCGCATTAAGGGGTCCGAACGCGAAGTCGTGGACCCACTCGAAAGCATCATCAAAAATACGTACCTGTACGTCACCCTTGCCGAACGCAATGCCGTTGGCCGCGCCCTTGTCGACCTCGCGGAAAAGTCGCCGCTAGGTGCCGAACTGGTCAAAAAGGCCCCGGCGACAAGTAAGCCGGTGCGCGTCACCGAGGGCGAAATCGGAAAACTGCTGCAGACATATGAAAAGGAACTCGGCGTAAAGCTGAACCCGGAAGAACTGACCGTGTTCCGGCCCAACGCGCTGCAGCCGAAAGACAATCAGATCGTCGTTTACCGCGAGGGCAAGCGGCAGTTATTCGAGGTTGATCCGGAAGTCGCCAGCGCTTTCCGCGCGCTGGACCGCGAGCAACTAAACGCCGTGGTGCGGATGCTCGGCGCCCCGGCCCGGCTGCTGCGCGCCGGTTCCGTGCTGGCGCCGGAATTCATCGCCCGCAATCCGGTACGCGATCAGCTCTCCGCGTTCATTTTCTCCGAGGGCGGTTTCAAGCCGGTGGTCGACCTCGGGCGTGGCATATTCTCGCTGGCCAGAAAAGACGCCGACTATCAGGCGTGGCTTAAATCAGGTGGCCCCATGTCGACGCTGGTTTCACTCGACCGCCTCTATCTGCAGAAAGGCATTCGCGACATCGCCGGAAAGACCGGCTTCATGGACGCAGCCCGGAACGTCGTCAAAAGCCCGGTCGAGATGCTGCGCATCCTTTCCGACCTCGCCGAACAGGGAACCCGTATTGGCGAATTCAAGCGCGTGGCGGGCAAGGGCCGAACGAAAGAGGACATTCAGCGCGGCGGCTTCGCATCGCGCGAAGTGACGCTCGATTTTGCCCGCGTCGGCAACAAGACCCGCGCCGTAAACAGCCTGGTCGCATTCTTCAACGCCAGCGTGCAGGGCACGGACAAGATGGTACGGGCTTTCAAGGATCATCCGGGACGCACCACGGCGCGGATCGCCGCCTCGATCACCCTGCCCTCGGTAATGCTGCATTTGGTCAACCGGCAGGAAGAGGATTATTACGACCTGCCGCAATGGCAGCGTGACCTGTTCTGGAACGTGAAGGCCGGGGATACCTGGTATCGAATCCCGAAGCCGTTCGAACTCGGCATCCTTTTCGGAACCGGTGCAGAGCGCACCGTCGACGCCATCCTCGACCGCGACCCGAAAGCATTCGACGGATTCCTCGATACGCTGGGGCGCGGCATGACGCCGGGGTATGTGCCGACGGTTGCCGTGCCGGTAATCGAGCATTTCGCCAACCGGTCACTTTTCACCGACCGGCCGATTATCCCGGCAGACCGCGAAGGGCTGCTTCCAGAATACCAGCACAAGCCCTATACGTCGGAACTCACGAAAGCGATGGGAAAACTCGTTGCCTCGGTGCCGGGCATGAAACAAGCGGGCATCGCATCGCCTGCGGTGATCGACAACTACATTCGCGGGTGGTCGGGCGGTTTGGGCGTACATGTCGTCAACATCGCCGACAAGGCATTGCGCGAAGCCGGTGTTTTGCCGGATCCGGTAAAGCCCGCAGCGACGCTGGCCGATATGCCGTTTATCAAGGCGTTTGTCGTGCGCCATCCATCCGCCGGCGCGGAACCTATTGCGAAATTCTATGATCGGTATGTCGAATACAAAAAAGTTGCGGATACCGTAAAAAAACTGACCGGCGACGGAGAGCCGGAAGCCGCCTTGCGGGAAATGTCATTGCACAATGGCGTTGTCGTCGACCTGCAGGACATTCGAGGCGCCCTCTCGCAGTCCATGAAGTTCGTTCGCTTGATCGAGAAAAATCCGGATATTCCACCCGATGAAAAACGGCAGCTCATCGACGAGGCATATCGCCAGATGATCACGATCGCGAAGCATGGGAATTCCGTGCTCGATGTGCTCGACGAAGCGAAGGAAGGCAGGCGCCCTCTCTATCAAGAGCGATAACCCGCGTGACAGCGCCAAAACCAGCTCACAAAATTAAAGCACCAGAGTGCAGAAACCGCACTGCCGGGCGCGAGCCCAACAAGTGGAAATACGGCCTGCATTGGCCGCTTGTTGAAAGACTGATCAAGCAGCGCCAAAAACTCGGACTGTCGCAATGGGACGTTGATCTGGAGGCAGGCTGGGCCATGGGGTATTGCGGAAAACTTGAAGCGGGCATGCGGCGCCCTGGGCTCGATCTTTTCTACGAATGGGCGCAAGCGCTTAAATGCGAGGTTAAAGTCCTGCCGCGCCGTTGATCACTTCCCCCGCCGCCTTTTTATCTCGTCATTTCGTTTCTGTTGAGCCTTGCGTCGCCTTTCTAATTCTCTCTGGCTCGGCGCCGGGGAAGCCGTCGGCGATGCCCTGCGCCGGGTGTCAAACGGTTCATACTTCACGGCAATACTTTCGATAATGTGCTCGACCTGCGCTTCGGTGAAAAACATCTTTCGACCGTTAGGAATGTAGCCAATTTCGGCCAAGCGTGACCGCAGAGCCCTTTCGCCAAGCGGAGCAATTTCAAGCAAATCTTTGAAAGTGTAGATGCGTTTTTCGGTGCTCATCCTCAAAGCATAGCGCGCGCTCGGCTGGTGGTGCCAGCCTGTTGCGCGAGATTCTCAATAAGCGTAATGTGATTCTTGGGTGTGATAACCCGGACCTAGATAGCTTCCGTCCGTTGGCGCGGTATCGGAAGTGAAGTTTGCGCGCTTTGGCGAGCGTCGCGAACCTGGCCATAGATTAGGCCGGGGGCGAACGCCATGTCCAGAGGGAAACCTTAAAAGCGCTCGACGTGTCTCTAGGCGCGTTATCACCCCCCGGCTGCTAGGGCCGATTCCTAGCCGGGCTGTGATAAGCCAAACCTAGAGGTAGAACCATGAACGCGATCCCAAATAATCCCTCGTTGATCATCGATCCCGACCGCATCAAGAGCGCGATCCTAGACGCCTGTAAGCCGGTCTGGGAGCGATTCAACACGGCAGGCGACAAGCAGGCCATCATCGACGGCGAAACCCTTGAAACCGCGCTACGCGAAGCCGTGAAAGGTGTTGGATTCCCCGAGGCGCCGGCATCCGCCCTGCACGTCTACAAGCTCGTCCAATCGGTATTCAATGCCGAGCCTGGCGGCTGTAGCAAGATCGATGATGAACTTTTCAGCGACGCAATGACGGCCGCATTAGACCACCTGCGATGGCAAGCGGGATACGAGGGCACGACGCAAGGCGAGGCCGATACGCTCGCCCGCATTTCAGTCTTGTTGGATGATCTGGAAAATTGCACCTTCTCGGAGAACTTTACGCTGGCGGTGCTTCACGAACTGTGGAGCGACGTGCGGACGGTGCATCAGCAATTGCGGGACAAGAACAGGAAAGAACAGGCTGCCGCCTGAAATCCGAAAATCAAATATTTTGTCACCTTGAGTGTCGCCTCAAACAACAACGGGTTAGAGAATTATTTCCCTAACCCGTTGTTTTAATTGGTACGCGCTACAGGGGTCGAACCTGTGACCTACTGATTAAAAGTCAGTTGCTCTACCAACTGAGCTAAGCGCGCCCAGATCATGTTTCGGTCCGAACCAGCGTCCTGTCCCGGAACCGCCGGGACATTACGGAGACAGCCCCGTATGGTCAACGCTCGATTTGCCGATTATTGCAGTTTTTCGACGTGTGCCGCGTGATCACGCCGCTCAATCGTCGCCACCGTCCGCATCGAGGCCGTCGTTTCCCTCCTCGGCGAAGCGCTGAATAAGGCGTTCCTTGACCTCGGGCGTGACGAAATGCCCGATATCGCCGCCCAATCGCCCGATTTCCTTGACGAAACGCGACGAAATGAACTGATTGCGTTCGGACGCCATCAAAAACACCGTTTCAATGCGGTTATCGAGGCGCGCATTCATCGACGCCATCTGGAACTCGTATTCGAAGTCCGACACGGCGCGCAGGCCACGCACAATCATCGACGCCTTCTGTTCATGGACGAAATCGACCAACAGATTGTCGAACGGCACGATGCGGATTCGCTCCGCTGCGCCGGGCGACATGCGCGACAACGTCCCCTGCAACAGATCGACCCGCTCTTCGAGGGTAAAAAGCGGTCCCTTGCCGATGTTGACGGCAACCGCCACCACCAGTTCGTCGACGATCCGCGTCGCGCGGCTGATGACGTCGACATGGCCGTTGGTGACCGGATCGAAGGTGCCCGGATAGACGCCTATGCGTTTCGTGCTCATGCGCCTTGTCCTTGTTCAGGGTCCTCGTCCGTCGCGGCGTCCAGCGCCGCATCTTCCGGGGAGTCGTCGTCGGCAGGTGCGTCGGCTGCCTGGGCGTCCGCGCCCTCCTCGGTCCCGTCCTCGTCCTCGCCGTCGACGGCTTCGCGGACCCGCGATACGGAAACCACATCCTCGTCGTCCGAAACACTGAACAGACGAACGCCGCGCGCGCCGCGTCCGACGATGGAGACCGTATCGATCGGCGTGCGGATGATCTGCCCGCCGTTTGTCACCAGAATGACCTGATCGCTGTCGACGACCGCGAACGAGGCCACGACCTGCGCTTCCGGTTCACCCTTGCCGCGATCCAGCGAAATCGCCGTGATCCCCTGCCCGCCGCGCCCGGAAATCCGGTATTCATAGGCCGATGAGCGCTTGCCATAGCCGTCCGCCGTCACGGTCAGGATGAATTCCTCACGCTCAGACAATTCGGCGAACTGCGGTTCCGCCATGCGCGCCGCCAATTCGGTGTCGCGCGCCTTGTCGTCATCACGGTCGGTATAGTCGGCGTTGGGGTTGTGCAGACGGCGATAGGCGTGTTCCGCCTGCAGATAGGCATCGCGGGTCTCGGTATCGATCTCGTGATGGGCGATGATCGACATGGCGATGACCTCGTCGTCCTTTTTCAGGCGGATACCGCGCACACCGACCGATGTGCGGCCGGAGAACACGCGCACATCGACGACCGGGAAGCGGATGCACTTGCCGTGCCGGGTCGACAGCGCCACGTCGTCGTCTTCGGTACAGGTGCGCACGCGGACCAGCGAATCCCCTTCGTTCAGCTTCATGGCGATCTTGCCGTTGGCCATGACGTTGGTGAAGTCCGACAAGCGGTTGCGGCGTACGTTGCCCGCCGCCGTCGAGAACATGACGAACAGGTCTTCCCACGAGGTTTCATCCTCGGGCAGCGCCATCGTCGTCGAGATCGTCTCGCCGGGGTCGAGCGGCAACAGGTTGATCAGCGCCTTGCCGCGCGCCTGCGGCGTGCCGACGGGCAGCTTATAGACCTTCATCTTGTAGACCATGCCGGTCGACGAGAAGAACAACACCGGCTGGTGCGTATTGGCGACATAGACCTGGGAGACGAAATCCTCATCCCGGGTCGCCATGCCGGCGCGGCCCTTGCCGCCGCGGCGTTGCGCTCGATAGGTCGAGATCGGCACGCGCTTGATGTAACCGGCGTTGGTCACGGTGACGACCATGTCCTCGCGCTGGATCAGATCCTCGATATCGTGTTCGTAGGCGTCTTCTTCCAGCGTCGTGCGGCGGTCGTTGGCGAACTTGTCGCGGATGACCTGCATTTCGTCGACGAGGATGCCGAGCAGCTTTTCGCGCGAGCGCAGGATTTCCAGGTATTCGGCGATGCGTTCGGAGATTTCCTTGAGATCGTTGCCGATCTTGTCGCGCTCAAGCCCGGTCAGACGGTGCAGACGCAGTTCCAGAATGGCGCGCGCCTGTTCCTCGGACAGCCGGTACTTGCCGTCGACGACGCCGCGTCCCGGCTCGTCCAGCAACGCGATCATCGGCGCAACATCCTCGGCCGGCCAGTCGCGGGCCATCAATTGCTCGCGTGCGTCCTGCGGATCGGGGGCGTGACGGATCACGGCGATGACGTCGTCAATATTGGCGACGGCGACGGCCAGACCGGCCAACACGTGCGCCCGTTCGCGCGCCTTGCCGAGTTCATAGATGGTGCGGCGGCGGATGACTTCTTCGCGGAAATTGACGAACGCAACGATGATCTGTTTCAGATTCATCTGCTGCGGGCGGCCTTCGTGCAGCGCCAGCATGTTGACGCCGAAGCTGGTCTGCAGCGGCGTGAAGCGGAACAACTGGTTCAGCACGACTTCCGGTTCGGCATCGCGCTTGACCTCGATAACAACGCGTACGCCCTTGCGGTCGCTTTCGTCACGAAGATCGGAAATCCCCTCGATCCGCTTGTCGCGGACGTTTTCGGCAATGATTTCCACCATCCGCGCCTTGTTCACCTGGTACGGCACCTCGTGCACGATGATGGCGAAGCGGTCCTTGCGGATTTCCTCGATCGAGGTACGGCCGCGCATAACCACAGAGCCGCGCCCGGTGTGATACGCCGACAGAATGCCCTTTTTGCCCATGACCAGCCCGCCGGTCGGGAAATCCGGGCCGGGGACGTGGTTCTGGATAATCTCGTCGATGGTGATATCGGGGTTTTCGATATACGCGAAGCACGCGTCGATGACCTCGCCCAGGTTATGCGGCGGGATATTCGTCGCCATGCCGACGGCAATGCCGCCCGCGCCGTTGACCAGAAGGTTCGGGAAACCGGCCGGCAGCACCTTCGGCTCAAGTACGGTCTCATCGTAGTTAGGCTGGAAATCGACGGTTTCCTTGTCGATATCCTCGATCAGCTCATGCGCCGATCGATGCAGACGCGCTTCGGTGTAACGCATGGCTGCCGCACGGTCGCCGTCCATGGAACCGAAGTTGCCCTGGCCGTCGATCAACGGCAGGCGCATCGAAAAGCCCTGCGCCATACGCACCATGGCGTCATAGATCGCCTGGTCCCCGTGCGGGTGATATTTACCCATCACGTCACCGACGATACGCGCCGATTTGCGGTACGGCTTGCCGGCTTCGTAGCCGTTTTCCTTCATCGAATAGAGGATGCGGCGGTGCACCGGTTTGAGGCCATCACGGACGTCCGGCAATGCGCGGCTGACGATCACGCTCATCGCGTAATCAAGGTACGAACTGCGCATTTCGTCGATAATCGAGACCGGCGTCACATCGTCGTGCGGAGTCGCCGGCGGCGGCGCTTCAGGCGTATCTGTCAATTTTTATATTTCGCTTTGTTATCAGTTACTTAAGCGTCGATGCTGGAACGCGCTG
>Ga0209578_10001212_pt1 | contig 24846 bp, 19 predicted proteins | sample tdAd472_FD_187127 | JGI IMG/M metagenome (GOLD analysis project Ga0209578, IMG submission 187127) | Marine sediment microbial communities from the Atlantic coast under amendment with organic carbon and nitrate - tdAd47.2 (SPAdes)... | ecosystem: Environmental > Aquatic > Marine > Coastal >...
TTCGAGACGATGAGCGCTTTTTCCACGACCGGGGCGACGATCCTGGGTGGAGGTGGCAACCCCGACATCGAAGCCATCCCGAAAGCCTTCCTGTTCTGGCGATCCCTGGCCCACTGGCTGGGTGGTATGGGCATCATCGTGCTCACTCTGGCCATCCTTCCACTTTTGGGAGTAGGAGGGATGCAGTTGTACAAGGCCGAAGTCCCGGGTCCGTCGGCAGACAAACTGACACCCCGTGTCCAGGAAACGGCCAAGCGGCTCTGGCTCATCTACGTCGGGATCACCGTCGTGGAAATCCTGCTCCTGCTGCCGGCCATGTCCGGATTCGATGCGGTCAACCATGCGTTTGCCACCATGGCGACGGGGGGCTTTTCCACCAAGAACGGCTCGGTGGGACAGTTCAACTCGGCCTATATCGACTGGGTCATCACGGCGTTCATGTTCCTGGCCGGGGTCAACTTCGCGCTGCATTTCCGCATGTTGCGTGGGCAAGCGATCACGGTGTTCAAGGACACCGAATTCCGGGTCTACTGTGGCATCATGCTGGTGGCCACCGTGCTCATCACGGTTGGGACCTGGCAGCCAACCATGGCCATGCTTCCATCGCGTCTGGAAGAAGCCGCCTTTGCCGGGTACACCAACATTGCCGAGGCCCTGCGCTATGGGGCTTTCCAGGCAGCAGCCATCATCACCACAACGGGATTCGGCACGGCCGACTACGAGGTCTGGCCGCCGTTGGCCATCGGGGTCATCTTCCTGTGCTTCTACATCGGCGGCATGGCCGGGTCGACAGGAGGGGGTGTCAAGGTCATCCGGCACGTCCTGATGTTCAAGAACTCCTTCAAGGAGATCAAGCAGCTCATCCACCCGCAGGCCATCATGCCCATTCGGCTGGGCGAGCGTGTCGTGCCGCCGGAGGTGATGAAGAACGTCCTTTCGTTCATCGTCCTGTACCTGGGACTGATCGGTTTCGGGACGATGTCCATGGCATTCTTCGGCATCGACCTCCTGACGTCCTTCGGCGCCACGCTCTCAAGTGTGGGCAACGTGGGACCGGCTTTCGGTACGCTGGGGCCGACGGAGAACTATGCCCACCTTCCCCTGATGGCCAAGTGGATCCTGTCTTTCCTGATGATGGCGGGGCGTCTCGAAATCTTTACAGCCATCATCATTTTCGTACCCGCTTTCTGGCGTCGATAGGCCGGCTGGGTCTTTTCAAGACGGGTACGTTTGTGGAAAACGTCGCTGCTGGCGCGGTTCAGACACTGATCACGACCATTCGGCTCAAAAGGAGGGCTGCAGGGTGTATCAGGCACACGCTTTGCCCGTCTGAGGGGTAGAGCAGCCTCCGGGATGCTGCTCTTGTGTTATCGGAAATCCTGTCGATAACGAGGTCAGCACCAGACGGTCCGGAGCCCTTGCGGGAAACCGACCGGAGAACAGAACCATGGGAGCACACGAATACCTCGAAAAATACATCCGTACCGTCCCCGGCGGCGCCATCGCCTGGGAACGTTCGATCTTTTCCCACACGGGTCAGTGGACTGCGGCCGAACTGATTGATGCTGCCGTAGACCTGGCCTGGGAACTGTATGGTCCCTTGAACGGACGCCAGCGGGCAGGTCTCGACATCCATCGGGCCGGCAACTACTTCGTCATTGCGCCGGTGGAAATCGACGATACGCTTTCGTTTCCGATGGCCGCCTGACCGGCGTGCGCTGGCCCGTGCCAGCACAGTGCTAGGCGGATTCGCCCGAGAAGTCCCTGTGCCCGAAATAGTGCAGGACATACTTCATCTTCATGGCCTTCATCTTCCCGAAGCCCGGCAACTTCATGAGCCGCTTCTGGATAGTGGGAAAATCGGCTCCGTCGTTCCACATGTTGGCCGCATCACCATCGTACTCGTCGACCAGGATCTGCGCAATCTGATGCGTGCGATCCGCCATCACATTGGTGAATCGATGTACGGCCGGCTTCTCGGCAAACTGCTCGCGTAGCGCGTCGAGGTCCATCGCGGCCAGTGTGGCCATATCCAGGTGCCCGAGGCGCTCTTTCAAGCGGATGGGCCCCGTGAACGCATATTCGGCACGTACCCGCTGATCGTACAGCATGCCCAACAGGGCGGCATTGGCATCGTCCATGAGGAACTGGTCGGCGTCCGGCTCCCGCGTGAGGGTGCCTTCATCCTTGAACCGTTCCATCATGCGGACCAGGCCGCCGCTGAGGGTTCCGTAGTCAAGAAGCGTGGTGGGATATCCCATGTCGTCAGGTTCAGATCTGTTGTTTGCGTTTCCACGTGGTGCCGTCCTTTGAATCCTTGATCTCGATGCCCAGGGCGGACAGCTCGTCCCTGATCTCGTCGGCACGACCCCAGTCACCGGCAGCGCGCGCGGCGGCGCGCTCCTCCAGGAGCGGCTCGACCTGGGCAGCCAGGGGATCGTCCTCTTCACCGGCAGCCGGGGCATCGTCGTAATACACGACACCGAGGAGCGCATTCATGTCCGAGAGCCAGCGCCGCGCCGCCGCGCGCGCCTCATCATCCAATCCCTCGCCCTTGCCCAGGATCATCTTCGTTCCGCCGAACAGCTGCGCCAGTGCGGCCGGCGTGTTAAGATCGTCCAGCATGGCTTCGAGTGCACGCTCGTACATGCCTTCAAGGATGCTGCCTGTGTCGCCCTCATAAGACCCCGGATCCTCCGATGGGTGACCTACCAGAGCGATGACTTCTTCCAATCGCTCGCGATGCTTCACGTTGCCTTTGAGCGTCTTCATCGTGAAGTTGAAGGGCTTGCGGTAATGACCCGAAAGGAGCGTCATGCGCACGGCCAAAGGATCGATGCCTTTGCCACCTTCAGCCTCGGGAGCCACCAGGTCTCGCACGGTAAAGAAGTTGCCCAGTCGTTTGGACATTTTCTCGCCCTCGACCTGCAGGAAGCGGGTGTGGGCCCAGATGGTGGCAAATTGTTTGCCAGTGAGGGATTCGGATTGGGCGATTTCGCACTCGTGATGCGGGAAAATCAGGTCCTCGCCCCCCGCGTGCAGGTCGATCTGTTCTCCCAGGTAGCTCATGGCCATGACCGAGCACTCGATGTGCCAGCCGGGGAATCCCCATCCCCAGGGACTGAACCACTGCATGAGGTGCCCCGCGTCCTTCTTCCACAGGGCGAAGTCGCGAGGATCGCGCTTGTCATCATCCACGACCACGTCGCGGACCGACTGCTCGAGCTCGTTCTCCAGCGTGTTGCCGGAGAGTTTGCCGTACTCGGGAAAGGAGGTCACCGAAAAATAGACGCCCTTGTCCGTCTCGTAGGCGTGTCCGTTCTCGACGAGTTTCTGCACGGCGGCAATCTGCTCGCGCATGTGCTCGGTGGCCCGGGGGCGTACGGTAGGCTCGCGCAGGTTCAGGCGATGCCAGTCTTCGACCAATGTCTCCGTATAGTGGCGCGCCAGATCCCAGATGTTGACGAACTGCTCGCCTTCCTTTGACTTGAGTGCCTTGACCATCCGGTCTTCACCCGATGGGTCAGTCAGGTCGTCCTCGGTCAGGTGCCCGACATCCGTGACATTGGTGGCATAGGTCACTTCCCAGCCCAGCGCGGTGGCTGTGCGCAGAATGAGGTCGGCCGTCAGGAACGATCGGAAATTCCCGATGTGGGCGTACGAGTAGACCGTGGGACCGCACGAATAGAAGGTCAGGTGATCCTTCTTGAGCGGCACGAGGGCCTCGGCCCTGTTGGTCAGGGTATTGTAGATCCGGAATTCCTTCGCCACGGGCAGATGCGGGGTTTCGGGAGGGGAAGGAGCCATGGGACGCCCTTCCCCAACAGTTCATCAAAAATGGCCTTTATGCTGTAATGGGTGGCCTGAGTGCACGGAATGTAACCGTTTCCGTTACGTCTAACGGGCACTACAACGAATTTTAACGGCGAATCACCGCTCACCCCATCGGGTACCAACCGGACGGGAAGGCGGCCCTCCCTGAAACGATTTGTCATTCTCCGCGACCATAGCCTACCCGCATGCGTATCCTCTGCCTTTCGCACACAACGAAAGTCGAACGGAGAGCATGAGCGTGTCCAGGGTGGATGCTTCATCGACAGAAGAGCAGCTGATTGCTGCCACGCTGCAGGGCAACGACGACGCGTTCCGGCGCATCGTTGAACGCTACATCGATGAAGTATCCCGGACCGTAACGGGCATGCTGGGAGCGGGACCGGAGATCGACGATGTCGTGCAGGAGGTGTTCATCAAGCTGCACCGTTCGTTGCACACATTCCGCGGCGACGCCGCGCTGAAGACCTTCCTGATCCGGATGGCCATCAACAAGAGTCTGGATGCGCTCAGGAAGCGCAAACGGATGCGATGGATGCAACCGTGGGCCCAGGATGATCCGTGGGAGCCTCCCTCGGATGACGTGTCGGATGCGCATCTGACCAGCAAGGAAGAAATGGTCCACCTGCGCAAGGCAGTGGATCGGCTTCCGGAAGGTCAGCGAGCGGTGGTCATCCTGCGACTCATCGAAGAATACAGTACGGAAGAAACGGCCCGGATACTGGACATCCCGTACGGGACCGTGCTCTCGCGCCTCAAACGGGGCGTCGAGAAATTGAAACAGGACATCGGAAACGCACCCGGCCCGAAGCGGCCGGGAGGTGCCTAATGAAACAGAACAATCATATCCATTCAGACCAGCATCCCGCGGATCTCGGGTTGCCGAGCGAAGTGGTCACATCGCTTCGGCGCATGGTCGAAGCCGAGCGGAAGGCATCGATGATGTCGATGCCTGCCGAGCGCGTCATGCGCGCCGTGCGTGCCGCTGCTTCGCCCTACCGGGAAAGCTTTGTCGAGCGGGAGCTCGTCAGCTGGTTCCGCCCGGTCCTGGCCCTCGGGGTCATGGTCATCCTTGCACTGGCGGTGTACAATTTCGATTTGTCCAAGCAGAACGACTATCCGCAAACGGCCACCGAAATGGTTTTTGGCCTGCAACCGGTTACCGTTGCCACGGCGTATGACATCGAATTCAGTCACCACGAGTAGGAGACGGCCATGAAATTGCATTCCAAGACCATAGCCATCCTCGTGGGTACGCTCGTCATCGGCATCGCCATCGGGGCGCTCGGTTGGAGCACGATCCACAATCAGCGCGATGAACGGCTGCGTGAGATGCGCCGTCAGGGAGGACTCTACGGGTACATCGACCGCTACATCGACCCCGTGGATTCCCTTCAGGAGCAGCGTTTGCGGTCGCTTTCTTCTGCCTATCAGGATACACTGAGCCGGTTCTGGCGGCACTACATGTGGCACCGGGCCGAGCTCATGAAGGATCTCGAAGCGGATCTGCTGCCCGAGTTGAATGAAGAGCAGAAAGTGGCCATCCGGCCCTATCTGGATCGGAATACCCGGATGCCGGACAACGCACGCAGGGACTCGACGCGTAACGAAGCGACTCCCGATTCATCGCAGGTCAGTCCATCCGAGAGCGATGGTGACGGCTCCGATGCAGAAGAAGGCGACGGCGCCTCTTCCTGATTCCCACACCCACCTTTACAGTTTCCTGTGCGCATTCCGCGCACACCCGAATAAAACCTGACGCCGACCATCGGCGCACGCATTCATGAAGAAGACCATCATCATCGTATCGCTCCTGGTTGTTGTGGCAGCCGTCGTCTGGTATTCGACCAGCGCCGAGGCCGGAACGCGGATGGAATACCGTTTCGTGACGGTTGAGAAAGGCGATCTGGAGTCTGTTGTGGCCTCCACGGGTAACCTGAGCGCCGTAACCACCGTGCAGGTGGGTACGCAGGTTTCGGGTATCGTCAACGACATCTACGTCGACTTCAACGACGAAGTCCGCCGCGGCCAGATCATCGCTCGCATCGATACCACGCTGCTCGTCAGTTCAGTCGAGGACGCGCGGGCCACGCTCAGCCGCAACCAGGCCCAACTGGATTTCGCGAGCACCGAATACAACCGGGTCAAGAACCTGTACGAGAAGAATTTTGCGACCGAGGTCGAGTACAACCAGGTCAAGTACAACCTGGATCTGGCCGAGGCCACCATCGTCTCGTCGCAGATCAACCTGGAGCGCGCCAAGCGCAACCTGGCCTACGCCACGATCACGGCACCCATCAACGGCGTGGTGGTCGAGCGCAACGTGGATGAAGGTCAGACCGTGGCTGCCTCGCTCAACGCACCCCAGCTGTTCCTGATTGCCAACGATCTGTCGGACATGGAAATCCTGGTGTCCGTGGATGAAAGCGACATCGGCCTGATCAAGGAAGGCCAGACGACGCGTTTCACGGTGCAGGCCTACGACGAGGATGTGTTCTACGGGGAAGTCAAGCAGGTACGCCTGCAGTCCGAGACGTTGAACAACGTGGTCACCTACACGGCTGTCGTTGGCGTTCAGAACCCGGATGGACGTCTGCTTCCAGGCATGACGGCTACGGTGGAGTTCCTGATCGATACGGCCGTCGATGTCACGAAGGTGGCCAACGCGGCACTCCGCTTCCGCCCCAACGAACAGATGATGCTCGAAATGCGCGAGCGCATGATGGCTCAACGTGCAGCTTCAGGAGACACATCGTCTACCCGCTCCGGCGGTGCTCCCGGCCAGAGTGCTCCGACCGGATGGAACGGTGCAGGTGGCAGAGGTGGTGCTTCCGGCGGATCCGACCGCGCCACCCTCTGGTACCTGGACGAAGACGGCAATATCTCGGTCCTTCCTGTCCGCACCGGAATTACGGATGGCTCCATGACGGAGATCATTGGTCAGCGTGTGGAAGAAGGCATGCAGATCATTGCCGGCGTATCCGTCATCGAAGAGGCGGGCGGATTCCAGAATCCGTTCAACCGGCAGGAAGACAACGACATGAGAAGCCGATTCAGTCGCGGCGGCGGTTTCTGATCCAACTTCCCACTAGTCAGCCTTCGGGCGAAGAGCACACAGATCATGAGTGAGAAGAAGGAAGTCATCCGCGTCCGGGACATCCGGAAGACCTATCAGATGGGCAAGACCAAGGTTCATGCCCTTCAGGGTGTGGACTTCAGTGTCATGGAAGGGGAACTGGTGGCCATCATGGGCGCATCGGGATCCGGGAAGTCCACCCTGATGAACATCATTGGAGGCCTGGACTACCCGAGTGCGGGGTCCTATTTCCTGGACGGGATTGAGGTCAACAAACTGTCCAAGAACGAGCTGGCCGATGTCCGGAATCAGAAAATCGGCTTCGTTTTCCAGGGCTTCAACTTGCTGGCCCGGACCACGGCGTTGGAGAACACTGAGCTGCCCCTGCTCTACGATCGTTCCAAGCGGGTCAAGAAGCATTCCGAAGCCGCCAAGAAGGCGCTGGAGCGCGTAGGCCTTGGAAACCGCATCGACCACCTCCCGAACGAACTTTCCGGTGGACAGCAGCAGCGGGTTGCCATTGCCCGCGCCCTGGTCACCAATCCATCCCTCGTTCTGGCGGACGAACCCACGGGAAACCTGGACAGCAAGACCACCGTGGAGGTCATGGCCCTGTTCCAGGAATTGAATGATGAGGGTGTCACCATCCTGCTGGTCACCCACGAGGATGAAGTGGCCCGCTATGCCAAGCGCATCGTTGAATTGCGCGACGGCAAGATCATCCGTGACATCGAACAGACCCCTGATTCAGCAGCCAAGGACCTGGAAGAGCTCCTGGCCCGTCGCGCCCAGAATCAGGAAATCGAAGAACCAGAAGCCGCAGAAGCGGACTGATCCAGACCATCATGCAAGCACTTCGTCTCGTCAAAGTCGCTGGAAAGAGCATCATCAAGAACAAGATGCGGACGCTCCTCACGATGCTGGGAATCATCATCGGTGTGGGAGCCGTCATCATCATGGTGGCCATCGGGGAAGGCGCGCAGTCCCAGATCGAGGAGCAGATCCAGAACCTGGGCACGAATATGGTGGTCGTCACGCCCGGCTCGGCCAATACCAGTGGCGCCAGCCAGGGAGCGGGTTCATTCAGTCGGCTGACCATCGAGGATGCCGAAAAAATCCAGAACGAATCCATCTACGCCGCCAACGTTTCGCCGGTACTGAGCTCGTTTTTTGCTCAGATTGTGGGTGGAGACGGCAACTGGAGGGCATCCATCCTGGGTGTCACACCCGAGTACCAGGAAATCCGGAACTGGGGCACGACCAGTGGACGCTTCTTCGACGCCCAGGACAATCGGCGGGCCAACAAAGTGGTCATCCTGGGGCAGACGGTGGTCGAGAACCTGTTCGGAGAGCGGGATCCCGTAGGGGAGCGTGTCATCGTGAACCGGGTTCCGATGGAAGTCATCGGTGTGCTGGAGAGCAAAGGGCAGACGGCCGACGGAAACGATCAGGACGACTTCATCGTGATGCCGGTTCAGACCGCGTTGAACCGTTTCAGCGGTCGCCGGACCTTCATCCGCCAAATCCTGCTCAACACCTACACGCCCGAGGACATTCCGCTGGCCCAGGAAGAAGTGCGGGCCATCCTTCGGGAATCCCATGGCTTGGCCGAATGGGAAGCCGACGATTTCGAAGTCCGCAATCAGGAGCAGCTTTCCGAGGCTGCCCAGGGTACGACCGAGGTCATGACGGCCCTGCTGGCCGCCATCGCTTCCATCTCCCTGCTGGTCGGTGGCATCGGCATCATGAATATCATGCTGGTCTCCGTCACCGAGCGAACACGCGAGATCGGAATTCGCATGGCCATCGGGGCACGCGGATCGGACGTGCTCACGCAGTTCCTCATCGAGTCCATCGTGATGAGCATCCTCGGGGGTGCACTGGGCATCGCACTCGGGGTCGGAGGCTCGGCGCTGCTGGGAAGTACGATGGGATGGGCCACGGCGGTCAATACGGAAACCGTGGTAATCGCTATTGCCTTCTCGGCTGCTGTCGGCATCTTCTTCGGGTTCTACCCGGCTCGCAAAGCGGCTGCCCTGAATCCCATTGACGCGCTGCGCTTCGAGTAAAGGCCCCCGCTTGCGTCGTTCGCGGGTTATTTCCGCCGTTCGGCCAGCAGGTGCCCGATCTGGGGCAGGATGAGTTCCTGCATGGCCAGTTCGACGGCCCCACGTGAGCCGGGAAGCGCAAACAGGATTCCACCTTCGATGAGCCCGGCCGTGGCGCGTGACATCATGGCTGCGGGGCCGATATCCTTCCAGGAGAGCATTCGGAAGAGTTCTCCGAATCCGGGGATGTCCGTGACGATGAGATCCTGCAGCGCCTCGAACGTGGTATCCCGCCGCGATATGCCCGTGCCTCCGGTGGTGATGATGAGCTGGGCCTGCTGCTCCCGGGCGGCGGCCACCGCCGAGCGGATCCTGTCTGCATCATCAGGCACCAGGTCCCGGAAGACAACCTCGTGGCCGGCAGCGCTCAACAAGGCTTCGATGCGGTTGCCGGAGTGGTCGATTTCCGGGGTGCGCGAGTCAGAACAGGTGATCACGGCGCACCGGGCCCGCAGTTGGTCGCCGGCAGCCTGATGTTCGGTATGGCTCATGGGTCAATCGGTTTCTTCGGGGAGCGGCTCTTCCGCAGGGGGTTCCGAGTACCATCGGGGAGGGTCATAGCCGTGGCCGCCCCACGGATTGCAGCGTACAATGCGGTGCGTGGCCAGGATGAATCCTTTCAGCGCCCCGTATTTGTTCAGGGCCTGGATGGCGTATTCAGAACAGGTCGGAGTGAACCGGCACGACGCTCCCAGATGAGGGGAGAGGACGAGCTGATAGAGTTTGACGCCACCGATCAGCAGATTGCGGGGAATATTCCGGATGAATACCAGCATACTCCGTTCACTCGGTCCGGTCCGGCAGGTTTCCGCAGAGGTCAACTGCCGACCGATGACGCGTGTATCGATTCGAGCGGGGATGGACGTGAGGCCGCCAGGGTTCGGGAAAAGTCAGAAGCAGGCAGGTATCCGGTACGACCATTTTCGAGGCGTACGTGGTACCAGGACGCCGTGCCCCCGATGACATGCAGTCGTGTTGAATGCGGCACATCGACCACCACGGTGCCCCGGCGACTGGGGATGTCCCGAAGGCCAACCGGCACTTCGGTCGCGCGCCAGGAGCCGAACGGCGTCTGGTCGACTACGACGCGGGAGGGACGTGCCGTGGGTTCGTACACGAAGGGCCAGGGGTCGTGGGGGCCACGCTGATAGATGCCGAAATGCAGGTGGGGTGGGGTGGTGCGGGCGTTGCCCGTGTTGCCCACCAGTCCCAACGTATCGCCGGGAGCAACCTGTTGACCTTCCCGCACGAGTTGGGAGTCGAGGTGCGCATAGTAGAAATTGTGCCCCATCGCATCGCGCAGCCACACCTGTTTGCCTCCGAGCCCTGTGGTCTGGACCCGTGTCACCCGTCCATTCCTGACGGCGACAACGGGCGTGCCCCGCCGCGCGAAAATGTCAATTCCGTGGTGGCTGCGGCGTCCACCGTCCCGCTCCACGCCGAATCGCGACTGCACATCGGCCGATGAATGACCGGCAACCGGAAAGACCAGGGAGGCATCGGTCCGGATCCTGAGGTTGTAGCGCCCCTCGGCCAGAATCTCCGGCTGGACGCGCAGGAGGTAGGTCCCGGATCGGCGGACATCCCATTCCAGTCGCCCGGTCGAGTCTGCGCTCGACAGCCTCCGATCCGGAAGCCCTTCGGCATCCAGCGGTTCGTAGAGGTCCGCAAATACCAGGAATCCGTCATCCGACGACGCTTCGACAACGATCTGCTGCCCGCGGGTCAGTTCCAGCCGGTAGCCAAGCGCCATGACATCTGTTGCCACCAGGAATCCTTCCTCGACATACGGAAGGGTCGGCGAAACGGGCCTGTCAAGTACGTCATCGCCTTCGGCCAGCCACTGTTGTCCGATGATGCTTCGATCGATACCGCTCTGCTCCAGACCGTGCACGTAGGCATCGCGGATGGACGAGGGGCGGTAGCGTTCACGCATCTCCTCCAGCTGCTCAGCACAGCCGGTTCCGAGAAGGAGGACGAGAATGAGGGCGACGTGGAAACGCATGGGCTGGGGAGTTCTGCTCTCCGCTACGTGGTGTCGGACACTGGGTTTCGGGAAGAGCAAGGGCGTCTCAGGAAGTCCGCGATGGCTCCCTGGCCTCTGGCTGGCAGCGTCAATCGCCCTGCACGACGATGGAACGCTGACCGAACAGGCGACTCAGGCCCTGCATGACTTCGCTGTTCGGGTCCACCACGAACGTCCGGCTGAGCAGGCGTGTGGGCTGGGGGGATTCGTTCGAGATCAGGTCGAGGTACAGCTTGCATCCACCTCGATGGGTATCGAGCAATTCTTCGAGCGCATCCACCTGGGAGAGCTGCAACTCTGCCGCCGGAATACGGATGGAGAGCGACTTGACCATCTGCTCACGCACTTTCCACATGGGAATGACATCGTTGCAGAGGACCTTGCCCGAGCCGCCGCGCAGTTCGACCTGTCCCTTGATGAGGACGATCTCGTCCACCTCGAGGTACCGCTGCACGCGGTCGTAGGTATTGGAGAAACACACCAGTTCGGCCTGCCCGGAGAAGTCCTCGAACTGGGCGAAAGCGTACGGCTTGCCCGATTTGTTGGTGCGATGCTGCACCTCGGTGATGATACCGCAGAAGGTATGGTTCGGTCGATTCTGGCGGGCCTGCCAGGAGTCTTCCACCGGGCCTTCGCGCTCCACAATGGTCGGCGCGTCCGCAATCTGGGCGGACGCGAAGGCCCGGGTCTCGGCCAGGTACGCCTCCAGCGGGTGCCCACTGACATAGAAACCGACGGACTCGCGCTCTTCCTTCAAGAGGCGCGACCGGGGCCAGGGCTCGGCCATGGGAAGCGACGGCTCCAGACCGGCCGCGCCATCGCCGCTGGCCTCACCGAACAGGGAAATCATGCCGGCCGCTTCGTTGGCCTGCGCCTTCTGGCCGTACTGGATGGCCAACTCCACGGCTTCAGCCTGCTGGGCGCGATGACCCTCCAGACAGTCCATGGCACCCACCTTGGCAAGGCTTTCCATGGCCTTCTTGTTGACCGCCCTCAGGTCGACGCGGCGGGCAAAGTCGAAGATGTTGGCAAACGGACCGCTTTCGTCCCGCTCCTTCTCGATGGCCTCGATGGCTCCCAGCCCGACTCCTTTGATGGCGCCCAGGCCGAAGCGGATCTTACCTTTCTCGACACTGAACCGGGCCGTACTCCGGTTGATATCCGGCGGAAGCAATTCCAGTCCAAGATGCCGGGCTTCTTCGAGGACTACGGACAGCTTCTTGGTATCGCCCATCTCGTTCGTCATGGCGGCTGCCATGAACTCGGCCGGGTAGTGCGCCTTCAGCCAGGCCGTCTGGTAGGCCACGATGGAATAGGCGGCGGCGTGGGACTTGTTGAATCCATACCCCGCGAACTTGGCCATGAGGTCGAACACCTCGGAGGCCGTCTTTTCATCCACTTCCCGCTCTGCCGCCCCCGCAATGAAGATCGCCTTCTGCTTCTCCATCTCCTCGTGCTTCTTCTTGCCCATGGCGCGGCGCAGGATATCGGCGCCGCCGAGCGTATAGCCCCCCATGACCTGGGCCATCTGCATCACCTGCTCCTGGTAGACCGGAATCCCGTAGGTCGGCTCCAGAATGGGCTCGAGCATTTCGTGGGGATAGGAGACCGTTTCCCGACCGTGTTTTCGGGCGATGTAGGTCGGAATGTTGTCCATGGGCCCCGGACGGTACAGGGCGTTCATGGCAATCAGGTCATCGATGGTGGTCGGCTTGAGTTTGCGCAGCCACTCCCGCATGCCCGAGGATTCAAACTGGAAAATGGCCACCGTATCGCCCTTCTGGAAGAGTTCGTACGTGCGTTCATCATCCAGCGGGATGTCGTCCACGACAACCGTTTCCCGGTGGGTTTCCTTGATCAGGTCGACCGCGTCATTGATGACCGTCAGCGTCTTCAGGCCCAGGAAGTCCATCTTCAGGAGGCCGAAGGATTCGACCCACTTGCCGTCGTACTGGGTTGTTACGACGTCTTCGGCACCGCTTTTTCCTTTCGCAATCGACACCGGGACGTAGTCGGACACCTGACCGGGCGCAATGATGACCCCGGCGGCATGCACACCCGTGTGGCGGGCCGAGCCTTCGAGCACCTTGGCGTAGTGCATCAGGTTGCGGATCTGCTCGTTCGGGTCGTTCTGCAGCTTCTTGAATTCCGGGACTTCGTCAAACGCCCTGTCCAGATTTACCCCCACGCCCTCAGGGACCAGCTTGGCGATGCGGTCTGCCTCCATGAGCGGAATCTGCAGGACGCGGGCCACGTCGCGGATGACGCTGCGGGCGCCCATCGTTCCGAACGTGATGATCTGGCACACATTTTCGCGGCCGTACTTTTCGACGACATAGTCGATGACCTTCGAGCGGCCCCGGTCATCGAAATCGATATCGATATCCGGCATGGACACGCGCTCAGGATTCAGGAAGCGCTCGAACAGCAGGTCGTACTCCAGCGGGTCGACGTTCGTGATACCCAGCACGAAGGCCACCAGGCTGCCGGCGGCCGATCCACGACCCGGCCCCACCGAGACGCCCAGGTCGCGGGCGACCGTCGTGAAATCCTGCACGATGAGGAAGTACCCGGCGTAGCCCATCTGGGAGATGATGCCCAGTTCCAGGTTCAATCGCTCTTCCTGCTCGAGAGTCAGGGTGCCGCCGAATTTCTCCTTGGCCCGCTCGAAGGACAGGTGACGCAGGTAAGCGTCCATGTCATTGCCGAACTCCGCGGGGAGCGGGAAGTGCGGCATGAGGAGCTCGCCCATCGGGAGTTCGAAGGTGCACTTGTCGGCCACCTTGGTCGTGTTCTCGAGGGCGCGCCGGACGGTCTGCTCGTCGGCGTGCTTAATGGCCAGCTCCATCTCCGCGGCGCTCTTCAGGTAGAACTGATCGTTCTCGAAGCGCATGCGGTTCGGATCGTTGTATTCCTTGCCCGTTTGCAGGCAGAGGAGCACGTCCTGGGCAGCCGAGTCTTCCTGCTCGACATAGTGCACGTCGTTCGTGGCCACCACTTCCACATCATACTCCCTGGCCCAGCGCAGGAGCACTTCGTTGCACTTGTGCTGGTCGGGGATGTTGTGGTCCTGGATCTCGACGTAATAATCGTCCCCGAAGATGTCCAGATACTGCTCGAACACCCGGCGTCCCTCGTCCTCGCCCTTCTTCAGGATGGTCTGGAGGACCTCACCCTGCAGGCAGCAGGTGGTTGCGATCAGACCCTCGGAATGGTCCTTGAGTGTCTGTATGTCGATGCGCGGCTTGTAGTAGTAGCCGTCCGTGTAGGAGAGGGAGGAGAGCTTGATCAGGTTGCGGTAACCGGCTGCGTTCTTTGCCAGCAGGACCTGGTGGTAGCGCACGCGGTCGGACTTGTCGTCCATCCCCGAGGCGGTCACGTAGAACTCGCATCCGATGATGGGCTTGATGCCAGCGCGTTTGGCCGTGGTGTAGAATTCCGGGACACCGAACAGGTTGCCGTGGTCCGTAATGGCCACGGCGGGCATCTCCATTTCCTCTGCTTTTGCCATCAACCGCTTGATCCGGGCCGCACCGTCCAACAGGGAATACTGGGTGTGGCAGTGCAAGTGGCAAAAATCCATGTCGATGCGTTCGGCAGAGGTGAAAATGGAACGTAGAGGCGATCAGTTGGCCATTCGGAGCGCACGAAACCCTCGGGAATCGACTGTCACAGGGCTCCTCAACTGACACTAGGGCGGCGTGAATCCGCAGGCTGCAAGAACGGCCTGATGGCCTTCAGAATCAACGAATGTTGGCAAGTCGGGGATCCGTGCCGGCACCAGGAATCCATCCCCCATCCGTCGGTCGATGACCCTTCAGGATGGACGGACAGCCGCAGCCTGACCCAGGTCGTTCGTGGGGCGATGCCGAAGCGACGCAAACCTACCTCCCTGAAGGGGCAATGTGAGCGGATGGAAGCCTGTGCGGGGCCCTAAAATGGACACTGAAGGCGCTTTTCTTGGGGGGCTGCCGGTGCCGCCAGAAAGCAGACGATGGCACGCTATCCATGCCCCGGAAATAGCCACGGGCCGGATGGCCAAAGTGCCTTGATTTGAAAGGGTTTACGCCGGTTCAGGTGCAGGAATACGGCGCATGGTACGGGGGTGTTCATGGAGCCCGGAACAGGGCATGCAGGAGTGCCCTTGCTTTGGACAAAATGCCTTATACGGCTCGTAAATGAAGATTTTTCCTTGACAGGTGTTAACATTGCCCTTACTTTGGCGTCAGTCAAGTACGGGTGCATCGCTTGCCCCGGCTACCAGAACTCACTTTAGTTTGGAGGATTACCAATGAGCAAGTTCGCCGACCTCAAGAGCTTTGTTGACGGTCTCGAAGACGACTTCGGCAAGTTTTACGACAAGGGCAACAAGGCTGCAGGTACGCGTGTACGCAAAGCCATGCAGGATCTGAAAGGAATGGCCCAGGACATCCGCGTTGAAGTCCAGGACATGAAGAACAAAGACTGATTGCCCTTTGTTTTCTTGTTGGAAAAGGGCCGCACCGTTTTGGTGCGGCCCTTTTTCGTTTGTATCGGTTTTGTGCAGGATTCTGTGAAGCGCGGCCCGGAAGCGGGATTCCGGGAATCTTTTCAGCCGCTGCCGGGTGCTTTCTCCTCACCCAGAATCCACTGTCTCCACGTCCCAGATTCCATGCGCCCTGAAGCATCGATCCTCCGGCCGACCATGGCCGCACTTCTTCTGGTTGTCCTCTTCCTGACGCCCATCGACGGGTTTGCGCAGGATGCTGAGCCGAAAGTGGACCCACAGGCCTGGCAGAAATCACTGGTCACGAAATTGGCTGGATCGCAGGCCACGTTCCAGAATTGGGCAGAGGGTGGTATCAACACCCTTGCGCTCTCGAGCGGCGTCGACGGCAGATGGCAGAAGAACTACGGACGGTGGAACCGGCGCTACGATCTGCGTCTGGCTTTTGGCGCGGTCAAGCAGGATACCCTGGACTTCCGCAAAGCCGAAGACATCATCCGCTTGCAGGCTACATACAAGCATACCGGCAGTGGTTCGTTGAGTGCTTTCACACCGACGGCCGCATTCAATGCCCGTAGTCAATTTGCACCCGGCTACAATTTTGACAAGAACCAGTTCAAGGTGAAGCGTCCGCTTCCCCAGAAGGTCTCCGACTTCATGTCGCCTGGCGTATTCACCCAGGCGCTCGGTATGACGTACCAGTACCGTCCCTGGCTGTCCCAGCGTGTCGGTCTCGGTGGCAAGCAGACCGTCGTTCTGATCGAACGGCTGCGCGAACTCTACAACATGGATATCGATGAAAAGGTCAGGGTCGAGTTCGGGCTCGAAGCATATACCGAACTGGAAAAGGAACTTGCAGAAAACATTCATCTGAAGTCCACACTGGGCCTTTTTGCTGCTTTCAATCAGCCTGAGCACCCTGACCTTCTCTGGGAAAACATGCTCACCATGAAGGTTAATTCCTGGCTGCAGTTCAACGTAGAATGGGCCGTGCTCAGGGACAAGGACGTCAGCGATCGCTTCCAGTTCAAGGAAGTATTCACGGTCGGTATCGTCTACGCCATCCTCTGATGCGGTTGCGCCGACACAGCATGGCACGAGGCCTGTTGCTGGCCGCTTTGATCCTTGTTGCAGGATGTGCGGCCTCCGAGGACGTACGCGAACGTCCCCGCCGGGCGCCCGAGCCACAGGGCCTGAGCTTGGTCCCGGACGACTCCACAGTGGCGTCCATCCAGTTGCATGCCGGCGCCGGAGAGATTGCCCTGCCCATTCTGCAGATGGGTCAGGGCGTCCCCTTGCGTCTTGCCTTCGATGTCCTTGCAGCGCGTACGCGGCCGTTGACCATCACGTTCTACCACGCCGACCGGGAGTGGAAACGGGACCTGATGCCCGCCGAATACATGGCGCGATTCCAGCGGGATGACATCCTGGACTATCGCCCCTCGCGATCCACGTTCGTGGACTATGTCCACTACGAGTACAGCTTCCCGAACGGCACGATCGACTTCAGCATGAGCGGGAATTACGTCCTTCGCGTGCACGAGCAGGGAAGGGAGGAGGATGTCCTGTTCGAGCGGCCGTTCTTTGTCAGCGAGCAAGCCATTCCGCTCGATATGAGGATGGACAACGTGCTCGTGGCAGGTCGTCAGTACAGTTCCCTGCAGCCGTTCGTCCGTTTCCGCCCGCAGGATCCGACGACCAATGTTTTCGACTACTCGGTCTGCTTCCTGCGCGATGCCCTGTACGATGCCATGCGGTGCGCAGAACGACCTTCGCTTGAGGTCAGCCCGGATGTGCTCTTCTACCTGGAGCCGCGGGAGTCCTTCACACCTCTGCCCGTTCCGTTCTACATCAATATTGCAGATGTCCGCCCCGGCGGCCGTATCGAGCGCACGGATCAGCAATCCGTTCCGTGGCGCGTCTGGGTGGAGCCGGACCTGGCCGAACTGGGAGGATCCACCGTGGACCCCTTCCTGAACGGGCAGGCCCGCGTGCGCAGCGCGGCTGGCGTTCGGGGCGAAGCAGACTTCGAAGCCGAGTACGTTTCCGTGCGACTTCGGCTCGTACCACCCGGCAACCGTCCCGTGGCGGGCGAAGTCGGCGTAATCGGCACCTTCTCGGGCTGGCAGTTGGACGATGCCAATCTTCTGTCCTGGAATGGACAGGAAGGATGGTATGAGGGCGACATCCTCATGAAACAGGGTGAGCACTCCTACCGGTACGTTTCCTCGAACAGAGGATTGCAGGAGGCGCTCGAAACGGGAATGCCGCAGCTCCAGAACCTGTTCACGACCATGGTCTACTACGCCGACATCCGGACCCAATCGGATCGGCTCGTTGCCGTGCAGGGTGTGATTTCCCGCTGAAGATCAGGCGGAACAGCGAATGGCGTTGAATAGCCCTGAAGCGGGGTTTACATTGATTTTGTGGCGTGCGGAAAACCTTCACTGAAGTCACTTCGCTGCCAGCCTACATCAACCTACCGTTCAGCTCCGCAAATCCATGTCGCGCATTCGTTCCGTACTGGTTCTGCTGCTCGTAGCCGCTGTTTTCAGCGGTTGTGCGGCCAGCAGTGCCACCACCGCTTCCCAGAGCGCCACTCCCGATCGCCCATCCCGCTCCAGCAGCAGTGATGACGGCCCCAAGAAGTTCTCCGACGTCATCAAGGATGACTTCGAAAAGGACGAGGGCATCTTCAACGTTTATCAGGATGATGATACCTGGTACTACGAGATCCCCGATGACATGCTGGGCATGGAGTTCCTGCTCGTGACCCGCATTGCCAAGACGGCCGACAACATCGGCTATGGTGGTCAGAAGGCCAACACGCAGATCGTGCGCTGGGAGCGCAATGGCGACAAGGTCTTCCTGCGCGTGGTTGGATATGAGAACCGCGGTGAAGAGGATTCTCCCATCTTCGAGTCCGTCCGCAATTCGAATCTCGAGCCCATCATCAAGGCCTTCGACGTAGCGGCAATCAATGCCGACACGACCGGCATCGTGATCGATGCGACGAGCCTCTATACCTCTGATGTGCCCTCGCTGGGTCTGCCTTCCTTCCGTCGCTCCTCTTTCTCGGTGCGTCGTCTGGATGGGGATCGCAGCTACATCAGCTCGGTCAAATCCTTCCCGGAAAACGTGGAGGTGCGTCACGTGCTGACCTACGATGCCACGTCCGCGCCGTCCAACTCCTCGACCAACACGATCACGGTCGAGATGGCGCAGTCGATGGTCCTCCTGCCGGCCGACCCGATGCAGCCCCGTCTGTGCGATGAGCGCGTGGGCCTGTTCTCGGTCTCCTTTACCGAGTACAACGGTGAGCAGCACCGTGCCGAGCAGAAGTGCTATGTCACCCGCTGGCGACTTGAGCCTTCCGATCCGGAAGCGTACGCCCGGGGCGAGCTGGTCGAGCCCGTAGAGCCCATCATCTACTACATCGATCAGAACACGCCGGAAAAATGGCGTCAGCCGCTGATTGATGGCGTCAATGACTGGCAGAGTGCCTTCGAGGCTGCCGGTTTCAAGAATGCCATCATCGGCAAGATGGCCCCGACCGCCGAAGAAGATCCGGACTTCAGCCCGGAAGATGCCCGCTACTCGGTCATCCGCTACTTCGCTTCCGACATCCAGAACGCTTCCGGTCCGCACGTGCACGACCCGCGCACCGGCGAGATCCTGGAAAGCGACATCAACTGGTACCACAACGTGATGCAGCTGCTTCGCAACTGGTACCTGATCCAGACGGCCGCCGTCAACCCGGCAGCGCAGGGCAAGGATTTCGAGGATGATGTCATGGGTGAACTGGTCCGGTTCGTGTCAGCCCACGAAGTCGGCCACACGCTTGGCTTCCAGCACAACATGGGATCCTCCTACGCCTACACGGTGGATCAGCTGCGCGACCCCGAGTTCACGTCCACGCACGGCACGGCGCCTTCCATCATGGACTACGCCCGCTTCAACTATGTTGCGCAGCCCGAGGATGGCGTGACGCAGGTCGGGCCGATGGTCGGTGAGTACGACGACTGGGCCACGAAATGGACCTACTCCTGGTTTGATGGCGATCGCTCCGTGGAAGACGAATTCCTGATCCTGAACGAATGGGTCAAGGAGCGCGCTGACGATCCGGCCATGTGGTTCCTCTCGGGCTATGGCGATCCCCGCCAGCAGACGGAGAACATTTCCAACGACGAGATGGAAGCCTCCCGTCTGGGCATCCTGAACCTGCAGCGCATCCTGGACAATCTGATTGATTGGACCGAAGAGGATGGCAAGGACTGGAGCCAGTTGGAAGAGCTCTACGGACAGGTCGTTGGGCAGTACCAGCGCTACATCGGCCACGTGTCCTCGAACGTCGGTGGCATTTACGAGCAGCCCAAGACCTCCGATCAGGAAGGCACGGTGTATTCTCCGGTGCCGCAGGAGCGGCAGGAACGGGCCGTCCAGTGGATGGCCGATCAGGTGTTCACCACGCCGGAGTGGCTGATCCGGGCTGACATCCTCGACCGGATCGAGAATGCCGGCATCACGAGCCGGATTCGCGGCATCCAGGTGGGTGGCGTTGCCCGCCTGCTGAGCACGCAGAGCCTGGCCCGTTTGATGGACGCCGAGACGCGTTGGGATGGCGATCAGTACACGGTCAGCGAACTGCTGGGCGACATGCGCGGCGCCATTTTCAGCGAGCTGACGTCCGGTGCTTCGGTAGACAGCTACCGCCGAAACCTGCAGCGTGGCTATGTCGAGCAGCTGGAATCGCTGATGTCGACGAACTACACGGCTACGGGCTTTGCCGCCCAGTTCGGCCTCATGAGCATCTCTGCCGATGCGTCCGACCTGCGCATGCTGGTTCGGGGCGAACTGGAAACGCTTCAAGGCATGCTGGACCGCGGTGCGGAGCGCACGCGCGATTCCATGACGCGCCTGCACCTGCGCGACCTGTCGGCACGGATTGATCAGATCCTTGATCCGGAAGACTGATTCCCGGCCATTCAGGTGACCTGAACAGAAGGGGGGCGCGGCGAAAGCCGCGCCCCCCCTTTTTCTTTGTCCATCCTTTGCCAACGTTGCAGGATGTCCTTACACCCTCAGGGCAGCGGAAGTCGTACCCTTGCCACCATCGCCACATCAACCAATCCCACGAACCGATGGCTGACGCCGGACACACTCCCTACAACGCCCACACCAAGCTCAAAGAGCACCGGTATCAGACGGATATGCGTCTGGACCACTTTGACATGATTGCGGACGAACCCGAAGACATTGGCGGTAATGACCAGGGACCGCGACCGGTCAGTCTGCTGCTCGGCGCCTTGGGCGCCTGCACCGGCATTACCCTTCGCATGTATACCGAGCGCAAGGAGTGGCCACTCGAAGGCGTCGAAGTGGAAATGCACCACGAACGCATGCGGGTAGATGAATACGACGGCGACGACCTGCCCGAAGGGGCCAAAGGTCTATTCGACTACATCCGCATGAAAGTGACCATCGATGGCAAGGAACTCGACGACGATCAGATGGAGCGCATCGGCGTCATTGCAGGAAAATGCCCCGTGCACCGCATCCTGAGCGGCCCCCTGGTCATCGACACCAGCATTGAAAAGCGGGATTGAGCAGACCTTCCCTCAGGGATTCAGTCTGTGTGCGTAGATTCGGTCCTCACCCCACGGATCGATCGTGCACTCCAAGTCTGCCAATATTGCGCTCGTATCGCTGGTCACGCTGCTGGCGCTCTCCCTGTGGTTTTCGGCCTCGGCCGTCATCCCCCAGCTGACCGAAGAGTGGAACCTGTCGGGCACCCTGCAGGCATGGATGACCATGTCCGTGCAGATCGGGTTTGTGGTGGGCGCCCTGGCCAGCGCCGCGCTGAATGTGGCGGACAAGATGGAAGCGCCCCGGCTGATGGCCACCAGCGCCCTGTTTGGAGCCCTGGTCAACGCATGTATCCCGTTGTTTGCCACGGGACCCGAGTCGGCGCTGGTGTTCCGTTTCCTGACAGGCGTGGCCATGGCCGGTGTCTATCCGCCCGCCATGAAAGTCATCGCCTCGTGGACCGTGGCGGACCGCGGTACATTCATTGGCGTCGTGGTGGGGGCGGTAACCATCGGATCGGGCATGCCGCACCTGCTGAATGCCCTGGCGGCCGACTCTGCGGGTCTTGCCAGCGGCATTCCCGGCTGGCGCATCGTGCTCTACGGAACGTCTGCGCAGGCTCTGCTCGCTTCCGTTCTCAGTTTCGCGCTCATCCGATCGGGCCCGCATCTGGGCAAGGCGGCCGCCTTCTCATGGCGTCACGCGGCGTCTGGTCTGACCAACCGCGCCACCCGTCTGGCCAACTTCGGCTACTTCGGACACATGTGGGAACTCTACGCGATGTGGGCGTGGGCGCCCATCGCGCTCCTGGTCAGCTTTGAATCGGCGGGCCTCCCTCTCCGGTCGGCCCGCTTGGCGGCATTCGGCATTTTCGTGGCCGGCGGACTCGGTTCAGCGCTGGCTGGCATTTACGCCGACCGCTTCGGCCGCACCCGCATCACATCTCTTGCCCTGGCCATCTCCGGGCTGTGCTGTGTACTGGTAGGCTTTGTCTTCCACCAACCCTGGCTGCTCGTGGTCGTGTGCATCCTCTGGGGCTTTGCCGTTGTGGCCGACTCGGCGCAGTTCTCCGCCGCGGTATCCGAACTGGCCGATGCCCGCTATGTGGGCACCGCGCTGCAGATCCAGACCAGCCTTGGATTCCTGCTGACACTCGTCACGCTGCAGATCATTCCGCTGCTCATCGACCGGGTAGGCCACGAGTGGGCCTACCTGTTGCTCGTCCCGGGCCCCATCTTCGGGATCGTCAGCATGCTGCGACTGCGCCGCATGCCGGAGGCTGCGAAAATGGCTGCCGGCAACCGGTAGTCCACGTCTATGGAATCCGCATCGTAATTGTCCGCCGCGTCCACTCCTGATCAGACGTCGGCATGTTGATGATGATCTCGTTGCCCTGGATGATGGCGCCATTGATTTCAGCAACCTGGTCCGCGTGGGAAAGCCCCAGCCTGTAGATGGCGGCTGCGCGTCCTTCTACCACCAGCGTGGCATTCTCTCCGCTCCTTGTCCACTCGATGATGCGTAGTCCTTTTGATTCTGCTCCGATCGGGCTCGTCCAGTCCGGAGGCACGATGAAGGGCTCGTTGGTGCGCAACACTTCGATCGTGACGGGTCCCGTGATGCTGATGGCTGCAACCAGTCGAACGCCTGCCGAAGATGCCTGGATATCGTATTCGATAGGATTGCCGTTCAGTCGCACTTCCACGAACTGCGTCTCGAAGGGGTAGAGCGGCTGGAACTGAAGAAGCGTACTGCCGGACGCATTCATTCGGTACGTGTCCTTACCCGGCGAGCGCTCGAAGCGTCCACTCAGCGTCTCGGAGCCATACTTGAAGCGCTCAAACGCGTAGTGGCCCCAATCCACGGGAGCCTGCGGAGAGAACCAGACACGGTTGGATCCGGCATCGTACCACAGTCCCAGCAAGCCACGTACCGTCGGGAGCACCGTCGAGGCAATGGCAAAGCCCTGATGCGGCACGGACTCCTGAGGCCACGTATGGCGTAGACCGGAGTTGACCTCCGTGTTGTGTCCCAGCGCCCGGTTGTACACATCCTGCACTGTGGACATGAGGGACGAGTAACCCGACCATGGGCGACCGGCCGCGAAGTGCGCCGCCGTCGTCCAACTGGTCACGAAAGGCCAGGAGGCACCGTAATTGTAGTTGAGCGGCTCGAAAAGGTCGCTTTTCGTGGACAGCATCCGCACGCCCCAGTCGGTGGTCATGTCCGACTGCGCCAGGCGCGTCATGGTGGCCATGCGCCGCTCCGGCGTGCCGTGACCAAACAACACTCCCACAGAAGCCCACGGCGTGACTTCCTGCGAGGTATTGCCGTCGGCGTCGAAAGCATAGGCATACTTGCCCGTCGACTCGTTCCAGAACTTCTCGTAGGCAGTTGCGGCCGTGGCGTACCGCTCTGAAGCGTCCAGGGCCAGATCCGTATCGCCCATTTCCCGTGCCAGGACAGGGAGGACCTGCAAGGCCCGCGTCCAGATTGCGCCCAGGTAGATGTCCGTCATGATTCCTGTCATGGCTCCGAACTCCAATGCGCCCAGACCGGCCGCTTCGTTGTCCATCATGCCATCCCCGTTGATGTCCGTGGTCAGGCACCAGGCATACGTGCGCTTGATGGCATCCCACTCGCCTTCGAGGAATTCCCTGTTGCCCGTGGCAGCAAAATGATCGTGCACCGCCACGATATACCACGGCGACGTGTCTGCATGGATGAAGGCATAGGGATAGTCTCCAAACCAGTCCACGTACTTCCAGGCCTGCGTGACCTCATGGGCCATCTTGCCGTCCTCGCGCTGAAATTGCGTCATGAAGGAAAGCGCCTGTCTACTGGCCTCGTGCATGCCGATAGCATTCAGGCTGAGCGTATTTACATAGGTATCCCCACCGAAGAACCAACCGAATCCCGGACGACCGCCGCCACCAGCCCGATCCAACCCTGCCATCTGTCCCACGCCTTCAAAGTCCGGGTTGTCGGCCATCAGGTTGTCGTAGGAAATCTTGGCCCACTCGAATGCCAGATCCAAGTCATCCTCAGGCGTATCGATGGACATGGTGGAGGAGAGGAGGGCATCGTAATGCGCTTTCGCTCGCGTATAGACGCCTTGCGGATCGGCTGCAATGGCTTTGTAATCTTCCAGCACACCGTCCCTTTCGCCTTTGCCGCCCGCCATGGCTATCGGGATGTATCGATCCACAACCGACTCGGGATCCGCAATGTCGATCCGGAATTCGTTCGGGTCCTCGCCCAGCATGTGGGCAGGCGTGTAGGACATGCCTTTGCCGGCTGGGGAGCCCACATATCCGTGGTTCAGACGACTGGCCTCGGAGATCAGATAGGCCTGCTCTTCCTCATACCACCGAGCGTACTGCCCACCCAATCCTGCTGGCCACATCGGCTGCATGGTCGGAATGAATCCAACAACGATGCTCATCGGATGCGTTGCATCCACATCCAGCAGGATGACTGCACCCGGCTCGTCGATTGCCGTCACGACATGCGCCTGTACCGTGAACGACTGGTAGACATACGTGATGGTCGTTGCTGCCGGCCCCACTTCAATCCGCTGAACGATATCAGCAGCATCGATGGGTGTCGTGCTCTCTGCCACGAAGAAGGACAGCCTCAGATCCCTGAACAGCTTCAGCGGCCACGCCCACCCTTCAAACCAGCCCGCCTCGTTGCCCAACAGGGCAAACTTGCGCCCCACTTTGTCCGTGTA
>Ga0209578_10001214_pt1 | contig 24829 bp, 17 predicted proteins | sample tdAd472_FD_187127 | JGI IMG/M metagenome (GOLD analysis project Ga0209578, IMG submission 187127) | Marine sediment microbial communities from the Atlantic coast under amendment with organic carbon and nitrate - tdAd47.2 (SPAdes)... | ecosystem: Environmental > Aquatic > Marine > Coastal >...
GCCAAAGCGTCCTAGGAAACAAGCCTCGACCTCTTCACAAAAAAGGCACCGCAAGTTGCGGTGCCTTTTTCATCGGATGAACCCGGGCCTTAACCCGGCAACGTGCCCGCGTTAGTAGCTCGCGGTTGCGATAGACCGGATCATGCGCAGGAAATCCATACGGATATCTTCAGGCATATCGTCAAAGTGCTTCACCAGCGCCTTGATCTCATCAGGCTGTTCATTGTCCGTGACACCCTCACATCCCTCGAAGAAGGCGCCGACAGGAACCCTCAGCGCCTCTGCACGCATTACCAGTTTGCTCGCGGAAATGCGATTAGTGCCCCGTTCGTATTTCTGGATCTGCTGGAACGTCAGTCCCAATGCTTCCCCAAGTTCAGTCTGAGTCATCCCACGCTGACGGCGATAGGTTCTAACGCTTGCACCGACAGTCACGTCAATCGGATGAGGCATGGTTTCCTCCCCACAAACTATCATTGGTAAAGAGATAGCGTAAAAGTTGCGATATCGCAATTAATCCTTAACGCTGCCCTACCTCAAGGTTGTGGGGAAGATGGTTCACCTGCTTTATTGCAGTCATTGAGTAGTCATGGTTAGTTCCGTGTGAACAGAACGTGCACTAAGCTTGTGATTGAACCCTTCAAGCAATGCCTCACGAGATACTTGTTGTAGTTTATTAACCGCGTAATCCCGTACGTCCGGATTTGGGCCTTGCATAATGGAGGCCATGGCGAGCACAGCGTCCATATGGTCTGGGTGACTACGCATAAACTCTTGTACTTCAACCACAACATTTGGCCGGGGTAGTGTCCAGAATCTTTCGCACTTTTGTTTTGGCTGGTAGCTCGGGTGTCAGGCGATCTCCTGTTGTTGCTGCTTGAGCAGGTTCATATCCAGATAGCGCTTCATGCTCCACTTGGTACCAGCGATGTGCCTTAACCTGGCTGCAGCCAGGTTAAGGGCGCTTTCGCCATCGGGGAAGGCCCCGACAACCTTTGTCCGGCGTCTGATCTCGCGCATGATGCGCTCAAGCGGGTTGTTGGTCCGTATCCGCTGCCAGTGCCGGTCCGGGTATTTGTAGTAGGCCAGCGTTTCCTGCGCGGTCTCTTCCGCCCAGTCTGCCACCTTGCCAAGCCTCATGGCGCGGAGTTGTTTGATCACCATTGCCGCCTTCTCACTGGCAGCCCGATGGCTTTCCTGGGCGTGGATCGCCTTCAGCATCAAGGAGACCTCACGCACCTTCCCGCTTGGCACATGGCTGAAGATATTGCGGTACCAGTGGACAATACAGCGTTGCCAGTCGGCATCGGGATAAAAGTCACCAATGCTTTCCCTGAGCCCCAGACAGGCATCCGAGATCACCAGCTGCACACCGGTAAGACCGCGTTCCTTCAGGTGGCGCAGAAAGCCGGACCAGCCTGCACGATCTTCCTTGTGGCCCTCCATGATGCCGACAATCTCGCGGTAGCCGTCAGCGTTGACGCTCACCGCCACCAGCAGCGAGACATTGCGAACCTCGCCAGCCCAGCTGCGCTTGAGCACAATGCCGTCCAGATACAGATAGGGGTGCTCGCCCTCAATCGGCCGGTTGCGCCATTCTTCAATCTGCTTGTAGATCTTCTTGTTCAGGTTACTGATCGTCGACGGTGACACCCGTGTGCCCCACAGCGCCTCGGTCACGTCCTCGACACGGCGGACACTGACACCCGCCAAATACATCTCGATCATCGCTTCCTCGACCGAGCTTTCCCGGCGCCGGTAACGCTCGATAATCGCCGTCTCGAAGGTCTGCTGCCTGAGCTTGGGCACCTTCAGATTAACCTCGCCCGCCTTCGTGTGCAGCTTGCGGCCATATGACCCGGCTCGCGTGTCACGACGGCCATCACTGCGCTCATAGCGGCCTGCTCCGCACAGGCGGTCGGCTTCGGCGTCAAGAAGCGCATTCAGTGTCTCCTCGACCGTGCCCCGCACGATCTTGCCCAGATGATCCTGTATCCGGGCATCGTCAATTTTGATGACATTGGTCAACGTCTTTGCTGTATCGTCACTCACGGTGGTTCCTTTCCTGTTTGCCTTTTGTTTGGTCACAAAAAGCCTGACAGATCGGAGCCACCAGCCTCAATTCTTAAATGTGCGAAAAAAATTGTACGTTATCTTGGCCGGAAACCCGTTTCGCGGTATGGGCTTTCTTCTCCAAGAGACAGGGACAAGCACGGTTTGACCATGCGCCACGCAATCTTTGTCTTACGAACTGTATCCCGATCAATCATCAGTTGGATAGGAAGTCCATACCCCAGGGGCTCGCCATCTTTACCACCGTATTCCATTGGTATGCCCAGCTGGCGCATATCCCAAGGCATTTTACCACTTTGAACAAAAATGGATGTTTCGATGAAGCCCGAGAGTGATTTAATCCCTACTTCAAGTGCATATTCAAGAATAGCCGTGTAAAGTTCATAATGAACTGGCTTACCCGCCGCACTGCGGTAGCGAGGTTCTGCAATAAAATACCTCGACCATTCCCAATGTTTGGGATCAACAGGTTGCGACTGAAGTACACAAGTGTGCTTGAAGATCGTATTCAGCTGCGTGTCAATCGTTGTGGGATACATACGCATACCACCCAGGACCTTCATGTCAGGATCCAATTTTAGGAAGTAGATGGTATCTTCCGTGTCAAATTGATCGCGGTCACGACCGTCAGATTTAGCCAGATTAATCCAGCCCCGTTCACCAACAAAAATATCGTGCCTCAATTTGAACATTTCATCGAGGATGTTTTCATACAGATGACGATTATACTTACTAATGACATGTATCATAGCAGCTCTCCTTGTTGGACTAAACACAAGGAAAGCCTAGCTTTCGAGCCATTCAGTGTCTTTGGCACAAATGTGCCATGACCACTTCTTCCGGTTTTAATTTATTAATCTGTAGTTGCGCGCAACAGTGACTGCACCCGCATTTGTATCAACAATCAGCTTGCTGCGAATTGAGCTCAGTTGCTTGTTAATTGTATTGAGGGAGCGTTTGCGAATAGTGGCAATTTCACCTGGCCCCAGGTCCGCGGCCAACCAACGCAATACTTCACGTTCAGCCTCCGTAACCTTCTCCACTTTTGGCTTGGGCGACTGTGGCAACCGATTTGGTAGAAAGCTTCCCTTTTCTAACGAATTTGCTTCCCGCAGGAGGAGTATTCTCGCCATACGGTGAGCCTGTATAGAGACCGTATGCAGAATTCCTTGAATGATTGGGTCCCTTTTAAGATCCCTCCCCCCCATGGAAGCCATGGCAAATTCATCATCGCTGACCCTAAGAGGTATCACCAACCCTTCATGCAGGTCGGCGTCCCATGCTTCTGCCATAACTTTGCGTTGCGCTTCAGTCAGTCCCTTTATTGCAGCGATATCACTCCAATAATAGGGGCGACCGTCATTCTCGAGCCCGTTACTATAGACAGTTACGGCATCATCTCTGAACAACCCGCACTGGATGTAGTGTTGCACCCATCCAGAGTCCCAAGTGCCAAAGAATGGCTTCATGTCTGGCAAAGGCGAAAACCCATAGATATTGGTACAGATATAATGGCGTATACCGAATTCAGCCAGCAAAGGTGCGATCAAGGCTTCGAGGGATTTAATCGACTCGACCTTGTTCACCTCTTCAAGAAACAAACGCACCTTTCTGAATTCGTCCATCTCTACTCCAGAACTTACACTCTTATGTAGAACATAACCCGTATTAGTGATGAATCAATGTACCCAAGAGAAGCTGTTTTGCATAGATTTTTTAGGCATCAAGGGGTTTCCAAATCTTGTCAACGCGCCCCAAAACGCCCGAGCATTTCCCCCGGGCGTCCATTGTGCAATTTTGGAGAGCGGGTCCGTCAGTAAGACTTGCCGCCCTCGTTGGCGTCGCCGTATGGCACCCAGATGTTTTTCACTTCCGTGGCGCGTTCCATCAGGCCGCGGGCGCTCATCTGCTCGCGGCTGGTGAAGTCATAGGCCTTGCCATAGTTCAGCCAGACGCGCTTCATATTGTCGGCCGCCGCCTGCTCGATTTCGGCGCAGCCCTCGCGGGAGCCAAAATACCAGATACCGTCAACGCCGTAATGCCTGGCCATTGGCATGGCCATGGCATCGCGCGCGCCGGTGACGATATTGACCACACCCGCAGGCATGTCGGAGGTTTCCAGCACCTGATAGAAATCAGTGGCCAAAAGCGGATAGCGCCCGGATGGGATCATCACAGCCGTGTTGCCTGCCGCGACCGCGTAGGCCATCAGCGTCACAAACGCCAGAAGCGGATGCTCATCCGGGCATACAATGCCCAGAACGCCCACGGGTTCATTCATCGCCAGCGCGACACCGCGGATCGGTGGTGTATGAACACTGCCGTCATGCTTGTCAGCCATGGCAGCCGCAGCAAACAGCCGCTTGACCGAAAGCTCCAACTCGGCTTCCGCCGCCTTTTGGCTCGCGCCCGTCAGCGCCTTCAAGCGATCGGCAAACTCTTCAGCCCGCGCACTCAGATTTTCGGCGACATAGTAAAGGATCTGGGCCCTGAGATGCGGCGTGGACTTGCCCCAGCCTGCAGCTTTCGTGGCCGCCTCGACCGCGTTCCGGATGTCCTTATAGTTGCCTTCGCCTACCAGGCCCGCGAACGCGCCTTTTTTGTCGGCAATCGCCACACTGTCGCCGCCGTCTGGCCGGGCCTGCTTGCCACCGATATACATTTTGGCCGTGCGGTCAATATGGTCAAGGCCAGAGCCCGCTTTCGGCATAGCAACCTCAGCTGGAGCCGCGATCGGCGCCCAATCTTTGAGCGCAGCCTCATACCGGGGCCGCATGTAGGCCAGCATGCCCTCGCGGCCGCCTTCGCGCCCGAACCCGCTTTCGCGCCTGCCACCGAAACCGGCGGCGGCGTCAAACATGTTGGTGCCGTTGATCCACACAACACCCGCCACCAGCGACGGCGCCACCTCAAGCGCGCGGCTCAGGCTTTCAGACCATACGGTCGCCGCCAGGCCATAACGTGTGTTGTTCGCGAGCGCCACGGCTTCGGATTGCGTGCGGAAGGTAATGGCCGTCAGCACCGGGCCAAAGATTTCCTCGCGGTAGAGCGTGTTATCCGTGCCCACGCCGGTCACCAGCGCAGGCGGGAAGAAGACACCCTCTTCCGGCATGTCGCAAGGCGCTTTCCAGACGACAGCACCTTGGGCCTCGCCATCCGCCAATAGTCGTTCGATCGTGTCTTTCTGCGTTTGGTCCACTACCGCGCCAATATCGATGCATTTATCAAGGCTGGTGCCAACGCGAAGGGTGGACATGCGCGCTTTCAGCTTCTCAAGGAACTTGTCGGCGATGCCTTCCTGCACGAGGAGGCGCGAGCCCGCACAGCAGACCTGCCCCTGGTTGAACCAGATGGCGTCCACAAGGCCCTCAATCGCGCCGTCCATGTCGGCGTCCTCGAACACGATGTAGGGCGACTTGCCGCCGAGCTCGAGTGTCAGCTTCTTGCCTGAGCCCGCGATGGAGCGGCGGATGATCTTGCCAACTTCCGTGGAGCCAGTGAAAGCCACCTTGTCCACGTCCGCGTTCACAACGGCAGCACCGGTTTCGCCCGCACCGGTCACGATATTCACGACACCCTTCGGCAAGCCTGCTTCCACACACAATTCCGCGAACTTGAGGGCCGTCAACGACGTAAATTCCGCGGGCTTCAGCACCACGGTGTTCCCTGCCGCCAAGGCAGGCGCCACTTTCCAGGCCAGCATCAGCATCGGGAAGTTCCATGGGATCACCTGCCCCGCAACGCCCAGCGCTTCATGGTCGGGGAATTCCTCGTCCATCAGCTCTGCCCAACCAGCGTGGTGATAGAAATGGCGTGCCACGAGCGGGATATCGATGTCCCGGCTTTCGCGGATCGGCTTGCCGTTGTCCAAACTTTCGAGCACCGCCAGCACGCGGCTGTGTTTCTGCACCAACCGCGCCAGCGCGTATAGGTATTTCGCACGGCCATGACCGCCGATCAGCGCCCACTTGCCTTGCGCTTTACGCGCGGCGGCGACAGCGGCGTCAACATCATCCTGCGATGCTTCCGTGATGTCCGCCAGCTTTTCGCCGGTAGACGGGGCATAAGTCGCAAAAGATTTCGCGCCCTTCGGCTTCACCCACTCGCCATCGATGAACAGGCCGAAGGACCGGCCATTGGCATCCAGCCATTTGTCGGCGTTCGTACGGCTTTCAAGGGCTGGGCTATAATCCATGCTTTCAAACTTTTCTTTTACAGTCATGTCACACTCCCCTTAGCCCATCGCGTGGCGATAAGACGCCGAATAGCCACCAAAGGCATGATACTCGAGCTGGCGCTCCAGGTCACCCAAGAGGCTCGATGCCCCGAAGCGGAACAGGTCTGGTGAAAGCCAGTCGCGCCCCAGTTCTTCCTTCAGGAGTGTCAAGTACGCTACAGCGTCCTTGGCGGTCTTGATGCCGCCCGCGGGCTTATAGCCAACCTTGATGCCTGTCTCACGGTAGAAATCGCGGATCTGGCGGATCATCACAAGGCTCACAGGAAGCGTGGCATTCACGCCTTCCATGCCGGTGGAGGTTTTGATGAAATCTGACCCCGCCATCATCGCGGTCATGGACGCCTTGGCAACCTGCGTCAGGTTACCATGTTCGCCAGTCGCCAGAATGGTTTTCATCAACGCCGGGCCACACGCGGCCTTGAAGGCTTTCACTTCATCATAAAGCGCCTGCCAGTTGCCCGTCAGCACGTGGGCGCGGGTGACGACAATATCGATCTCGTTGGCGCCAGCCGCGACAGACCTTTGGATTTCCTCAAGCCGGGTTTCCATAGGCGCGAGGCCCGCGGGGAAACCGGTTGAAACCGCCGCGATCGGTACACGGCCTTTCAGGGTTTCAGCGGCTTCGGGCACCATGGAATGATACACGCACACAGCGCCTGTGGTCAGGCCCATGTCTTCCATGCCGAACTGGGCCAGGATGTCCCGACGCACCGGGTTCATGGCCTTCTGGCACAGCCGCCGCACACGGCCAGGCGTGTCGTCGCCTGCCAGCGTCGTCAGGTCAATGCAGCTAACGGCTTTAAGCATGAAAGCGATTTGGCTGTCTTTCTTTACAGCCCGGCGTCCGCCCAAGGAGGCGGTACGGCGCTCCACCGCACTTTTGTTGACACGAATACCGTCCAGCCAGTCGGCGTGGAAGCTCGTGCCCTGATTAACAAGTGGCTCAGGTGTCATTGCTCATTCCGAATTTAAAATAATCCGTGCCCTTAAAGCCAAATCCTGACCTTGCGGTCAAGATTTCTTTTCAGGAAGTAGGCTTATTTTTGATGAAGCCTGCCAGATACAACATGATTGCAGCCACCACATAACCGACAGCCAGGCGGTGAGGCAAGACCTCAAGCCCGCCCATTTCAGGGATGGCCCAAGGCAAATACATCTCAGATGTTGGCATTACCGAATGGATCACACCGAATTCGGTGAAGACGGCAGCTGCAAGCGCCGCCATCGCGGCCCGCACCATCTTGCGGTCGATAATCCAGACAATCAGCGCGCCCCAGATCAGGCTTGTCAGGATATAACCGCGCGCCATGGCCCCCAGAAGCAGATAGCCCTGCATCCAGTCGGAACTGATGGCGTCACCTGCTGTGGTTGCCACCCTGCCATAAAGGTCAGAGACCTTCGTGTGGGCATAGTTCAAAATCGCCGGCACAGTGGCGAACAGCAGTGCCGGTGCGTGCCGCACATCACCGCCAGTGAAGGCAAGGCGGAGGATATCGCACGCCACGACAACAAGGATCGGCTTCAGCACAGCTTCCGGAATCATCTGTGACGCCAGTGCGATCACGCCCAGGAAACCGCCAACGGTGATCACACCGGCCGCCCCCAGCGCATAGCCCGTGCGCGCGCCCATGCGCTTATAGGTGGCGTGGCCGAAGTAAGGCGTGGTCTGCACCACACCGCCAAACAGCGCACTGATGGCCGTGGCGGCGGCGTCCAGACGCACCACCTTGCCCGCGTCAAACTCATCGCCTGTGATGCGCGCACCAGCGGTTACGTTCACAGCACTCGCAGCAATCAAAAGCGCGAACGGGAAGACAATGCCCAGATAATTGGTCGCATCTCCAAAGATCGCCAGCGCGCCCCCAAGCGTTGGCACCGGTAGCGCAGGCACCAGTGCTGGCATTTCCTTGACCACATAGCCGTCACCCGCACCACCAAACGCCAGGATTAATGCCAGGATATAATACAGCACCGTGGCCGCCACGATGGCCAGGATGGCACCGGGCATATTAAACGGAAGACGATGACCTGCGATCAGGGCGAAACCCATGATAACCAGCGATACGATCCCCACTTCCGGCAGGGCAAATACGCCCAAAAGAGCTTCCGCGCCCAGCCAGACGGTAGCAATACCGGCCATGGCGCCCACAAGCGCCATCTGCGGCAACTGGTGCTGCATCGCGCGACCAAAGAAGGACAGGCAGAATTTGATAATCGCCATCCAGAAGGTGCAGGCCATGCCCAGAACCCATGCCTTATCAGCGGCAGCGTCCACGCCAAGCGTGTCCACATTGGCGGCATAAGTGGGGCCGATGATAAAGAAACACATGCCGAACACCGACGGCAGGTCGAGCCCCAGCGGAATGCTTGTGAGGCCCTCATTGCCCGTGGCTTCACGGGTTTTCTTTGTCAGCCAGAAGAAGGCCAGGTTGCCCACCAAGATGCCCGCGATGGCACCCGGGATGATCTTGCCGAACATATATTCCGCCGGATAACCGAACGCACCCATCAGCACGCCTGCCAGCACGAACATATTCACCACAACATCAAGGAAAAACGCCACACCTGCGTTCGTGTCTGCCGCCAGTTGCGACGACGGCGCCGCAACACCGGCCAGCATCTTGTTGGTTTCAGCCATAGCCCCCCACACTTCCCTTCTAAATTACTTACTGCCGCCCTTTCGGACATTTCCCCTTTTCAGGGGCTTATTTGAACGAAGTCCGCTTCCGCTCAGGGATTCGCCGCTCGTCCTCAAAAACGCGAAGCCGTTCCTCCAGTTCCCACTGCAGCTGCGCTTTTTCACTTGTCTTTAGAAACGCAGCGCATTCTGCCCCGGGTTCAGTCCCCGTTTCCACATCTTTTTTGCAGACCTCAGATTCCCATAGGCTGTCACCCGGCAGGAAGCTGTATGTCAGCGAATTGCGCGCGCTGTGCCGTAGCTCAAAGTATGGAACCCGGTGTTCGGTATAGAGCCGCATATATTCATGCGTCAGGTCGATGCGCGAAACGCCCTCATCGTCGGTCGAAAGCGCATAAGGCACCTGCATATCACGGTACATAACCAGTGGATGGTCCTTGCCCTTCACACCCAGGATCGTGTTGTTGGAGGTCAGGTTGATCTCAACCATGATGCCCTCATCGGCCATCTTCTCCAGAAGCTGTTCGGAATCGCGCTCATGCGCGATGGCGATGCCATGCCCGATACGTTTGGCATGCCCAACCTCAATCGCCTCCCGGATATGGAAAGTGAGTTGTTTGGGGCGCACGAGACCCATCGTCAACTCCCCCGCATGCAGCGACACATTGCGTGGGCCCAGATTGTTATAGAGATGGTCGATCATGCGCATGTGCAAGCGGTAGTCCCTCAGCGCCACATGGCCGTCCTCAGGCGCCACAAGGTTCAAGCCCAGCACCATGGGGTCGTCCTTCATCAGCGCCCAGCCCAGAATGAACTGGCCATACACTATGGCGGGCTCAAGCTCGCGGATCACCTGATGCAGGAAGCGGATTTTCACATCGCACCCCACATCGGCCCTGTCAGTCCCGCACCTCAGAAGCTGGTCTTTGCGCGCCATAGCTGCCGAAATCTGTGTGCGGGCAGAAGCAACCAGTGTGGGCATCGCCTGCCCGAACGGGCCGGACATCAGCATCTGGTAATCAGCCGCCAGATCGCCAGAGAGCTGCACGCCCGAGAGGAGCGGAAACAATTCCGGCAGGACGATGGTTTCCATCAGTTCCAGATACTGGATATTCTGCCGTCCGGCGCGGGAGGCCACATTCGCCAGCTGGTCCCCCAGTCGCTTAGGCGAAACATTGATGCGCGCGAATGTCGCAAAGAAATCATTATGGCCGGACCAGTTGAGCGTGGGCACATAGGATCGGTTGGAAAGGGAATTGATCAGCGCGCGGCGGTGGTCCTCATTCGCCTGCGCCTCTGCCGCGGTCAACCAGCCGGAAGCGGCGCAGCTGTCCTTCGCCTTGAACTTAAGGGCCGGAACGCTCATGTCAGCGCACAGGCCGTCAGCGGCCGCCCATTCGATCCAGCTTTCGGCATAAATGGCGCCGCGCAGGTGGGTGTGAATATCACCCCCCTTGGGGAATTCTTCCATGAATTGCCGAAGCCTGCCGTTTTCTGCCGCCCATGAAAGCGCAGTCCCCGCCATGCGGGCCTTCAGGGCGCGCTGGTCATCGCCCTGCGCAGTCGCAGGTATCGCCGCAGCCAAAAGCGTGCTGGCCAAAAGACTGCCCTTCAAAAAGCGAACCACCTGCCCTTTCAGGGATTTTTTCCCATCGCGCATTTTTTCCTCCCCAAAAGCTTGCCCAAAATCGAACTACTCAATAGGCTCGCCAAAACTTTATCCCAATCAGGGATCGATGAACATAGGCACCCAGCGACAAGGTAGTCAGGCCATGGCCAAGCTGTATTTTTACTATTCCGCGATGAACGCAGGCAAATCCACAACCCTTCTGCAAAGCAGCTTCAACTACCGGGAACGCGGCATGAACACCATGCTGTTCACCGCCGCCATCGACGACCGCTTCGGCGAATGTGTCATTGCCTCGCGCATTGGCCTGGAAGCTGAAGCTCACATATTCGACACAAATCTTGACCTATTTGTCAAGATTACAAACCAGCTGAATGAAACCCCACTCCACTGTATTTTGGTGGACGAAGCCCAGTTCCTGACGAAGGATCAGGTGTTCCAGTTGGCGAGCGTCGCTGACCGCCTGGGCATTCCTGTGCTGTGCTACGGTATTCGCACCGATTTTCAAGCCAACCTGTTTGAGGGCAGCCAATGGTTGCTGGCAATCGCGGACGAGCTTCACGAACTCAAGACTATCTGCAAGTGTGGTGCGAAAGCCACCATGAACATGCGGGTGGACGAAAAAGGCAATGCCGTGAAGGAAGGCGCTTCGATCGAGATTGGCGGCAATGACCGCTATATCGCGCTGTGCCGCAAGCATTTCCACGAAAAACTGCGTGGTCCGCAGCTTTGACCTAACCCATAGTTGTAGCAATAGCGCAGCAAAACTGCCATATTCTATTGCATCTGCAGTTAAACTTTGGTTTCAAAAATTAAATAAAGCAGAATCCCTACCCTAAATAATGCGTATTTTGCGCATATTATTGACTAATGCATCAATAATGCTGCGGCTTTTCAGTCACACAACTGCAATATAGTTTTCAAAATCAACCATAATTCCGACTTTTCGGTACCGCCTTGGCACCACCATCGGTTTTACTGCAGCTGTGGGGTCGAAATCACAAGAAAAATCGGCCTCATACCGGGGAGGATAAACATATCTTCAGGCCTTCAATCAGGCCTGCGTACGTTGCCGCCCCGGCCTTTGAGAGGAACAAATAAGGGAGATAAGGCAATGAAACAGTCAATTGCCCCTATGCGAAAGCTCCAGCTGCTTGCCGGCTGCGCTGCCGTCGCTGTAACTTTTTCTACACCAACCATCGCCCAAGACACGACAGTCGACGAATTTGAAGAAGTCGTGGTAACTGGTTCGCGCATTCGCCAGAACCCGCTTGAGGCACAAAACCCGGTTCAGATCCTGTCCGCTGCGGATATGGATGCATCCGGTCAGGTTTCCGTTGCAGATTTCCTGCAGCGCCTGCCGATTGCTGGTTCGGCCATCAACCGCACCAACAACTCGTCGGGTAACCTTGGCTTCCCGCCAGACGGTTCCGGCATCGGCGCCGGCGCCAGCCAGATTGACCTCCGCTACCTGACTTCCAAGCGCGTTCTTGTGCTTGTTGATGGCAAGCGCTGGGTTCGCGGCTCCTCTGCCTCAGGTGTTTCGGGCGCAGTTGACCTGAACACCATTCCTGCAGGCATCATCAAGTCGATCGAAGTGCTGCAAGACGGTGCATCCACCATTTACGGTTCAGATGCCATCGCCGGCGTTGTCAACATCAAGACACGCGACGACTATGAAGGTATCAAGGGCTCGGCATATTACGGCCTTTATGATGAAGGTGACGGAAAGACACAGGAATATGACGTTTCCTGGGGTGCCCAGAATGACCGCGGGCGTGTCCTTATCGACGTAAGCTACACCAACCAGGGTGCGGTTGAAGCAGCAGACCGTGACATTTCGGCCTATGCTATTCCGTTTGAAAACCTGGGTGCATCTTCAGGCACGCCGCAAGCGCGCCTCGTGTTTGCCAACGACTGGGGCGATATTACCCTGAATGACGGCGTAACCGGCCTTCCGAACTTCGACCCGAACGATCCGACCGGTGCGGGCTCAGACTATCACGCCTTCACCCTGCAGGACCGTTTCAACTATTCGCCTTATAACAAGCTGTCCACGCCGAACGAGCGTGTGAACATCTTCGCCAAAGCCGAATACGACCTTACGGACACCATTACCCTGCGCACGACGGCGGCCTACAACAACCGTCAGTCCGTCAGCCAGGCAGCGCCAGAACCGCTGTTCTTCGGCCCTGGCGCTGGCGCGGGTTTCTGGATGGACAATATGGTTATCTCCGCAGATAACCCATACAACCCGTTCGGTGTTGATATTGACGAAACAAACTTTGTCTTTGGCGGCCGCCGTCCGATTGAGGCTGGCCCGCGTATCTTCCGCCAGAATGTGGATACCTGGTATGTGTCTTCCACGCTCGACGGTGACCTGAATGTCGGTGACCGGACCTGGTTCTGGGACTTCAACGCCACTTGGTCGCAAAGCCAGGCTAACCAGCAGAAAACTGGTGCATTCAACGCCCGCAAACTGCAGGATGCCCTTGGTGATCCGGACGCATGCGCAGCCATTCCGGGCTGTGTGCCGTTCAACATCTTTGGCGGTCAGGGCGACGGCAGCGGCACGATCACACAAGCCATGCTTGACTATGTGACCTTCGTCCAGAAGGACGAAAGCCGCCAGAAGCTGATCAACTATTCCGCCAACATCGGCGGTGATGTGGTTGACCTGCCTGCAGGCCCACTGGGCATGGCATTTGGTTGGGAATACCGCGAAGAAAAAGGCAGCTTCATTCCGGACAGCGTGGTTTCAAGCGGTGAAACCGCTGGTGTACCAGCAAGCCCGACTGAAGGCGAAATCCACGTGAAAGAATTCTACGGCGAAATCAACGTGCCGCTCCTTTCTGACGTGGCAATGGCTAAGAACCTGAGCCTGAGTGGCGCTTTCCGCACCAGCGATTACAGCACCTCCGGCAGCAACACGGTGTTCAAAATCGGCACGGCATGGCAGGTGAATGACGACCTGACCGTCCGCGCCAACTGGTCTGAAGGTTTCCGCGCACCAAACATTGGTGAATTGTTCAACACCGGCTCACGATTCGACAGCTCGATTACCGACCCTTGTGACGTTGTTGCAAACGGCGGCACGCAGCACCCGAACTGTGCTACACTTGGCGTCCCTGCCGACCACCAGCAGCCTAATGCGCAAATCAGCGTAACTACCGGCGGCAACCCAAATCTGACGCCTGAAACGGCTGAAACCTGGACCGCTGGCATCACCTACAGCCCATCAGCGCTTGCTGACAGCATGGGCCTTGCAGGCATCACCATTGAGGCCAACTATTACAACATCTCCATGGAAAATGTGATCCAGGCGCCAAACGCGGCTGACGTTCTCCAGGGCTGCGTTGAAACGCTGGCTGACGTGTTCTGTAACAATGTTCAGCGGACATCCACGGGTATCGTGACCCGGATCGATGGCATCCTGACGAACATTGCAGCCATCGACACCGACGGCTTCGACTGGTCGATCACCGCCGAAACCGAAGCTGCAGACTGGGGTCAGTTGCGCTTCAAATGGATGAACAGCCACCTGTTCAAGTTTGAAGAGTCTGTGCCAAACGCGTCTGGCGGTATCGATGTTGTAGACCGTGCGGGTACTGAACTTGGTTCGCCGGAGCGGGCTTACATCAAGTTCAAGTCTTCGCTGTTCATTGACTGGACCAAAGACCAATGGACTGTGGGCACGACGTTCCGCTACCTCGGCAGCGTGGATGAAGGCTGTGGCGGTACGATTGGTGGCTTCGGCTTCACCCAGTACTGCACGAACGGCGCTGACGGTAACGAGCTCGGCAGCACCTTCTACACCGACCTGCAGGTTACCTACCGCCCAGAGTGGTTCGAAGGTGAAACTTCGATCACGCTTGGTGTTCAGAACCTCCTGGATCAGGACCCACCACTGTGTACAACATGTGACCTGAATAACTTCGACGGTACAGTGCATGCGCTGCCAGGCCGCTTCTTCTACGGCCGTGTAGCCTTCCAGTTCTAGGAACCGGAAACGCCAAACAAAAAAGGCGTCACCCTGCGGGGTGGCGCCTTTCTTTTATGTAAGGTAGAGACTTCGCCCTGTTCCCTTGTGACGGGCTGCTCTGCCCCTGCCTGTCCTTAGGCGTTATAGCCCAGGATCGACTTCACTTCGAGGAAGTCAGCAAAGGCATGATCACCCCACTCACGCCCGTTGCCGGACTGCTTGTACCCGCCAAAGGGCGCCGAAATATCACCCGCCGCACCGTTGATATAAACCATGCCGGTGCGCATCCGTGCCGCCACCTTGCGGGCACGCTCCACATCAGCGGAATAAACTGCGCCCGACAGGCCATAGATGCTGTCGTTCGCAATACGGATGGCGTCTTCTTCGGTGTCGTACCCGATGATCGACAGCACAGGGCCGAACACTTCTTCGCGCGCGATCATCATGTCCGGCGTTACGTCCGCGAACACAGTTGGCTTGACGAAGAAGCCTTCCTCACAGCCTTCCGGACGGCCTGGGCCGCCAACTACAAGACGCGCACCTTCATCAATCGCTTCCTGCATCATGACGCCAACCTTTTCGAACTGCTGGCCGTGGGCGATTGGGCCCATTGTGGTTTCTTCCTTGGTGGGATCACCCGTTACCACGCTCGAGGCTGCCTGGTGCGCAATTGCAGCCGCTTCATCCATGCGGTCTTTCGGCACCAGCATGCGCGACAGCAGCGTGCAGGTCTGGCCGGTGTTGCGCATGGCGGAAAGCGTCTCGCGCGCCACAACCTCTTCAAGGTTTGCATCGTCCAGAATGATATTCGCGGACTTGCCGCCCAGTTCCTGCGCAACCCGCTTGATGGTGGGCGCACTTGCCGCCTGCACCGCCGCCCCCATGCGGGTGGAACCGGTGACCGACATCATATCAATGCCCGGGTGGGCTGACATGGCTTCGCCCACGCTTGGGCCTTCGCCGTATACCAGGTTATAGACACCCTTCGGCACGCCTGCGGCATCCATAATTTCGGTGAACAGTTGCGCGCTATAAGGCGCCACTTCGCTTGGCTTCAGCACCATGGTGCAGCCGGTAGCAATAGCAGGCGCCACCTTGCAGGTAATCTGGTTGATCGGCCAGTTCCACGGCGTGATCATGCCCACGACGCCAATAGGTTCCTTGGCAATGCGGGTCGGGCCGCGGTCTTCGTGAAATTCATAATTCTCCAGAACCCTGGCCGCCGTCATCAAATGGCCGAGGCCGCTTGGGGCATGCGCGCGTTCAGCAAGTGTCTTGGGCGCGCCCATCTCAAGCGTAATCACTTCAGCCATGTCGGCCATGCGTTTCTTATATTCCGCGATGATGGCGTTAAGGATCTCAAGCCGCTCCTCACGGCTGGTGAATGCAAATGTCTCGAATGCTTCTCGCGCTGCGACAACAGCCTTGTCCACGTCGGCAGCGTTCCCGAGGATCATCTCGCCCGACTTTTTCGCTGTCGCCGGATTGATGAGGTCCCGTGTCCCAAATTCCGTGGGCTCTACCCACTGTCCACCGATATAATGTTTGTTAAGCTGGCGCATATCGCGTCTCCCTCATCTGAACTCTTGTTTAATCTGAAGGATAGATGGGCACGCGCCGAAGTCAAACAACCCTATAAGGGTATATTAAAATGGGCTTTTGCCGCTGCGGTCTGTCATCTTGCTTATGAACATCTTGCGCCAGCGGTTTGGCATCCAGCGCGACAGCCGGTCTGCCCAGCGCGCATCCTTACCCACCAAAATACGATACTCGCCGCGGTCTACACCGCCCAGTATGATGGCTGCCGCCTGATCCGGCGTGGTAATGGCAAGCTCCTGAAACCGCTCCTGTGTCTCACCCTCCGCGATATCCCCATCGATATTGTGAAGGTGCTTGCCCGAACGCACGATGTTGGTATCCACCCCGCCGGGATGCACGGAGTGAATCTGCACACCAGTGCCTTGAAGTTCATAAAAAAGGCTTTCATTGAAGCCCTTCACCGCGTGCTTGGCGGCACAATAGGCCGACTGGCTGGGAATACCGACCAACCCAAACAGGCTTGAGATATTGACGATATGCCCGCGCCCGCGTTCCAGCATGCCGTCCAACACCGCTTTCGTGCCATACACAACGCCATAGAAATTGATATTCATCACCCACTCAAGGTCGGCATATGTCATTTTTTCAACAGTGTCGGAAAGGGACACACCAGCGTTATTGAAGATAATGTCGATGCCGCCCATTTTGGCTTCTGCGTCAGTAACAGCGGCTTCAATCGCCCACCGGTCAGACACATCAACCTTGGCACAGTACACATTCACCTGCTCGGCTTTCAGGCTAGCGGCTGCCTCTTCAAGAGCCGTCTCATTCACGTCTGTCAAGTAAAGGGTTGTACCCCGTGCAGCGAGGGCGCGCGCAAGCGCCAGCCCGATACCGGACGCGGCGCCTGTGATAAATGCCGTCTCAAGCTTGGCCATGATCTAATTCCCCCAATGATGTTCGAAGAAGGCAGCCATATCAGCAATGGCGCGCTTGCCTTCGGGCACAATCCCTGCCTGCATATGCCAGACATGGTGCATCTTCTGCCATACGTCCAGATGAACTGAAACACCAACCGCCATAGCCTTTTCATGAAAGCGCGTGCTGTCTGACAGCAGGATTTCTTCCGAACCCACCTGCACAAGCACGGGCGGCAAACCTGCTTGGTCACCAAACAAAGGCGATGGGCGCGGGTCTTCTGGGCCAAGCTCCCCGCTATAGACCTGCCCGGCGATTTTGATACCGTCCGCCTCCAGCATCACTTCCTTGTCGCGGTTGGCGCGAACGCTTTCGCCCGAGCCGGTCACATCCAGCCACGGCGAAATCAGCGCCAGCGCGACTGGGTTTGTTCTATCGCTGTCCCGAATGGCATGGGTCGCCGCAAGCGTAAGGCCTCCACCGGCGCTATCGCCGGCCATCGTGATGGGTACACCCGGGTTGTTTTTCGAAATCCAGTCATAAGCGGCAAGCGCGTCATCGATGGCCGCCGGGCACTTGTGCTTGGGTGACAACCGATAATCCAGCAGGAACACGCGCGCCTTCATGGCGCGTGACAGGCGTGCGCCTAGGTCGCGATATTGTTTTGGCCCGCCCCAAACGTACCCGCCACCATGATTGAACATCAGGATTCGGTCTTCCCGCGCGCCGGGGACGCTGATCCATTCGCCCTGAACCGCTCCTTCATCCACGGCTTCAACAACCGCATCGGATGGTGCCCCAGGCATCTTGCTTTCCGAGGCCTTCAGCGCCACTTCAAAATGCTTGAGACGCACTTCCTGCGGCGCGTTCGCGAGTTCCTTGGGCCGGAATACAGCCCGTATTTTCCGGCGTACAAGCCAGGCTCTGATTGACATGTGCTCTCCCCTTGCCTGCCCCGGTCAGCCCCCAATGGCGCTTTGAACAAGCCTCTTGCCAAGCATATTAATGATCTTCATTATATAGTCAAACACTTCGATACTTGCTTTGGGAGGGGCGCAGTGACCAACAAAGTGATCAAAAAGCAGCTGACCATGCTACTGCTGTCCGGCGTTATCTTGACCGGATGCGACGACGCCGACAAACAACAGGCCTACACCGACGATTTCAGCGCGCCAGACTATCTGGTTGAATTCGGCAATATGTTCGAAGAAGGCGTACAGAAGGCCTCAAGCGCCCCTGTATGGCTTTATACCAACATGAACGACGGTATCCCGAACACGGTGGTTCTTGAGGGCGAAACCGGGCTGATCATCGTCGATACCACACTGAAGCTTGAAGACGGCCAGAAAACGCTTGAGATGATCCGCGAGCGGACGGACAAGCCCATCAAGGCCGTAATCTATACCCACCATCACAACGACCATGTAGGCGGCGCTGCAGCTTTTGTGAGCCCAACAGACGCACGAGCGGGCACCGTACCGGTGATTGCCGCAGCGAATTTTGTGCGTGAAATGCAGGACGAAAATGCCGTCACGATCCAGATCATGGGCATGCGGGCGCTTTATATGTACGGCACGCTGCTGGATGATGAAACAGACGGCAGGAACTATCACGTAGGCCTGGGCGGGCGCATCAAGCCCGGCACCATGGGCTATGTGGAGCCCAACACATTCGTTGACGGCACGCGCGAGATGACCATCGACGGCATCCGCATGGAAATGTTCCAAACGGGTGGCGAAGCAGCCAGCCACATCGCCATCTATCTGCCGGACTATGAGATGATTCTCTCTGGCGATGAAATTCAGGGACCGACCTTCCCGAACCTGCATAGCCTCAGAGGCACCAAACCCCGCGACGCAAACGCCTGGATTGACGCCATCGACCATATGCGTGCCTACAGCCCAAAAGTGATGGTCCCAAGCCATGGCCCCATCGTTGAAGGCCGGGATAAGGTGGAGCATATCTTCCGCACCTACCGGGATGCCATCCAGTGGACGCATGACCAGGCCGTGCGTCTTATCAATCAGGGCTATACACAGGAAGAGCTTGCAGAAGCGCTGCCCCGCCTGCCAGAGCATCTGACCATCACCCCCTGGACGCGCGAAGTTTACGGGACGGTCAAGCATAGTGTCAGGAATTACTTCACGGGCTACATCAGTTGGTTCGACGGGGATGCGAGCACCCTTGACCCCACACCGCGCACTGAGCGCGCGCGCAGGACGATAGCCCTTATGGGTGGGCGCGACCGTGTCTATACCGAAGCCGAAAAAGCGTTGGCCAGCGGTGACCCACAATGGGCATCAGAGCTCCTCACCTATCTTGTGCGGATCGACCATGACGACAAGCCCGCACGTGCACTGAAGGCCCGGGCTTTCCGGCAAATCGGATACCAGACACTGAACACCAACTGGCGTGGCTTCTACCTTACCGGCGCAAAAGAACTGGACGGCGACATAGACAGCGTGGCGATACAAGAAAACCTGCGCAAACGCTTCAATGCCTCTGCCATCCCGAGCAAACGACTGCTCAGCCTGATGCGCTACAAACTGCTGCCTGAGGAGGCCGAAGGCAGGGAACTGACCGTCGGCTTTGTGTTTCCGGACCGCGGTGAGACCTTCACGCTGGAACTCAGAAACCAGGTACTGATCGTCCATGAAGGCCTGACAGGCACCACGAACGCCACCCTAACCCTGGACCGCACCACATACGACCGCATGATCCGCGGCGACATCGGTTTCGCTGGTGGCCTGATGGACGGCGACATCACGCTTGATGGTAGCAAGCTGGATGTCCTTTCCTTCTTCGGGTCTTTTGATCTGGACACAAAAGCCATTCCGCTGGTGGTTCGCTGATGGCACCAGCGGCGTAACATTTACAACAAGCGTTCAAATTATTCGCTTGCGTATATTAATGGTTTTCATTAATCAGAATGATTGGGGAAAGGTAACTGCGGGAGAACAGGGGTGAGCCGCCAACAAGACGGTAAAGCAAAACGCGCCGATGCCACCAGGGCTGCGCTTATCAGCGCAGCTGAACGGCTGATCGCGGAAAAGGGCCTCGCGTCCGTTTCGACAAGAGAGATACTCCAAGAAGCCGGGCAACGCAACCAGTCTGCGCTGCAGTATCACTTTGGCTCCAAGGAAGGCCTGATGCGGGCCACCATCAGCGAACGCACGCGCCAGATCGACGAAAAGCGCCTGAACCTGATGAAAAGCTGGAAGGGCAAGCCCACCTTGGACGAAGTGTTGGAAGTGCTGATCCTGCCGCTGGCGGAGCTCGCGGAAGAGGAAATCGGCGGCAAGCACTATATCCTGTTCCTGTGCCAGGCCATCACCCAGCCCGACTGGGACCTGAGACAAGCCATCAAGGACTTCGAACTCATCGGCCTTGGCAAGGCTTATGAATATTATGATGAATTGCTGGCTGACCTGCCAGAAGAAGCGCGCATCGTGCGCCAGGAAATCGCCTATGACGTGGCCATCCTGACTCTCAAGCGCTGGTGCATCCGCGAAATGGAACTGACGCCAAAGCAAATCACCAAGCTGGTGATCCACGCCAACAAGGCGATCCTGGAACCGCCAAAACGCTAGGCGCTAAACCGCCTTCACGGGGTCAACGAGGAAATTGGGGCTGGGTTTGCCGAAGAAGTAGCCCTGGCCATAATCAACACCCATGTCGGTCAGCAGCTTCGCATGTTCCTGGGTTTCGACCCACTCACCCACCGTCACGATCCCAAGATCCCTGCAGAGCGAAACCATGGACCTGAGGTAGGCGCGGTCTTCCCTATTGTTGATCGCATCCCTGATATAGTCGCCGTCGATCTTGAGCGCATCGACCTTCAGCTTTTTCAGATACTGGAAGCCCGCAGCACCCGCACCGAAGTCGTCCAGATAGACCTTGAATCCGATGGTCCGCATTTCCTGAACGGCAGCCCCAAGCGCATCTAGGTCGTGGATTTTGGCGGACTCGGTAATCTCCAGCGAAAGATACTGCTTCAGATCCTTGTTGCCGCGCAGGAGCGAGATCAGCTCAAGCATGAATTCAGGGTTTGAAAGCGACCGGCCCGACAGGTTTACAGCAATGCCCGGCGCACCACCCTTTTTCAGCATTTCCCGGATCTTGCGCACAGCGCGCGTGACCACGGCATAATCAAAATCGTCAATCAACCCGACATCTTCAGCGAAGCGGATCATCTCCCACTGACTTTTAATCATGGGCGGCAGCTCAAACCGCGTCAGCGCCTCAAAATGATGCACCGTGCTTTTCTTCAAATGCACGATCGGCTGGAACACCAGCGAGAAGGCCCCCTCTTCCAGCACCTTTCGGAAAGCTTTGACCCGCTCTGTGGTCTCCCCGATCATTGTGGCGCAATTCTTTTTAATGTCCGCGATCGCATTGCCCCCAGCATCCCGCGCGAAACTCTCAAGGCTGAACACCAGCGCCTTGAGGCTATCTGCTTCACTCAGGTGGGACTCCGCCGCATCAATGGTTGCCGAAGACAATTCCACCCCCGTGGCCTTCTGCAGTTGGGCTGCAAGGTCAACTTTCTGGGTTTTCTTGTCCGTCTTGTCGTGAACCAGCGCGAACTTGTCATCTGCCAGCATGGCTGCATGCGACCCGCCAACAGAGAATGATTTCAGATATTCTTCAATCACCTTCTGCTTTTCCGGATCAATCGACTGGCCACCGCCAGCTTGCAGCACGGTCACCAGCATATTTTCCGCGGCGTCCGGGTTGCCTTCGAACAAGCCTTCAAGGCGCTCGAAGAACTGCTGTTTCTTGTCTTCCACTTTCTCGGGGGCCTGCTTGCCCTTCACAGCACCAATGCGGTAGGGCTTCGACAGAACGGCATAGATGCGGTCATTCGCGGTGGGCAATTTGGCGATGAAGACAGCAAAGTCTTCCTTCTTTCCGTCTTCCTTGCCAATGGATACGGTGAAAGGCCCAAGACGGTTGGCGCCCGTCAGGGTTTTGGCGGCACTTTCAATAATGCCGCGGCCTTTTTCAGTCAGAAGGTTCAGGAAATTGGTCTTGCCGTCGCTGGCCACAGCGCCCAGCGTGTTCTTAATCGCCCCGTCTGCGCTTTGGATATTGAACTCGAGATCCAGCTCAAGCAACAAATCGCCTACGCAAAACGCGTAACCCAGAAATCTACCCGGTACTTTGCTCATAAAAAGTCTTTAATACCCGTGACATACGTCACGCCAGTTACTTCCCCACCCCTTGTATCGCACAGATACGTTAGCAAAACGTAACGTAAATTCTTTTTAATTGCGACAATTAAAAAAGCAAAAAAGGAAGGTATTTTTCCCATATTTCAGGGACTTGGGCGTCATTAACAATATTGTCAAAATAGGAACACAAATGTATTGCTAAACCAAGGGCGAGTGGAAAACGGCATTGTCGCGCGGTTGTATTTTCAGCAAAGGAACCCGCTGCTTTCAGAGGGTGAAGGGAAGATTTTGATGAGCATTTTCGAAAAAGCCAACGTTAACCGCCGCCATATACTCGGCGGCATTGGCGCGGGGCTTGGACTGGCGGCTGTGCGCAGCACCGGGGCAAGCGCCCAACCGTCGCACGGTTTCACCCATAATGTCGCAAGCGGCGATCCCCTTGAAGACCGGGTTATCCTCTGGACACGTGTCCTGCCGAAAGGCGGCCCGGCAAGCAATGTGCCTGTCGACTATCAGGTAGCGACGGATGAAGGCTTTACCGACATTGTCAGCCAGGGCCAAACGCGCACCGGGCCGAAACAGGATTTTACGGTAAAGGTGGATGCGCGCGGGCTTAAGCCGGATACTCGCTATTATTACCGTTTTCTGGCTGAAGGACAAATCAGCCCCTTGGGCCGCACCCGCACACTGCCCGGCCACGGCGCCCAACATGCCCGCATGGCCGTGATTTCCTGCTCCAACTACCCGCAGGGCTTCTTCAATGTTTATAGGGAACTCGCGGGCCGTGACGTAGACATGGTCCTGCATCTTGGCGACTATATCTATGAATATGCCGATGGGGTCTATTCCAACGATGCGGCTGTCGCCCATGGCCGCGCCGTCAAGCCGAAGAATGAGCTGGTGGCGATTGACGACTACCGCACCCGCTATGCGCTTTACCGCTCAGACCCGGACCTACAGGCCGCCCATGCCGCTCACCCATTTATCTGTGTGTGGGACGATCACGAGATCGCCAACAACACCTGGAAAAGCGGCGCAGAAAACCACAATGATGGTGAAGGTGCGTTTGAAGACCGCAAACAGGCCGCGGTACAGGCCTACCACGAATGGCTGCCGATCCGCGAAGGCGGCAAGGGCAAAGACCATATCAACCGCACGTTTGATATTGGCGGGCTCGCCAGCCTGATCATGCTTGATACCCGGCTTGTGGGGCGTGACAAGCAGCTGGACTATACCCAAGACCTGCCGATGACCACGATCCCGTTCGACTTTTCTGACAAAGCGAACCCAAAGGCGGTGCTGGATGCCGATGCGCTGAAGGCGCTCCCGGAAGCCGCGGTCAAACATATCCCGGTGCCATTCAATATGCGTGCTAAAAAGCCTGTACCGATGACGGACTATGCCCAGATCAAGGCGCTTGACCCCAAGAAACTGCCGAAGGGCTTCAGCTACCTGCCAGACGTGGAAAAATTCCGCCGCGACATTCTGGGCGCTGAAGAGCGCACTATTTTGGGCACTGAGCAGGAAGCATGGCTGACTGCCGAGTTTCAAAAATCCAGCGAAGCGGGCGTGCCATGGCAGATTTTGGGCCAGCAACTGCTGATCGGCCGCGTGGGTATCCCCATGCTGACGGACGAGGATGTCGACTTTGAAAGGTCAAAGTTCATCAGCCGCGAACGCTTTGACGCCATCCGCATGTTGGGCAGCATGGGCATGCCGCTGAACCTGGATTTCTGGGATGGCTACCCGGCCTGCCGCGACAGGGTTTATGCGTCGGTCAAGGCATTTGCCAACAATGCCGTGTTCCTTTCTGGCGACACGCACAATGCCTGGTGCTTTGAACTGACAGACAAAGATGGTGACAATGTCGCGGTTGAGTTCGCGACGCCAAGCGTCAGTTCGCCCGGCATGGAAGCCTATATCCCGGCCGACCCAGCGCGCGTGAGGGAAGAGACCATGAAGGCAAGCCCGGAACTGACCTATTTCAACAGCAAGGACCGCGGCTGGCTTGAGCTGGACATCACGCCGGAGAGCATGTCTTCGACCTGGCATTATGTGTCAACGGTGCTAAGCCACGACTATAGCGTGACCAAGGGCCCAACGCTGGTAACCCGCGCGGGCAGCCACACGGTGACCATGGCAGCCTAATCGCTCACGTAAAGCAGGTATGAAAAAGGCGGGTTCTCCCCCGCCTTTTCTTTGTCTTATCCCTGGTGATCCTGATGTCTAATGGTCCTGGGCACCAGCTGCCCCGATGGGCACCCGGATGTCCTCCACCAGATGCTGGACTTCCTCAGGCGGCGCGGGCGTGAAGCGGTCGACGGTGAATGCCACCGCAAAATTCAGCACCATGCCCACCATGCCGATGCCTTCAGGTGAAATGCCGAACAGCCAATGGTCGGCAGTGTTCATCTCAGGCGAAACAAATTTGAAGAACACGATATAGGCGGCGGTGAACAAAAGCCCAGCCAGCATGCCGGCGATGGCGCCTTCCTTGTTCATCTGTTTGGAGAAAATCCCCATCAGGATCGCAGGGAACAGGCTCGCGGCCGCCAGCCCGAAGGCAAAGGCCACCACTTGAGCCACAAAGGCTGGCGGGTTGATACCCAGGTATCCTGCAATCATAATCGCCACCGCCGCG
>Ga0209578_10001216_pt1 | contig 24781 bp, 13 predicted proteins | sample tdAd472_FD_187127 | JGI IMG/M metagenome (GOLD analysis project Ga0209578, IMG submission 187127) | Marine sediment microbial communities from the Atlantic coast under amendment with organic carbon and nitrate - tdAd47.2 (SPAdes)... | ecosystem: Environmental > Aquatic > Marine > Coastal >...
CAATTCCGAGATGGCGATCTCTGGTATTGAACTGGAATTCGACGTGATGATCATAGAATGACCGAATCAGCGCGGTGCAGACGGCTTCCCGTTCACCGGATTCGGATTCAAACAGAATGTGCTGGCGCGTGGTGGCAACACGGGAACGCTCGGGCAGGAAGCGCCGCTTCTTGGCGTCATGGATTACCAGGTCCATATCCATGAAAACGAGCATTCCATCGGCATACCGAAGAAAAACGCCCTCATCGCCAGCACACCCGGCCGCCGATCGTACCGTGATTTGCTTCTCGTTGTAGCGCGGGTGCCAGAACTCGTCGTATTTCCGTCTTCGAATGGCCATGTCAGAAGATGGTCGTGTACCTCTTGACCCCTGAAAGTGCGGGCCGCAACCTGGTGTCGTCGGAGTATTCCGAGTAGTTATCTCGGGTTTCGATTTTGAAGAGGGATGGAGCCGGGTCCTTTTGAGAGCCGTATCGCACGAATGTCATGGGAGATATCGCAATCGTGCGATATCACTTTCCGGAGGGTGGGACCCTGCTCAACTTCACAATCCATTCCCCAACCGTGCCAACCCGTCGGTGCAGGACTCTCTAAAGAGCCGTATCGCACGAATGTCATGGGAGATATCGCAATCGTGCGATATCACTTTCCGGAGGGTGGGACCCTGCTCAACTTCACAATCCATTCCCCAACCGTGCCAACCTTTCGGAGCCAGGGCGTGTCCATAGGGTGATGACGGAAGACGCAGCCGTGCATCGCCGCCCCAGACCGCCCTCCATTCCATGCTTCGCAATTACCTGAAGACGGCCCTCCGCGGGATGCGCCGTCATTCGACCCAGTCCATCATCAATGTGCTCGGGCTGGCCGTCGGTTTCGTCGCCGGGTTCTTCATCCTGCTCTGGATCCAGGATGAATTGAAGTTCGACCGGCACTATCCGGAGGTCGATCAAGTCCACCGCGTCATGCGCACCTCGACCTATGGCCCAGACCAGATTTTCACCTGGCCGGCCATCACGGCCAAGCTGGATGCGGTGCTGGATGAGGAATATCCGGAGATCGAGTTTGCGGCGCTCCACACGTGGCCCCAGAACATGTCCTTCCTGCGCGGAGACATCACCTTCAGGGAAACAGGATACCACGCCGGTCCCGATTTCTTCCGGATCCTGAAGCACAACTTCCTGGCGGGAAATCCGGAGACGGCACTTGAGGCGCCGACGAATGTGGTGCTCTCCAACACCATGGCACGCAAGTACTTTCCGGAAGTCTACGAGGGATCCGTGACGGACGCAGAGGGCGCCATGAGCGTCCTGGGACAGACCATCACCCTGGAGAACAGGCTGGAACTGGCCATCACGGGTGTCATCGAGGACGTGCCGGCACAGGCCACATTCCAGATGGACTACGCCATCGCCCTCCAGGAGTACATCAATCGTAATGACTGGGTGGATGACTGGGGCAACAACGGGCTCAGGATGCTGGTCCGGCTGACACCGGGAGCCAGCACGGCCGCGGTTTCCGACAAGATCCGGCTCATCATCCAGGAAGCCACGGACTCGGAGAACGATGTGCTTTTCCTGCAGCCCTTCACGGATATCCATCTGAGGTCGACGTACGACGCGGGCGTGCAGACCGGTGGACGTATCGACATCCTCCGCATGCTGGGCATCGTGGGCCTTTTCATCCTGCTCATTGCCGCCATCAACTTCATGAACCTGGCCACCGCTCGGAGTGCGCAACGGGCCCTGGAGGTCGGCATTCGCAAGACCTTCGGCGGTCAACGGTCCCACCTGGCCGGGCAGTTTCTCGGCGAATCGGTCCTGACCGCTTTCGTGGCCCTTCTGGTAGCGGGTGTGGCCACGGTGGCGCTGCTTCCGGGATTCAACGCGCTGACACAGAAAGAACTGGTGCTGGCCGACATCACTCTCAAAACCTGGCTGCAGTTCGGTGGCATCGCCCTGGCCTGCGGATTGATTGCCGGTTTGTACCCGGCGGTCTACCTCTCGGCGTTCAGCGTCATCGGAGTACTCCGGCGGGGTGAGCGCAATACGGGAAAGGGGGCCAATCTGCGTCGGGGACTCGTTGTGCTGCAGTTCGCCCTCTCCATCATCCTGATTGTGGGTTCGATTACGGTCTACAACCAGATCAATTTCATCCGGACCAAGAACCTCGGACTGGATCGAAAAGACGTGTTCTATGCTCGTCTCGAGGGCCCGATGCATACCCAGTATGCCAGTTACAAGGCGCAGTTGGAGTCGAATCCTGCCATCGCCGGCGTCACGGCTACATCCACGCATCCACTCAGCGTGGGCAGTTCCACGTCCTGGGGCGTGCGCTGGGAAGGTCGGGATGAGACCGACGATACGCTCTTCAGCATCATCCAGGCAGACCACGACTTCATTCCGGTCATGAAGATGGAGCTCCTGGCAGGGCGCAACTTCTCCCGGGAGTATGGCGCGGACTCTTTGAACCTGGTCATCAACGAAGCGGCGGCTGCCGCGCTTCCCTGGGATGACCCCATCGGCCAGTCCATTACCCACTGGGGACGCGAGGGCACCATCATCGGGGTGGTACGCAATTTCCACATCAACAGTCTGTACCAGGAAATCGACCCGACAGTCATCCGCCTCGATGAAGATGCTGCATGGCTTACGTACGTACGTCCGGCCCCGGGCCAGACGGAAGAAGCGCTGGCCGCTTTCGAGGAGGTGTTCAAGGCGTTCAATCCGGACTTTCCCTACGAATACGACTTCGTGGATGCATATTTCGAACGGCAGTACACGAGTGAGATCATCGTCGGCAAGCTGAGCCGGGTATTTACCGGCCTGGCCATTTTCATTGCGTGTCTGGGACTTTTCGGCCTGGCTTCCTTCACCGCCGAGCGTCGAACACGCGAGATCGGCATCCGGAAGGTGCTCGGAGCCACCATCCCGGGCGTCGTGGGCCTGCTGAGTCGCGAGTTCATCGCCTTGACCCTCATTGCCTTCGTGCTGGCAACTCCCGTCGCTGCATGGTTGATGCAGCGGTGGTTGTCCTCTTTTGCTTATCACGTCTCACTGTCGTGGACCGTGTTCGGAGCCGCCATGCTGGGCGTCGTCGTCATCACCTATGCCACCGTAGGTTGGCAATCCATCCGGGCGGCCACGGCCAATCCAGCCGATTCGCTGCGCTCCGAATGATTCCAGCCCGTCCATGCCACACCGCGCACCCAACCCACAGCCCTGAACCATGCTGAAGAACTACCTCAAGACCGCCCTCCGCGGGATGCGTCGTCATCCGACGTTTGCCGGAATCAACATCCTGGGCTTGGCGCTGGGCCTGTTCGTGGCGTTCATGATCCTGTTGTGGGTGCGTGACGAGATGTCCTACGATACCATGTTCTCGGACGCCGACCGGATCATGGAAGTCATGCGCACCTCGACGCAGGGCGGGATAGTCAGCACGACCAATTCGATCACGGCCAATCTGGACCCGGTTCTCGACGAAGAGTACCCGGAGATAGAGATCGCATCGCTTGTGGGCTGGAATTGGGACATCACGTTCGTGAAGGGAGATCTTTCGTTCCGGAATGACACGCGCTGGGCCGGCCCTGAATTTTTCCAGGTCGTGGACTATCCCTTCGTGGCCGGCGACCCGGCCACGGCGCTGAGTGTTCCAGAGTCCGTCGTGTTCACCGAGTCGACGGCAGCGCAGTATTTCCCGGACGTTTACGCGAATGCCCCCAACCCCGCAGTCGCCGCGCAGGAAGTACTGGGCCAGTTCGTGCGTCTCGAGAACCGACTGGACGTGACGGTGACAGGCATCGTGAAGGACTTTCCTTCGAATGTGACGTACGGTTTCGAAGCGCTCGTGCCCTTCGAGGAATACCGTCGACGCAATGACTGGGTGGAGGGCTGGGGCAACAACGGCTTCCGGATGCTCCTCAAACTGACCCCCGGCGCGGACCATGAGGCGGTCTCGGACAAGATCCGCATGATCGTACAGGACAACCAGGAGGCGAACACCTCGGTCCTGTTCCTGCAGCCCCTGAAGGATCGACATCTGTGGTCGAAGTACGACAATGGTGTGCTCGTGGGGGGGCGAATCGAGTATGTGCGCATCATGGGAGTGGTTGCGCTCCTGATCCTGGTCATTGCCGCCATCAACTTCACCAACCTCACGACCGCGCGCAGCGCCCAGCGCGCCATGGAAATCGGGATCCGCAAGTCATTCGGCGGTTCGCGCTCAAGCCTGGCCGGTCAGTTCATCGGCGAAGCCATGTTGACGGCGTTTGCAGCGCTCATTGTGGCCGTGGGAGCCGTGGCCCTGCTGTTACCCGGCTTCAACAATCTGACCGACAAGGATGTGGCGCTTGGCTCCCTTGGATGGGGCATCTGGGCGATGTTCGGCGGTTTGACCCTGCTGACCGGCCTGCTGGCGGGAGCCTATCCGGCTGCCTATCTGAGCAACCTGGGCATCATCAAGGTCCTGCGCGGCAGCGCACGATCGACCGGCGGGGGTGGAGCGCTCAGAAGAGCACTCGTCGTATTCCAGTTCGCCATTTCCGTCCTCCTGATTGTGGGGACGATGACGGTCTACAGCCAGCTCAACTACATCCAGACCAAGAATCTGGGACTTGACCGCGAAAATGTGTACACGATCGAGCTCGAGGGAGGGGCCAGAGATCAGTACACCGCGTTCAAGTCCCGCCTTTTGCAGCACCCGGGCATACTGTCCATATCAACCGGGTGGGAGAATCCGTTCGATGTGAACACGTCGACCTCCGACCCTGATTTTGACGGGAAGGATCCGGATGACAACACCAGCTACTACGTATCGGGTGTTGGATACGACTTCATCGAGACCATGGGGATGGAGCTTCTGGCCGGAAGGGTGTGGGATCCGGCGCAGCCCCTGGACTCGGCCCACGTCATCATCAACGAAACGGCGGCAGCCACCATGCCGGTATCTGATCCGGTGGGAGAGCGATGGGACATGTGGGGCCGGGAAGGCGTGGTGTTGGCGGTTGTGAAGGATTTCCACATGACCAGCATGTATTCGGAGATCGGGCCGATGGCACTCCAACTGAATGATGCCGATGGAGGCAGCGCGTTCTTTCGTCTTGCGCCCGGGAATGTGGCAGAAGCCATCGAGACGATCGAGGCCGTGTACCGGGAAATGAGCCCCGAATTTGCCTACCAGGGCCGGTTCCTGGACGATGACTACGACGCGATGTACCGAAGCGAGGCCATCATCGGCACGCTAGCGAACTGGTTCGCCATTCTGGCCATCGTCATCGCATGTCTGGGACTGTACGGGTTGGCTTCATTCACGACGGCTCGCCGCACCAAGGAGATCGGGGTCCGAAAAGTGCTGGGTGCCTCGGTGCCGTCGGTCATCCTGCTCCTCACCAGGGAATTCGCCCTGCTTATTGGTATAGCATTCGTGGTGGCCGCTCCCGTGGCCTGGATATTCATGTCGGACTGGTTGGCGGGATTCGAATACCATATCGATCTGGGCCTCGGCATCTTCGCCTCGGCTGCGCTGGGCATGCTGATCATCACCTACGCCACGGTCGGATGGCAGTCATTCCGGGCAGCGGTGGCCAATCCGGCTGAATCCCTGCGCACGGAATAGGGTGTTGGCGCGAGCGCCTGCAAGGTGATACATTGGCGCGACGGATTTTCCACCCACCAACGCCATCATCACCATGCGTTCCATCTTCAGTTTTCTTCTGCTGGCCCTGCTGGGCCTTCCCGCTCTGGGTCAGGGACAGGGCGCCGCTGTTGCCGCCGCCGGAGACATGATTTTTGTCGGAGAATCCGGCAACCGGGTAGAACCGGGCATGGTCTTCATGTTCGCGCGAGGAGGTGATGGCAGCTGGTCCGATGCGGGCATGCTGACGGCCGGATCGGATGGCCTCGACGAGGATGGTTTCGGTCGTTCGATGGCTGCCAGTGGCGACGTGCTGGTCATCGGCGCTCCGGTCGAGGAGGCTGCGTACGTGTATCGCAGAAGTGAGGACGGGGCCTGGTCACAAACGGCGCGGCTCACGGGACCCGGTGAAGGGTTCGGAACGGCTGTGGCAACCGACGGCGCCCGGATTGCGGTGGTGGCCAGCGGTGGTGCCGAAGATTCGCCGGGCATCGCACACGTCTACACGATGCAGGAAGACGGCTCATGGCCCATGGACGGGCACGCCCGAAGTGGAGACATCGACATGCAGATGAGCGGTACACAGGTGGCCATGGACGGCGACTGGCTGGCCGTTTCGGCTCCGATGGCAGATGAGCGCGCCGGGAAAGTGGTCCTTTTCAAGGACAGCCCGGACTCCCAGGTGTGGGCTCAGCACCAGGTGCTGGACATGCCCGTTTCAGCGCCCAACCAGCGTTTCGGTTCGGCCCTCTACCTGCACCACGGCCACCTGATGGTCGGAGCGCCTGGATATGAGTCACGCATCGGCGCCGTGGGTGTCTATCATTACGACGAGGAAGCCGATGCCTTCGACTTCACACTCCGTTTGTCTCCGGCTGCCGCTTCGGGCAACGAGAGCTTCGGGACGGCCTTTGCGCACGATCCGGACCACAATGTCTGGGTGGGAGCACCCGGCGCGAACAGTGGTTGGGGAGGGGTCCACTCCTTCGATCCGAGCAACATGATGAAGGTGTTTGCACCGCTTGGCTCCGTGGACGTTGAAGGACTGCAGGTCCGTTCGTCCCTGGGCGCCTCGTTTGCGGCGGGGGAGGATTTCATCGCCGTCGGAGCCCCCGGATATGACTGGGGTGAGGGCGGTGTCTTTGTCTTCGACAAGACGGATGACGGTATGGTGCAGAGCGCCATCCTCTACCACGACAAGGGCGCCATGGACTCTTTCGTGGGGGAGATGGTGGAATGCGAGGACGGTGATGCCGCCGGATTCCGATGCCAGGACGTGGACGTGCAGTCCTTCCTGAGCCTCAGGGACATCGGTGGCGTGCGCGGAACGCGCATGAACGACATCTGGGGATGGACCGATGCGGCTTCCGGACGCGAGTTCGCGCTGGTGGGCCGCACGGATGGAACCGCCTTCGTGGAGGTTACCGACCCGTACAACCCCGTGTATCTGGGCAATCTGGCCAAGACCGAGGGCGCGGACAATTCGGTGTGGCGCGACATCAAGGTGTACAAGGACCACGCTTACATCGTGGCCGACGGGGCGGGGCAGCACGGCATGCAGGTCTTCGACCTGTCGCGGCTCCTGGACGTGCCTGGTGCGCCGGTCGAGTTCGATGCGGACGTCATGTACGATCAGATTGCCAGCGCCCACAACATCGTCATCAACGAAGAGACGGGGTATGCCTACTCCGTGGCCTCCCGCATGGGTGGCATCACGTGTGGTGGCGGGCTGCACATGATCGATATCCGGGATCCGAAGAATCCGACATTTGCCGGGTGCTTTTCGCACGAGGGCACGGGCCGCAACAATACCGGCAATACGCACGACGCCCAGTGCGTGATTTACAACGGCCCGGACTCGGAGCACACGGGACGCGAAATCTGCCTTGGATCCAATGAAACGGCGCTTTCGATTGCCGACGTCACGGACAAGGACGCCCCGTTCGCCATCGCGCGGGCCACCTACCCGGCCATCGCCTACACGCACCAGGGATGGCTGACGGAGGACATGCGCTACTTCTACATCAATGATGAGGGTGATGAGCCGCAGGGCCTCGTGGATGGCACGCGCACGCTCATTTTCGACCTTATCGATCTGGATGATCCGGTTCTGGTTGGCGAGCACATCTCGACAGAGACCAGTACGGACCACAACCTCTACATCCGGGACAACCTGATGTACCAGTCCAACTACGTGGCCGGTCTGCGCATCCTGGATGTGTCCGATCCGGAGTCACCGACGGAAGTGGCCTTCTTCGACACCGTGTCCAATGATCGGACGGGTGGCGGATCATGGAGCAACTATCCGTATTTCCAGAGCCACACCATTGTGGTGACTTCCAGTCGTGAAGGCCTGTTCATGCTCAAGAAACGCGAAGTGGATCTGTAGTGGGTGATTGTCCCCGGGAAGGTGTGCCCGCGCGGCTGAAGGCCGCGCGGGCCCGGGCCGCGGCCGCTCTGGCGGCCGCGGCCTTCCTCTGTCTGTCCGGCTGCTCGGACTGGGCCCGCACCCCGGCGGCCTACGTTGGATCGGCCACGTGCGCGTCCTGCCATGCCGATCAACAGGCGGCATGGAATGGCTCGGACCATCAATGGGCCATGCAGTTGCCGGACAGCACCCACGTACTGGGGGACTTCGACGAGACGACGTTCACCCATTATGATGATGTCTACCGGTTTGTGCATGCAGAAAGGGAGAACGGCTCTGAAGCGATGTCCGTTATTGCAAGTAGAGGTGTTGGGGAAGAGGTGGAAGCAGATACCCTGGCCGTTCAATGGGCATTCGGTCATGATCCGTTGCAACAGGTGCTGGTCGCAGGCAATCGGGGTCGACTGCAGGCGCTGACGGTGGCTTGGGATGCGGAGGCGGAGACGTGGTATTCGCTCTATCCGGACGAGGCCACACCTCCGGGGGATGTGCTGGATTGGCAATCCGACCGACTGAGCTGGAATTACATGTGCGCTGCCTGCCACACCACGGGCCTGGAGCGCGGGTACGATATTGAAACGGACAGCTACGAAACGACCTGGGCCGAACACACCGTGGGCTGTGAGGCATGCCACGGGCCGGGCTCCGAGCACGTGGACGATCCGACGGAAGGCTATGGGATAACCGGAGCCTCCGAAGGATTGATGCCAGTCAACGGGAGGGCCTCGATGACGGTGCTGGAGTCGGAACTGACCATGTGTGCCGCTTGCCATTCACGGCGCACGCCGCTGGTAGAACCCGCGCAGGCTGGCACGTCGTTCCTGGACCAATATGCCCCGGCGCTCATCAGCGGTGGATTGTATTTCGATGACGGCCAGATCCGGGACGAGGTCTACGTCTACGGCTCCTACCTGCAGAGCGGAATGGCCCGGGCTGGCGTGACGTGTACGGATTGCCATGATCCGCACACCGGATTGCGTCGACTCCCCGGCGATGCACTGTGTCTTTCGTGCCATGCCGGCAACGTAGAGGAAGTGCCCGTACATGCCGCTCATACCATGGGAGAGGCGGCCACGTCCTGTGAGACCTGCCACATGCCAGAACGCACGTACATGGGCACAGACGAGCGCGGCGATCACCGTTTCGGGATTCCCGACCCCGTAACCGCGCGGGCTGTTGGTTCGCCGAATGTGTGCGCCAACTGTCACGGAGAAGACCGCTCGATTGAATCTGTTCTGAGCGGTCCGGATAGCCGTCCCGGGCTTGCCATCGCCGCACTGAGGGCGTCCACCACCGACCGCATGGCGGTCATGCAGGAGGTGCTCGTGGATTCCACGGTCAGTCGGATCGAAAAAGGCAGTCTGATAGCTCGATTGGGCAGCGAACCCACGACCGATGGATTGCGCATCGTGATGACGGCGTTGTCCTCAGGCGATCCCTTCGAACGCGTGGGAGCCCTGCGCGCCATCGCCGATCCCGCGTTCCGCGCCCCGCTGCCGAATCTGGATGACCGGTTTGCCGATTCACTTCGATGGGTCCGGGTGGAGGCAGTGGCCACTGCGTTGGCGCATGGATTCGATGAGTTTGAAGAAGAGCCTGCCGCCACCGCGTTGGCTGACTACGCGCGGGCACAGCAGGCCGTGGCCGAGCAGCCCGAAGCGCACCTGAACCTGGCCTCGATGTTCGAAGTGACGGGAAGAATGGAAGAAGCGAACCAGTCTTTCGAACGCGCCGGGAAGCTGGCGCCGGACAGCCCGGACATTGCTACAGGGCATGGTTTGATGCTCGGGCGATGGGCCAATCGCGTGGCCCAGTCCCGTGTGGAAACGGCCGGGCCGGACTACCGCACGCTGCGCACCCGGGGTGAGGAGCAGCTGGCACGGGCGGTACGTCTGCATCAAGAAGATGGCACGGATGCATCCACCTCACAGGCGCTCATGGTGCTCGGATTGTATCTGGGAGAGGAGCGGCCGCGGCTTCCAGCCGCGGCCGCAGCCCTCGATCAGGCCTGGCGCTTGGACGAGACCAACCAGCAGGCGCTGTTCAACGCGGCCGTTTCGTGGCATCAGATGGGAGATACCGCAAAAGCAGAAGAGCGCTATCGCATCGGGGTCGAACGTTACCCCGCTTTTCTGGACATGAAGGATGCGCTCGTGACGCTTTTGATGCAGACGGATCGATGGGAAGAGGCGTCCCGGCGCAATCAGGAGTTGCGCGAGGCGATGCCCGGACAAACGCGTTGGCTGGAGCGGCAGGCCTTGATCGACAGCCAGCTCCGCGAGATGCGCAACCGAAGCGAGTCCTCCGATTCCTGATGTCTGTGTCCATCGACCAATGGCCTGAACAAATGGCGATATGAACGGGTAAGGTCCGCCATCATGGCCCTCGCTCTCGCCCTCGCCCCTGAATCACGTGTCTGCATCCCGATCCATACTGATTCCCGCTGCACTGCTGATGCTGTTCGTTGCCTGGATGGCAGGGTGCGGAAGCGGATCGAACACCAACGTGTCGACGGAGCCTGCCAGTTTCGGCCCGGAGTATGCGGCGTGGGGAGATGAGGCGGAATACGTCGGAATCGAGGCCTGTCAGTCATGTCACGCCTTGCAGTATGACGACTTCACCCGCTCCCAGATGGGACGCTCGTGGCGGCACGCGGCCCGGTCGCAGTCCAACGCCAAGTGGGACGACATCGCGCCCCTGTATTCGGAATATGACGACATGTACTACCAGCCCTTTGCGGTGGGTGAGGACCTGTTCGTCAAGGAATACCGGCTCGCGGGTGGTGACACGACCCATGCCAGGGTTGAACAGATCGACTTCATCGTCGGGTCGGGGCATCACACCAACTCGCACATCTATTCGGAGAACGGGTATTTCTACCAGATCCCGGTCACCTGGTACGCCCAGGATGCCAAATGGGGACTCGCACCCAAATTCCAGAAGTCGGGCAACAACTACCGTTTCGGTCGGGTCATCACGGACGAGTGCATGGCCTGCCACAACGGGCAGCCCTCCTTCGTCCCGGGCTCGGAAAACCGATTCGAAGAGGTCCCGCTCGGTATCAACTGCGAGAAGTGCCACGGACCGGGCTCCATTCATGTGCAGGAAAAGCAGGCCGGCATCATCGTGGACATCACCAAGGAGATCGACTACTCCATTGTGAACCCCGGGAAACTGTCACCTGAGCGGGAGATGGACGTTTGCCAGCGCTGCCACATGCAGGGCGCGTCGGTATTTGAAGGGGGGGATACGCCGCTCGACTGGCGACCGGGCCAGCCGCTGGTCGCCCATCAGAACGTCTTCTGGCCACGTCAGCCGGATTCGCTGACGCACTTCATCATGGCCTCCCACCCGGACCGGCTCGCCCAGTCGGCCTGTTTCAAGGACTCATGGTCTGAGGGTAGCAAGACGGAGCCCATGACCTGTCTGACGTGCCACGATCCGCACAAGCCGATCGAGGAAACGCGGGAAGCCGTCAATGCGACTTGCCAGAATTGCCACACCGGGAAAGAGGACTCCGCGAGCGCCCTCATGTGCACCGAGCCCACCGTGGTTGCCGGCACCAACACGGCCACCTGCGCCTCCTGTCACATGCCGAAGTCGGGCTCCACGGATATCCCCAATATTCGCATCACGGATCACTTCATCCGCGTTCCGGATCGATTGACACCGGAAGAGGTGGAAGATCAGACCCGCTTCATCCGGATGGCGGCCTTCATGGACTCCGATCCGCACCCGAGGCAGCGTGCCGACGGCTTCCTGACCTACTACGAGCAGTTCACGGACCGACCCGGGATGCTGGATTCGGCGGCTGTCTACCTGCGGGAGGCCCAGGATGCCCTGGACGCCAATCCGGATGCCGTGGATGTCTTGGAAAAAGAACGATTGACGGCGTCCTGGATCCGGATGTGGCACCTGGCTGAAGATCATGCTGCCGTGCGGCGACTGAGCCAGCAATCGGGACTCGAGGTGCCGGATGATGCGTGGACGTACTACCGCATCGGTGAAGCATACGCCGCCATCAATGACCATGGTCGCGCCGTCCGCTGGTACGAGCAGGCTGTCGCCAAAGGCCCGGACCATCTTCGTTTCATGGACAAACTGGGCGTGGCGTTGACACAAGCCGGCAGGCTTCAAGAGGCGTCGGATGTCTTTGATCGCCTGGTGGCCGCCAACCCGAAATTCGAGACCGGGCTCAACAACCGCGGTTTCATGCACCTTCTGCTCGGGGATATCGAAGCGGCGGAAGACGATTTCCGCGCGACCCTGAACCTGAGCCCGGACCTGGAACAGGCGCAGGCCAATCTGGCCTCCATCCTCATCAACACGGGGCGCAGTGCCGAGGCGCGGCCCATCGTTGAACGGCTCATCGAAGCGCATCCATCCAATCCCGAATACCGGCAGGCGATGGCGTTCATCGAGCAGCAAGGAGACGCCCCCTGACGTGTATTTACCTGTTCAGCAGGCGTTTCTCACCCCTCCATGGGCCCATTTTGTGAAGGGTCCGTGCGCGTAGTGTTGCCGTAGTGTTAAATCAGCAGGCAACCGGCTGGGAGGGCGAAATAAATGCCCATTCGCGACACAATAAAGCAGGTATCTGCCCTGTTAAGGGTGTAACGATTCTGAAAGGCTTCCGTATAGGAATCCTCGGTCGATAACATCGACAGATGTCGCCTCTGGTGAATTGATGTGTGGCTACAACTTTCCCGAGTTGGGAGACATCTGAAACAGCCCGTGTGGAAGTAGTGCACCACGCGGGCTGTTCTTGTTTTGAGCGGATACGAAAAAGGGCGGGCCCGCAGCATGCGGGCCCGCCCTTTCATGTGTGCGGCCCTGTCGGGCCGCACACCCATTCAATCGGTTCAACTGGCTCGATGCGCCGATACCACGGCAGCGATGGTCCGTTTGACCGTCTCCGACTTCTCGAAGTCGCGCGAACGGTCGAGGTAGTCCAGAGCCAATCCGGAATCGAGTTCGGCCAGCGCTACGACAGCCATGCGTCGTGCCTGCTCCGAGTCGTCGTCGCGGTAGATCTTCATGAGGTCGACCACGGTGTCGTTGCCCAGTTCGAGGTTGTCCGAGTAGGCGATGATCAGGCGGAGTGCCGAATTGCGCAGACCGTCGTGATCCACGCTCAGGGCATCATGCAATCGCTGGCCATAGTTCTGCCAGTCCATCTTGCTCATCGAAGGTGCCTGAGTGCGTTCCGTGAGGGCGGCCTCCGCAATGTCAGCGGTAGCCTCCTGCGTTGCCATCCGGTTCAGCGCCGGTGATTCCGAGAGCACCGCAACGGCCTCGTCGAAAGCGGTTGGACCGGCATCGGCCATGGAAAACTGTGCGGATGCGTTGGGTGCGAACAGTACAGCCACTGTACAAGCAGTAGCGGTCGCTCTTGCCATAAGGCGTTTGATCGTTTTCATAGTCTGACCCTCCCAAGTCTGAAAACGTGAAGGTAGAAGAGCGACTTCCGATGCACTTCACACTCCGCTACGGGACCATGGGAGGCAAGGATGCGCTGCTCGCTCGAATTGTCCGAATCAGGTGCTGGACGGTAGTGTAGAGCGGCCAGGGTGTGGCAGGATGTCACGCTCCAACATTCCCGATACCGGGAGTGGTATTTTGTCCATCCCCGAACCACAGCTCCTGCAACCGCACCCATGATGCGACGGACCAAGATTGTCTGCACCCTCGGACCTGCCTCCGATGACCTTGAAACCATTCGCGCGCTCATCAGGGCAGGAATGGATGTGGCCCGCCTCAACTTTTCCCACGGCACCCACGCCTGGCACAAGAAGCTCATCGAACGGGTGCGCGAAGCCGGCAAGAAAGAGGGGAAACGCATCGCCATCCTGCAGGACCTGCAGGGACCCAAACTCCGCGTCGGGGAAGTCATGGATGGCGAGGTCACGCTGGTGGCAGGCAGGAAGCTCATCATCACTCCCGAGAAACTGAAGGAAAGCACCGCCGAGAAGGTATTCGTCAACTACCCGACGCTGGCACAGGACCTGGAAGTGGGTGGCGAGATCCTTCTCGACGACGGCAACCTGGAACTGGAAGTGAAAGGGTTCGACGGAGCGGATGTCATCACCCAGGTCCGGGTAGGAGGTCCGCTGCGATCCCGGAAGGGCGTCAACTTGCCGCACATCCAGACCACCACGCCTGCCATCACCCCGAAAGACCTGAAGGATCTGGCCTTCGGCATCGAAAACAAGGTGGACATCATTGCGCTTTCTTTCGTGCGACGCGCATCCGATGTACAGCAGTTGTTGGACCGACTGAAGGCCGAGAACGCCCGCATCATGGTGGTGGCCAAGATCGAGAAGCCCGAAGCCATGGCGTCCATGGACGAAATCGTGGATCTGGCCGACGGGGTGATGGTGGCCCGCGGCGACCTGGGTATCGAGATGCGGCTGTCCAAAGTCCCCGGCGCCCAGAAAAAATTGATCCAGGAATGCCTGGAGAATGCCAAGCCGGTCATCACAGCCACGCAGATGCTTGAAAGCATGATCGAGAACGCCCGCCCCACGCGGGCCGAGGTAAGTGATGTCTTCAATGCCGTCCTCGACGGCAGCGACGCTGTCATGCTTTCGGGGGAGACGGCCATAGGCGACCATCCGGTGCGCGTGGTGGAAGTGATGCATAACATCGTCACCGAGGCAGAGAAAGCATTCACGGAGAACGTCGTCGATCCAACACCTGTACTGGACGCGCCCTCGACCACGGAGGCCGTCTCGAGAACAGCCTTCTTCCTGGCGCACAAGGTGGGTGCCAAGGCCATTGCCTGCCTGACGGCCTCGGGCGCCACCGCCCGGTCCATAGCCCGGCACCGCCCGAACGTGCCCCTCTACGCGTTTACGGGGGACCGCCGGATCATGGGGCAATTGGCGCTCTCCTGGGGAACAAAAGGATTTTTCCTGCCTTTCCAGACCGACACGGATCAGGGCATCGAACTGGTGCACGAGCGGCTCAAGAAAGAAGGCCTGGTGGTCCCTGGGGAGCTCATCGTGATCACCGCCGGCATGCCGCTTCCCGCCCATGGAAGAACCAACATGGTGCATGTGAGCCAGGTCCCCTGAGGCCGCTGCCCCGATCCGTCCAAACTGTTTGTTGAACGCAACCCGATTGTCAGTCAGCCCGACCGCTACCAAAACCCTTTGTGCCCCGCCTTCCTCATGAAGGTTCGTTCGGGCCATTCAGCTGACACGTCATCTTCCATGCGTTCCATCCGTACGCGGTCCAATCCTGAATCGTCACCCCGACGCGCATTGCCGTCTCCGGGCTCCGGCCCCGGCGGGATGATCATTGTCGTGATGGCAGCCCTCATCGGGCTTTCCGGTTGCAAGACGCCCGACTTCATTGGCCGTCGCTACAGCAACTTCACGGCCTACTACAACACGTTCTACAACGCGGAGCGTCAATTCGAGGCCGGATATGACAACCTGGACAGGTTCGGGGACCAGGTGGACCGTCAACGATACCTCCCGCTGTTCGTCAAGACGACAGGTACATCCGCCTCCCGCGAATTCGAGCAGACCGTGCTCAAGAGTGCGGATATCCTCCGGGAGCACCCGGATTCGAAATGGGTGGACGATGCCCTGATGTTGATCGGGAAATCGTATTTCTACCAGGAGAACTACGTCGGTGCCATCCAGAAATTCAGTGAGGTCGTCGATCAGAACACGGGCCTGCGCGACGAAGCCCAGTTCTGGCTGGCCCGATCTCTGATGACCAGTGGCGCGTACGATGAGGCGCTGGAAGTCTTGACGCTGGCCATGGCCATGGAAGATGCTGACGACGAGTGGATCGCGCAGGATCAGTTGCTGCTGGCGGAGTTGGCCATCAGGCAGGAGCTTTGGGAAGAGGCGGCCGGTCACCTGCAGGATGGCCTGGCCTCAGTGAAGGACAAGGAACTGGCAGCACGCGCCTCGTTCCTGCTCGGGCAGGTGCAAGAAACGTTGGGCAACCATGAGGCGGCTTTTGAAGCGTATCGCAACGTTCGGGACTATCCTGCGCCGTACGAACTGGACTACGCTGCCCGTTTCTCGGCCGTACGTGTGGATGGACTCCACCTGGATGCCGACCGGGCGCTGAGGGATGTCCGCAAGCTGGAGCGGGACGACAAGAACCTTGTCAAGACGGCCGAACTGCGTTTCCTGCGCGCCCGCATCCTGCAGGAGGTGGGTGGTGCCGATGAGGCCATCCTGACCTACGACGAGTTGCTGTACGATCCGTTGGCCCTGCCGCCGGGAGCCAGTCTCGGTGAACTGAGGGGCCGCATCCATTATGCCCTGGGCGAACTCTATCGGGATGTGGATCGCAACTTTGTGATGGCTGCAGCCCATTTTGACACGGCTGCGGCTGCTTTGGGTACCAGTACCTCTACCCGGACGTCGTCCCGATCGGTTGCTTCTTCGAATGAGGCCCTGGCTCCTGAGGCCATTCAGGATGCTTCGCTGCTCAAGGACTCCTTCAGCCGCTACGCCAGTGTGTACCGGGATGTGGCGCGGTACGACTCACTGCTCTTCCTCGGATCGCTGCCGCAGGAAGAGTATGATGCCCGGATCATGGACATGCGTCGAAAACGTGCCGAGGAATTGGAGGCGCAGCGTAGACTCATGCAGCAACGACAGCGCGATCAGGCATTCCGTGAGTCGGCCAGTCAATCCGGGTTGAATGTGAACCGCGGTCTGCCCGAAGGCAAAGTCATTCCTACCCCGGGCGATCCCACGGGGACCGCCGGCGGATACCTACAGCATGAAGACCCCATTCGCGTGCAGGAAGGGCGGATGCAGTTCCAGAACGATTGGGGCAACCGTCCACTCGTACCGAATTGGCGACGTTCTGCGGCACTCAATGCGGCCGATGCCCAGGTATCCGCAGAGGAGTTGGCCGAACAGGAGGCCATGCTCCAGGAGATGGAGAGCAATGAGCTTCCCGACATCGATGACTCGGCTGTGCCGCGCGACAGTCTCGATCAGGTCGAGATGCGATCGGCCCGGGCAATCTCCCGCTATGAACTTGGCAATATCCTGTTTCTCGGCATGTCCCGGGCGGACTCGGCGGCCGTGTGGTACCGGACCGTGATTGAAGAGGATTCGTCCGAAGCCGTAGCATCCCGTGCCCAGTTTGCCCTGGCTGAAGTCCAGCGTGCGCTGGGGGATTCCCTTTCCGCCGTTCGTCTGTACAACGACCTGTTGAGTCGTTTTCCGGACTCGGACTTCATTCCGAACGTTCAGGATCGGCTGGGCATGGAAGTCACCCCCGTGGTTTCCTCTGATTCCAGCGCACTCGCCCTGAATGCGTTCGAGCGCGCGCTTCGCATCAAGGAAGAGCGACCGACCGAAGCCATAGACTCGCTCCTGACGGTTGCCTCTCAGTGGATGACCTATCCCGAAGCTCCGCGCGCCCTCCTGGCCGTGAGCAATATTCACCTCGAAGCGGCTGCAGGGGATTCAGCAGCCGTGTTCGATCCGATCCCGTTCACCGTATCGACGGATGTCCTCTCGCCCCTGTGGCCGAACAAGTTCAAGACGCAAGCCCAACTTGACTCGCTGGCTGCGGCCGCTGCGGCCGAGTTGGCGCTTCAGGATTCCATCCAGGCCGCCGAGGCTGCCGCAGCGGCCGCCATTCCGGATTCAACCGGTGCCGATGCGGAGTCGGTCGTGGTACCGGCAGATTCCACAGCCACCGATTCTGGCGATGCAACGGTTGACTCCCTGGCCGTTGGTGTCGTTGATCCCGACTCCTTGGCGGTAGCGCCGGATTCCCTGATGTTGCCTGCGGAAGGTGCTCCATCCGATTCCCTTGGGGTAGCCATCGACTCGATCACTCCTGACTCGATCCGTACGGCACCCTCAACGGCAATGCCCGATTCCTCTTTCGCTGAAGCACCGTCCGGATTGTCCGAGTCGATCGTGGAGCCGATGTCATTGCGCACAGACGCACCGGAGCCCGAGGCTGAACCGGTATTGTCCATCGAAGATGTGCTGAGCAAGATCGTTTCCATGGAATCCCGGACCGAACTGGGTATGCGGGCGCAGTCGACCCTGGCAGCCATCGTGGAACTCAGGACACCCCCCGTACCGGTATTTGATTCCACTGCGGTCGACTCCCTCCTCATGGCTGGCGGTGTGGCTGATTCCCTTGCGGCAGATTCCCTGGGTGGATTGGCTGTCCGGGCCGATTCTTCCGGAGCGGCGGTTCCGTCCCCGAATCCTCCGGTGTCTTCCACAGGTGGGAAAGTGCTGGAATCCGACGCTGCACCAGCTCAGGCAGAAGAGCCGCAGGCGGCCCTTGCCGACAGTCTGGTGATGGCGCTTGTGGCCCAGGCAGCAGCCAGGCAGGATTCGCTGAGGGCGGCCCGCGAGTTGGAGGTGCCTGTTGCCGCTCCTCCCGGGAACGAAGAGGAGGAAGAAGACAGGGAAGTGCGATCGAGCACCAACCTGAAACCCATGCTGCCGAACGGTCAATTCGATACGGAGGCGGTGGGCTACACATTCACCTTCGGGAGTCAGCCCGATCTGTTGACCGCACAGGAGCAGGTCCGTTCACTGAGGGAACTGCTTGCGGAAACGGGATACGAGTTGTACCTGATCACAAACGCCACAGGCGAGAAACTCGAATACCTGGTAGGGTGGGGGCTATTCCACTCACGATCGGAACGGGACGAGGCCGAGGCTGAATTTTCAGCAATTTTGCCTGAGATGCGTAACATACTGCACCTCTTGCCGGCTGAATGACGTAGCCTCTGGCGTCCGCGTCTCCCGGGTCCGCTCCTGAAGGGCTGTCGAAGCCTTGCAACGAGTCCTCCGGAGACTCCACTCCAGACTCCATAAGGAACCAAAAAGTCCTGCTCAGGTACGGTCGATCCCTTCAGGATCAGACCCTGATGTGGCTCCCTGTTCAATTTCCGGCGTGCATCCGTCCAGGGCCGGAAGCTTTCAAGTGTTCATGTCCCAGAACGACAAAGACAAACTGAAACTGAATCGCCGCCCCGACGGCAATGGACCCCGTTTGCCGGATCGTCGGCCGCGGTTCATGCTGTGGATCTACCTGTTTGCCTTCATGGCTCTCCTGGTCCACATTTTCATCCGCATGGGTGATATCGAGCCCCAGGAAGTCGAGTACTCCGTTTTCCTTGAGCAGGTGGAGTCCGGCTGGATCGAGGAAGTGGTTGTGGTCAACAACCTGCGCGTGGAGGGTCTCTACACGCAGCAGGCCATTCAGGAGGGCAGGGTGGAGGTCAATCCCGTCCAGCCAAACATCCTGACCGGTCCCAATCCGGATGCTGCCCGTTCGTTCGTTTCCACGAAACCGGCAGATCATGAACTGGTCCAGTTCCTGATCGACTACAATCTGGAGCAGAAAGAGGCCGGTGGCGAAGAGGTCGGTTTTGACGCCCGACAGGACGAGAACTGGTTCGGGGGACTGCTTACGTGGATTTTCCCGCTGGCCATCATCATCGCCCTGTGGGTCTTCCTGATCCGCCGCATGAATCCGGGATCCCAGGTGCTGAACATCGGCAAGAACAAGGCCGTCCTGTTCGATGCGATGGGAGACCAGAAGCTGACGTTCAAGGACGTGGCCGGTCTGGAGGAAGCCAAGGAAGAGGTCGTCGAGGTAGTGGAGTTCCTCAAGAACCCGAAGCGGTTCACCCGTCTGGGTGGCAAGCTCCCTAAGGGCGTATTGCTTGTCGGGCCTCCAGGTACCGGTAAGACGCTGTTGGCCAAGGCCGTGGCCGGTGAGGCCGGAACGCCTTTCTTTTCCCTGTCTGGATCCGACTTCGTCGAGATGTTCGTGGGTGTTGGTGCGGCGCGCGTGCGCGACCTGTTCCGTCAGGCCAAGGAAAAGGCTCCTTGTATCATCTTCATCGACGAGATCGATGCCATTGGTCGTTCTCGCGGGAAAGGAATGATGATGGGGGCAAACGATGAGCGCGAAAACACGCTCAACCAGCTTCTCGTAGAGATGGACGGATTCAACACGGATAGCGGAGTCATCATCATGGCTGCCACGAACCGTCCGGATGTATTGGATTCGGCTCTCATGCGCCCCGGTCGATTCGATCGTCAGATTCTTATCGACAAGCCGGACCGACGCGAGCGGGCTCAGATCTTCAAGGTGCATACGCGCAATCTGATCCTTTCCGAAGAGGTCAATGAAGATGTGCTGGCCAGTCAAACGCCGGGATTCGCTGGCGCAGAGATTGCCAATGTCTGCAATGAGGCTGCCCTGCTGGCGGCTCGAGAGGACAAGGATTCAATCGGGATGGATGACTTCGAGCGCTCCATCGATCGAGTAATTGCCGGTCTTGAGAAGAAGAACAAGCTCATCTCACCGGATGAGAAGAAAATCGTGGCCTACCACGAGGCAGGCCATGCCATCACGGGTTGGTACCTGAAGTACACCGACCCCGTGGTCAAGGTATCCATCATTCCACGTGGACTCGCGGCACTGGGGTATGCACAGTACCTCCCCGAAGAGCGCTACCTGTATACAAGGGAAGCCCTCGTGGATCGCATGATCATGGCCATGGGTGGGCGCGTTGCTGAAGAGATCATCTTCGGTCGCATCTCTACAGGTGCCCAGAACGACCTGGAGCGTATCACGGCCATGGCCTATGCCATGGTGGTCGATTACGGTATGAGTGAAAAGATCGGTTACGTATCGTTCAACCTGTCCGGCAAAGGGGAACAGGGCCCTGTCTTCGACAAGCCCTACTCCGATGAAACGGCCCGGTTGATTGACGTGGAGGTCAAGAGCATCATCGACGAGGTTCGAAAAGCCGCACGCGAGTTGCTGGAACTGCATGCCGACAAACTGGAATCCATGGCCCAGGCGCTCCTGAAGAAGGAAGTGCTGGGTCCCAAGGATCTGGTCGAATTGTTGGGAGAGCGTCCGCATGGCGACTACGTGGATCTCGAGCCGGGCAAGAAGTCTGTTGAGGACATGTCGGGTGATGGTGCCGCGCGGGAAGCCGCATCGTCTGAGGCTGCCCCCGCTGCAGAGTCCCAGGCGCCCTCCGATGAGAGAGTGGCTTCCTCGGATGATGCCGCGCCTTCGTCCTCGGACGAGAACCCCGATACCAGGGAAGGCAGCGCATCCTGACGGAAGAGGCGGCGACCGCGTGCGGGTGTCGGTGGGCAACCGCGGCGCGGCGTACTACCGTGGAATCTGTTGCCCGGAATCAGGGGGCCGCAAATGTCCTTTTGCCTCGACATTCGGTGGTATAGTGGTATATATCGATAATATCCTCTGATCGGGATAAATCGGATATCTGGCCACTTTTTCCGGCAAAAAGGCACCATCTCAACGCATCTTCACAGAAGCGGGGGTGTGCATGTGGATAGAGTCCGTATATTGCGAGGCTGATACAATTCGGGAATGGCCCATAAGCGGCCTTTTCCGATTGCCTTAGAAACTGATAGAAAACAGACGGTAATCCACGTGCCAACGATCCAGCAATTGGTTCGCAAAGGACGCAAGCCGCAGGTCAAACAGACCAAGTCGCGCGCGCTGAACGCCTCCCCGCAGCGTCGCGGTGTTTGCACCCGTGTCTACACCACCACGCCGAAGAAGCCGAACTCGGCTCTCCGGAAAGTGGCCAAAGTTCGCCTCACCAACGGAATCGAGGTCATCGCCTACATCCCGGGTGAAGGACACAACCTGCAGGAGCACTCCATCGTGCTCGTTCGCGGTGGTCGTGTCAAGGACCTTCCTGGTGTGAAGTACCACATCGTACGCGGAGCCCTCGATACCTCTGGTGTCGAGGATCGTCGGCAGAGCCGGTCGAAGTACGGCGCCAAACGCCCGAAGAATTAGCCCGGCCCGTAACCAACTGAATGTTCGGGCAGCCTGACCCCGGGTTGTCCGTCCTGTTTTCCAGACAGATTGTTTTCCAAGCCAGGACCTGCACGAGCAGGGAAGTGCCTGAAAACGAAGCGCCAAAACAATGCGTAGAAAAACAGCAGAAAAGCGTCACGCGATTGAGGATCCCATCTACAAGGATGTGCTGGTCTCGAAATTCGTGAACGCCGTGATGAAGAGCGGCAAGAAGAACGTGGCCCGGAAACTGGTCTACAATGCGTTCGATGTCATCACGGAACGTACCGAGGAAGACGGCATCGAGATCTTCCGCCAGGCCGTCAACAATGTAGCTCCCCTCGTGGAGGTTCGCAGCCGCCGTGTCGGTGGTGCCACGTACCAGGTACCGATCGAGGTGCGCCCGGAGCGCCGTACGGCACTGGCTTTCCGCTGGTTGATCCAGTATGCCACGGTCCGCAACGACAAGAGCATGGCCAACCGTCTGGCCTCCGAGCTCATGGCCGCAGCGAAAGGCGAGGGTGGTGCCATCAAGAAGAAGGATGACACGCACCGCATGGCCGAAGCCAACAAGGCATTCGCCCATTTCCGCTTCTAGAAACACTTTGCCGGCCATCCGGCACAATTGATCGCGAACAGCAATGTCCAAAGTTTTTTCCCTAGAACGCACGCGCAACATCGGCATCATGGCGCACATCGATGCCGGTAAGACGACGACGACGGAGCGTATCCTGTACTACACGGGTAAGCTGCACCGCATGGGCGAAGTGCACGAAGGCGGCGCCACCATGGACTGGATGGAGCAGGAGAAAGAGCGTGGTATCACGATTACTTCTGCCGCCACGACGTGCGAATGGGCCGATCACCGCATCAACATCATCGATACCCCGGGTCACGTTGACTTCACGGTAGAGGTTGAGCGTTCCCTTCGCGTGCTTGACGGAGCCGTTGCGCTGTTCTGCGCCGTGGGTGGTGTGGAGCCTCAGTCCGAGACCGTTTGGCGCCAGGCTGACAAGTACCGCGTTCCCCGCATCGCTTTCGTCAACAAGATGGACCGCACCGGTGCCAACTTCGAGGCAGCTGTGCAGGCCATGAAGGATCGCCTCAAGGCCAACGCCGTTCCGGTTCAGATTCCGATCGGTGAAGGCGAGATGTTCAAGGGCGTTGTCGACCTGATCTCCAACAAGGCCATCATCTGGAATGATGAGACCCAGGGAATGACGTGGGACGAAATCGATATCCCGCACGATCTGGAGAAGGATGCCCGCCACTGGCGCATCAACCTCCTCGAGCAGGTTGCTGAGCAGGACGACGAGCTGCTGATGAAGTACCTCGAAGGTGAGGAAATCAGCGCAGAAGAGCTCAAGACAGTTGTTCGTGAAGCCACGCTGGCGCTGAACATCACCCCGGTCTTCTGTGGTTCAGCCTTCAAGAACAAAGGCGTTCAGCGTTTGCTCGACGGCGTCATTGACTACCTTCCTGCGCCGACCGATGTGCCGGCCATCACGGGTATCCATCCCCGTACGGAAGAAGAAATGTCCCGCCCGTCGGATCCCGATGGCCCATTCAGCGCCATCGCCTTCAAGGTGATGACCGACCCCTATGTGGGTAAGCTGACGTTCTTCCGCGTGTACTCCGGTACGCTCGAGAAAGGAAGCTCCATCCTGAATGCCACCTCGGGCAAGAAAGAGCGTATTGGCCGCATCCTGTTCATGCACGCTGATTCCCGCGAAGATGTTGACAGCGTCCGCGCTGGTGACATTGCCGCTGGTGTCGGTGTCAAGCAGGTTCATACGGGCGACACGTTCTGCGATCCTGACCACCCGGTCATTCTCGAGAAGATGGAATTCCCGGAGCCTGTTATCCGGATTGCCATCGAGCCCAAGACGAAAGCCGACTCCGACAAGCTCGGACAGGGGCTGCAGAAACTGGCTGAAGAGGATCCGACGTTCAAGGTCAACGTCGATCACGAAACGGGTCAGACGATCATCGCCGGAATGGGCGAGCTGCACCTCGAAATCATCGTGGACCGCCTGAAGCGCGAGTTCAAGGTGGAAGCCAACGTCGGTAAACCGCAGGTTTCCTACCGCGAATCGATCAGCAAGACGGTCGACAAGCGCTACACGCACAAGAAGCAGTCCGGTGGTCGCGGTCAGTTTGCCGAAGTATGGGTCGAGATCGGTCCTTCCGAAGAAGTGGAAGAAGGACTCGAGTTCATCGACGACATCAAGGGTGGTTCCATCCCGCGCGAATTCATCCCCTCCGTTGAGAAGGGAATCAAGGATTCGATGCTGCAGGGACCGCTTGCCGGCTACCCGATCGAGGGCATCAAGGCGCGTCTTTACGACGGCAAGTACCACAACGTGGACTCCGACCAGCTTTCTTTCGAGATCGCAGGTCGCATGGCCTTCCGCGAAGCAGCCCGCGCTGCCAGCCCGGCCCTGATGGAGCCCATCATGTCCGTCGAGGTGGTGACACCCGAAGAGTACATGGGGGAAGTCATCGGTGACCTCAACAGCCGCCGTGGCCGCATCGATTCGATGACGCCGCGCGCCGACGCCCAGGTCATCAAGGCTTTCGTTCCGCTGTCGAACATGTTCGGTTACTCCACCGACATGCGTTCGATCACGCAGGGACGCGCCATCTACACCATGCAATTTGATCACTTCGCGGAAGTACCGAAGAGCGTTGCCGACGAGGTAATCGCCGCTGCAACGGGTACCTCTGACGACGAGTGATCCCGATTTTCAAACGAACACCTGACCAGGTAAGACTCCAATAGGTATTCCAACATGGCAAAGGAAACTTTCCAGCGTACAAAGCCCCACGTGAACGTCGGTACGATCGGTCACGTTGACCACGGCAAGACGACCCTGACGGCGGCCATCACGACGGTTTTGG
>Ga0209578_10001217_pt1 | contig 24772 bp, 20 predicted proteins | sample tdAd472_FD_187127 | JGI IMG/M metagenome (GOLD analysis project Ga0209578, IMG submission 187127) | Marine sediment microbial communities from the Atlantic coast under amendment with organic carbon and nitrate - tdAd47.2 (SPAdes)... | ecosystem: Environmental > Aquatic > Marine > Coastal >...
CATTCAGACCATAGCGTGCTTCTCTTGAGGCATGAACGAGGCTCTTTCCAAGTCTGAAAAGTTAGCTTGGCTGCGTTTAATCCGTAGCCGAAATATCGGACCTATCTCATTCTTTCAGTTAATCCAAAAGTTTGGCTCGGCATCCGCCGCCTTGGAAGGGCTCCCCTCTTTAAATAAGGCTGCCGGCAAGCCGTCATCAATCGTATCGTTGGCCGAGGCCGAAGACGAAATGGCGGAGATTGTCCGGCTTAAAGCACGGCTCATTGCTTGGGGTGAACCGGACTACCCCGTCCCTCTTTCCCACATACCCGACCCACCTCCCCTTATCACGGTCCTCGGCAATATTGATTTACTCAAATCCTCCTGTTTCGGCATCGTTGGCGCCCGCAACGCTTCCGCCAACGGGAGAAGTCTTACACGGACGATTGCGGCAGACCTTGGCGCAGCCGGTTGGACGATTGTTTCCGGCATGGCGCGCGGCATTGACACCGAAGCCCACCGGGGAGCTTTGAACAGCGGAACAATCGCGGTTTTGGCCGGTGGCGTAGACCATGTTTACCCCAAAGAAAATCAAGACCTCTATGACGCAATCCGCAATGTGGGTCTCCTGATTTCGGAAATGTCGCCGGGCACAAAGCCAAAGGCAGGACACTTTCCCCGGCGCAACCGGATTATCTCGGGCTTAAGTATGGGGGTGCTTGTGGTTGAAGCCACCAAGCGATCTGGATCTCTGATTTCAGCCCGCATGGCGCTTGAACAAGGCCGCGAAGTTTTCGCCGTTCCCGGTTGGCCAAGCGACCCACGATCCGGCGGCCCCAACGCTCTTTTGCGGCAAGGAGCCATATTAACGGAAACGGCCAAAGACATTCTCGATGAGCTCCCAACCCCTTCGGCAGCCGAACTAAAAGCACCAAAAAAACGCACTTATCCCACTGAATTAATTAGAGAAAGCACGACGACTTCTTTACCCATCACATCGACGAACGCTCTTTCCGCGCTGGAAAAATATCTCTCTTCGACACCAGTTAGTGTTGACGAATTGGTCCGTGAATGCCAATTCTCCCCTGCCGTCCTTTCTGAAGCCCTTCTTGAATTGGAGCTTTCGGGACGGTTGGAGCGCCACCCGGGGAACCGGGTTTCGCTTGTGGGGTAGAGCTTTAATTGTTCAGGAATTTTGATGAGCGCCGTCGTTGTCGTCGAGTCGCCTGCCAAGGCAAAAACCATAAATAAGTACCTAGGCTCCGACTATACGGTGCTTGCCAGTTATGGCCACGTTCGCGATCTCCCCGCGAAAGACGGCTCGGTTCGGCCCGACGAGAATTTCTCAATGGACTGGGAAGTAGAATCCCGGTCTCAAAAGCATGTTTCGGACATTGCAAAGGCGCTCAAGGGCGCGGAAACGCTCTATCTCGCAACCGACCCCGACCGCGAAGGAGAGGCCATTGCCTGGCATGTCCTGGAAGTGCTGGCGCAAAAGAAGCTTCTCAAAAACATTGATGTCGAGCGGGTTGTTTTCCACGAAATCACCAAGAAGGCGGTTTCCGAAGCGATGAACAAGCCTCGGGCGATCAACCAGGAATTGGTCGACGCCTACCTTGCCCGCCGCGCTCTTGATTATCTGGTTGGATTTACCCTTTCACCGGTTCTCTGGCGGAAACTGCCGGGCGCCAGATCGGCCGGACGCGTGCAATCCGTCGCCTTGCGCCTGATTTGCGAGCGCGAAACGGAAATCGAGCGTTTTAAACCGGAAGAGTACTGGACCGTCGAAGCGGAGTTTCAAACCGCCGACAAGACCCCTTTCACCGCGAACCTGGCCCGTCTGGACGGCGAAAAACTGGACAAATTCTCGTTGCCCAATGAAAGCGCCGCCCAAAACGCCGTCAGCAAAATCATGGCCGGTGGATATTCCGTCGGAGCGGTTGAACGTAAACAGGTCAACCGAAAACCCGCTCCTCCCTTCACCACGTCGACGCTTCAACAGGAAGCCGCCCGTAAACTGCATTTTTCCACCAAACGAACCATGCAGATTGCTCAAAGACTCTATGAAGGAATTGATTTAGGCGGCGAGACCGTCGGCCTGATTACGTATATGCGGACCGACTCCGTGACCCTCGCCGCCGAGGCGGTTGAAGGCGCCCGGTCTCTGATCGACCGGGACTTCGGCCGCGACTATTTGCCGACCAACCCCCGCGAGTACAAAACCAAGTCGAAAAACGCCCAAGAGGCGCACGAAGCGATCCGCCCGACGTCGGTCGACCGGACTCCGGCTCAAATGGCCCACTATCTGGACGCCGACCAGCAAAGACTCTACGAACTGATTTGGAAGCGAACCGTCGCCTGCCAGATGGAAAACGCTCGCCTGGAACAGGTCGGCGTCGACATCGTTTCAACCGGCGGCGCCGCCGGTTTCAGGGCCACGGGTTCCGTTGTCGTCTTCGATGGCTTTTATAAGCTGTATCAAGAAGGCCGCGACGACGCCGACGACAACCAAGCGGACAAACGGCTGCCCAACCTGATTGAGAAAATGCCCCTTCACTTGGGAGAGGTAACGCCGGAACAGCACTTCACCCAACCGCCGCCAAGATTTAGTGAAGCAAGCTTGGTTAAAAAGATGGAAGAGCTCGGCATCGGGCGCCCTTCCACCTATGCCAGCATCCTATCGGTTCTGCAGGACCGCAACTACGTCCGGCTGGATAAACGGCGTTTCATTGCGGAAGACCGCGGACGCTTGGTGACCACATTCCTCACCAACTTCTTCAACCGCTACGTTCAATACAATTTTACCGCTGAATTGGAAGACCAGCTCGACGAGATATCCAATGGAACTGTCGATTGGAAGAAGGTTCTAACGGATTTTTGGACACTGTTTTCTCAATCGGTTAACGGAACCAAAGACCTCAGTATCACCGATGTCATTTCAGCGTTGGACGAGGAGCTTGGCCCCCACTTCTTCCCCGATAACGGCAACGGAAAAGATCCCCGCGTTTGCCCCGAATGCGGCGAAGGCCGCCTCAGCCTGAAGTTGGGTAAGTTCGGAGCCTTTGCCGGTTGTTCTAACTATCCGGAGTGCCGCTTCACCCGTCCCTTGACCGGCGAAGGCGCCAACGGAAACGGAGCGGACGGTGATAATGGTCTCGATAAACCGAAAACTCTTGGAACCGACCCTGAGACGGGGAAAGAGGTCAGTATTCGCCGAGGCCCTTACGGCATTTACGTACAGCTCGGCGAGGAAGAAGAAGTTGAAGTCGAGGTACGCGGAAAATCAAAGACCAAAAAAATCAAGCCAAAGCGCACGTCTTTAGCACCTGGAACCGACCCGGAAAGCATCGACTTAGATCGCGCCCTCGGCCTTTTGATGCTGCCAAGAGAAATTGGCAAACACCCCGAAAGCGGAGAACCCATCAAGGCGGGCATTGGCAGATTTGGCCCCTATATTGAAATGCAGGGCATGTTTTTGTCGCTCAAAGAAGGGGACGATCCGGTTACCGTTGGGCTCAACCGGGCCGTAGCGCTATTTGCCGACTCCGGCAAAACCCCTCCCGAGCTCGTCGGAAAGCACCCCAAAGACAAAAAGCCGGTGACGCTCCGGATTGGCCGCTGGGGGCCGTTCGTTCAGCACGGGCGGGTAAAGGCGACATTGCCTAAGAAAATGAACAAGGAAGACATTACCCTTGAGGAAGCGATCAAGCTTCTGGAGACCAAAGGGAAAGGCGGCGCTAAAAAGAAAGCCGCCCCTAAAAAGAAATCATCTGAAAAAGCCCCTGGCTAGAAAACGGCATGGCTGGCAAACCGCCCCCTAAAAAACTTCCCCCTTTTCCCAACAAGGATGAGGTGCTGGAGTTCATCCGCGATAACGGCGGCAAAGTCGGCAAGCGGGAGATCGCCCGAGCCTTTCAAATCACCGGCAACGATAAAATCGTTTTGAAGCGGATGCTCAAAGAGCTGGAAGCCGAGGGCGAGATCGACCGGCATAAGGGTCGCCGGTTCTCGGAACACGGAACGCTTCCCGAGGTGACGGTTCTCGATATTCACGACCTGGACAGGGACGGCGAACTTATTGCACGCCCGCAACGTTGGGACCACGACGGCAAGCCCCCGGTCATTTATATCTCCCGGCAAAAACGCGGTCGCAACACGGCGGGACTCGGCGACCGGGTACTGGCTCGGCTGTCGCGCAACCGGGACGGTAGCTACAACGCCCGCGTGATCAAACGGATCGATCAAACCCAGTCGCAAGTCATCGGCATCTTTATGGAGGTCGAAGGCGAAGGCCGTGTCATGCCGACCAGCCGCAAAAACAAATATGAACTGGCCGTCATTGGTGAAGACCGTAAAGGCGCTGAACGCGGCGACTTGGTCGCGGCCGAAGTTCTACCAGGAAAGCACTATGGCCTGCGCAAGGCGCGCATAACGGAACGCTTGGGCCGCATGGGAGAACCCAAATCCGTCAGTCTGATCGCCATCCATACCCACGACATCCCCCTGCACTTCCCCTCGGACGTTATTGCGGAAGCGGAAGCCGCCGGACCGGCCCCTTTGGGTCACAGAACCGATTTAAGAGATATTCCTCTCGTCACCATTGACGGGGAAGACGCCAGGGACTTCGATGACGCCGTATGGGCCGAACCCGATACCGATCCCAACAACGAAGGCGGCTGGCATATTATGGTCGCCATCGCAGACGTCTCTTGGTACGTGCGGCCCGGCTCGCCCTTGGATAAATCGGCCTACCAGAGAGGCAACTCCGTCTATTTTCCGGACCGGGTGGTGCCCATGCTGCCGGAAGCCCTCTCCAATGGCTGGTGCTCGCTGGTTCCGCACGAAGAGCGTCCCTGCCTCGCCGTTCACATGTGGATCACCTCTGACGGCACCCTCAAGCGGCACCAATTCGTTCGCGGCCTGATGAAATCTTCGGCCCGCCTCACCTATACGCAAGTTCAAGCCGCCAGAGATGGTCAACTCGACGAAACGGCCTCCCCACTACTTGAAACGGTCATCACCCCTCTCTACGGCGCTTATGAGGCTCTGCAGAAAGGCCGGGCGCGCCGCGGCGTCCTGGAACTGGATCTGCCGGAAAAACGAATTTTATTAGACGACCAGGGCAACGTGAAAGGCGTGGTTGAACGGGAAAGGCATGACAGTCACCGGCTGATTGAAGAGTTCATGATCACCGCCAATGTCGCCGCTGCGGAAACCCTGGAACGCAAACATATGCCCTGCATGTACCGAATTCACGATGAGCCGGCCATGGAGAAGCTCGAAGCTTTGCGGGAGTTTCTTGGGAGTCTCAACATCAAACTCCCCAAAGGCCAAGTCCTTAAACCGGCGGCGTTCAATCATATTCTCGGCAATGTCCCCGGAACCCCACATGCGCAATTGGTCAGCGAGGTTATCCTGCGCAGCCAGGCCCAAGCCATATACAGTCCCGACAATCTTGGACACTTTGGATTGGCGCTTCGCCGCTACGCCCATTTTACCTCCCCTATCCGCCGCTATGCCGATCTCTTGGTTCATCGGGCGCTGGTGCATGGACTTAACTTGGGTGACGGCGGTCTGGAGCCTGACCACAAGGACTTTGAAGAGATGGGAGAACACATCTCTATCACGGAGCGTCGAGCTCAGGTTGCCGAGAGGGAAGTCGTCGACAGATATACGGCCCTCTACCTCGCGGATCATGTCGGAGACGCTTTTACGGGGCGTATTTCCGGCGTTACCCGCTTCGGCCTTTTTGTCACCCTCGACGAAAGCGGCGGAGACGGTCTGGTCCCCATCAGTTCACTGCCTGGAGACTGGTACGAGCACGACGAAGCAGGTCATCGCTTGGTCAGCAACTCCGGCAAACGGCAATATCGTTTAGGTGACGTGGTCGAGGTCCAACTTGCCGAAGCCAATCCAATCACCGGCAGCATGGTCCTCAAAATCATGGAGGACGGCGCCGTCGCCGAATCGGATGCGTCAGGTTCGTTTCGCCGAGCCGGCGCGAGGAGAGGCAGACCCAGAAAAAGCACAAAAGGCCGTAAACTGCAAAAAAAAGCAAAACGGAAGCATTAACCGGCTTTTCACTCCTGACGGTGACAATGGCCGGGTTAAATTTTATGCTGAAATAGGAATTTGGTTAGGAGGCGTCCCGCTTGGCCTTCGGCTCTCGGCAACTGAACCGTTTTAATAGCATGGCGGCAACTGTTTTGCTGTCCGTTGCCCTTTCGGCATGCACGGCTCTCCCTGTTCCTCCAAAACACGGCCCTGCCCCTATTTCCCGACAAGAAGGCCAGGAAACCTTCGCCACGGCATACGGGACCATTGCCGACAAATATATCGAACCGCAAACAATTGAAGACTTGGCCGTCAACGGTCTCAATGGATTGTCACGCATTGACACCGGCTTCTCCGTTAGCATCGATGATGAGTGGTTGACATTATTACTCGACGGTATCGAAAAAGAGAGTTTTTCCAGACCGGCCTCGAATGACGTGGAAGGTTGGGCGGCCTTAACGTTCGATGCTTATTCCGTTGCGAGAAACAGCTCTCCGGAAATTGCAGCCGCTGACGCCTCGCGGATATATCAAGTCATCCTTGAGACCGCTTTGGCCCCTCTTGACCGTTTTTCACGTTACGCGACGGCAAAGAAAGCCAAGGATAACCGAGCGAAGCGCAGCGGTTACGGTGGAATTGGTCTACGCTACAAAGTTGACGGCGGAACAGTCATCGTGACCGACGTATTTAGCGGAGCTCCCGCAGACCGTAGCGGAATAAAAACCGGCGATAGAATCACCAGAATTGACGGCGTCCCAACAGAAAACCTATCACAAGACGAAGTAAAGGAAATGCTGCGCGGTCATAGAGGGCTGTCCGTTTCGCTGGTAATCAATCGCACCCCCGGCCAGCCGTCAAAGCAACTTACCTTATTTAGAGAGAAAATCGTCATACCGACCGTCAAGGTCGAAATGTTGGACGATATCGCACATGTTTCCATAAGCGGGTTCAATAGAAATACGCCCAAGGAAATGCGTGAGGTTTTGGAAAACCTCGCAACCGGCTCAAAACTTTCCGGGCTCGCCCTGGACCTCAGAGGAAATCCCGGCGGCTTATTGAAACAAGCCATTCAGGTCGCCGACTTGTTTTTGTCAGACGGCAGAATCGTCTCTCAGAAAGGGCGGCATCCCGGTTCCACTCAGGTTTACGACGCCGATCCTGAAATTTACCTCGCGGGCCTTCCGATCGTCGTTTTGATCGATGGCCGTACGGCATCGGCAGCGGAAGTTTTGGCGGCGACACTTCAGGACAGGAACCGTGGCGTTATTGTCGGCACTTCCAGCTACGGCAAAGGAACGGTTCAAACCGTCATTCGACTGGTTAACCGCGGAGAATTGACACTAACTTGGTCGCGCCTCATTCCACCTTCAGGGTATGTGATGCATGAACTGGGTGTTCTTCCCTCTATTTGCACCAACGTGACCGAATCGAAGGAAGCGACGACGGGTGCAGACCAGGCGATCTCACGCGTTTTGGCAACTCAGGAAAAGCTGGATTTAAGAGCTCAATCTTGGCGAGACCTTTCTTACAACGCCAGAACCGAACGGGATGCTTTAAGGAACGATTGCCCGGCAGTCCCCCAAAAAAGCGGCCCCCACCTTGAGATTGCAAACCGCCTGCTTCACCAACCGGCCACCTACCGCAGTCTTATTTCCGGAAGCACCCCGTCTCAAACGGCATCTCCTCACTAAACAAACCGAGCTTCTACAGGAAAACCTCTTGACACTTCCGCTGGGGAAGGTATTTTGCCGCCTCCTATTTTTCGAACGTCGCCGACAGGACTATTACCATGGCAAAGCCGAGCACCATTTTGGTCAGACTGGTTAGCACCGCAGATACGGGCTACTTCTATGTGACCAAGAAAAATCCGCGGAACACGACCGAGAAGCTTGAATTCCGCAAATACGACCCTCGTGCGCGCAAGCACGTCCTGTTTAAAGAACAGAAAATCAAGTAATAGCTGCGGCTGTCCAAGCAGCCTGCGCTACTTGCCGAAAGTTCGCCGCCTTTTTGTTAAAAGGCGGCGTTCGTTTGTCAGGGCCTAGACTATTTTGGCCACAAAAAAACCGCCCCAACAGGGCGGTTTTTTTTCGACTTCAAACTACCGAAAATATTACCTACTCAAGAAACTTGGCGACGGTCTCCAGAAAGTTAGGAACGGAGATCGGCTTAGCGATATATCCGTCGCAGCCGCCTTCCCGGATTTTTTCTTCATCCCCCTTCATGGCAAAGGCCGTCACGGCAATAACCGGCGTCGCTTTCAGGTCGTCGTCTTCTTTGATCATCTTCGTTATATCGAGACCGGAGATTTCCGGTAATTGGATATCCATCAAAATCAGATCAGGCCGATTGTCCTGCGCCAACTTCAACGCTTCCCGTCCGTCTTTGGTTTGAAGAGTATCGTACCCGTGAGCCTGGAGCAGATCGTTGAACAGTTTCATATTCAACTCGTTGTCTTCAACGATCAGAATTTTTTTTGCCATTTTTTGCCCTTACAAGAATGCAAGTCTCTAATTTTCAGGGATATTGTATCACTTTAAGGTCCAAAATCGGAACGCGATTTTTTCTATTCGACAGCGCCGCCGTTTATTCCCAAAGCGTCTCCCCCCTAGAGCAGATCGTATTTATATTGAACCACTCCGTGGTGAAATATGAATGCGTAAATCTGCTCGCTCTTAATGTGTAGAGGGCGATTCACGACTTAATCGGGATCGCAAAGCGATGCAGATTAAGTCGACCGCGCTCTAACGTGCAAAAACTTTGACCTCAAGCTTCTACACGGCTGCGATCATGGAGCATTCCCAAGGCTCTGTCAAACTGACAGGGCAATTTAAATTTTTAAAAAACAACCTCTAGAGTCGGATCGTTTTAGGCAAAAAAAAGGTCGCCGAAGCGACCTGAGTTTGCTCTTGAGGGAACCGTCACTGCCTCGCGGTAAAAAACCGGCTATCGGCTATTCGATTTTGCGCCGCTTATTTTCCGCGCCTCAGCAGCTAACTGATATACGAAAGTATAATCACTAATCTCACAGGTTTCCAGTTTTTTTTACCACCCGAAGGAGAGAGGCTTACAAGCTAAATTCAACCGTAAAAACAAAAGTTTACGTCCCGTCAAATGCGACCCGGATGGATTTGTTTAGAATTTTTTTAAACTACTCCCCGCGAACGTCTTCGACCATGGCCTGCAATCGTTCCATATCGGCAATCATCAAACTTGATTTTTGCCGCTGTACGATCCCCTGCCTGGCAAGGTCGTTTAGGACGCGCGCCACCGTCTCCCGTGTCGTGCTCACACGGCTGGCGATATCGCTATGAACGGGAATAGGCGAGATGACGGCAAAGTTGCTATCGGTATCCATATCGACCGAAGCCAAGCGAATGAGTTCCGCATGTACCCGGTTGTTCGCCCCCAAGGTCGAAAGGTCCATAATTCTTTCGGTTGATGACCGGATAATCCAAGCAAGCCGCCGCATCACTTTCATGGCGATACCCGGATGTTTTGCCAACATATCGGCAAAACTCTGCGGTGGCAGCGAAGCCACCAAGGTTTCCCGCAAGGCCATAACGCTGGCGGAACGAGGGTACCCATCAATAGCAGCCAGTTCACCGAAAAAACTTCCCGGTTCGTTATCGTCCAGCGTGACCTCTCGCCCCGACAACGAATAAATGACAACCCGCACCCGTCCCGAAACAACGAAAAAAATGTCTCGGGAGTCGCTTTGCCGGTCGATGATCTGTTCGTCTTTATCGTATTTTTTCCAGCGGCAGGCCTTTTCGATTTTCTCAAGCTCGTCCGCCGGAAGATCTTTCAGCAGATCGATCCCCCGCAACGTATTTCCGTCGCTTCCGCTCAAAGCATTCCCCTTGTGTTTTCAACTTTTGTCCCACTGCATGACATCCTACACAGTTAGGAAACGTTTGGCGAGGGCTTACAAAGGGCTCGAAGGTGCCCCGAAACTACTTCAGAACAACCGTTTTCGAGCCATTGAGCAAGACTCTGTTTTCCGTGTGGTAACGGACCGCTTTCGCCAAAACTTTGTTCTCAATATCCCGGCCAACCCGCACGAATTCCTCAGGCGAATAAGTGTGATCGACCCTTTCGATTTCCTGCTCGATAATCGGCCCTTCATCCAGGTCCGACGTCACATAGTGAGCCGTCGCTCCGATCAACTTCACGCCTCTCGTATGAGCTTGGTGATAGGGTTTCGCCCCCTTGAAACTCGGCAAGAAGGAATGGTGAATGTTGATGGCCTGCCCCCGCAACTTCTCACAAAGGCGCTGACTTAGAATCTGCATATACCGGGCGAGAACGACCAGATCAATATCCAGTTCCTCATAGAGCTTGTAGAGCTTCTCTTCCTGCTCTTCCTTGGTATCCTTCGTCACCGGCATATGATGAAAAGGAATGTCGTGCCATTGGGCCAAGTGCTCGAGATCGGGGTGATTGGAGACAATCGCCGGGATTTCGATATTGAGATCGCCCGTGCGGTATCGATAGAGCAAGTCGTTCAAACAATGGTCGAACTTCGACACCAAGATCATCACTCTCGCCTTACGGTCCGGATCATGAATTCCCCAAACCATCTGGAAGCGTTCCGCAATCCGGGAGAATTTTTTTGCCAGTTCCCCAGCCGGCGGCGTGAAAGCGCCCCCGGTAAAGACCGTCCGCATGAAGAACCGTTTCGACAGAGGGTCGCCGTAGTGAGCCGATTCAGTAATGAAGGCATCCTGATCGGCAAGAAAACCTGAAACGGCCGCAACGACACCTGTCGTATCGGGGCAGGAAATCGTTAGTACGTATCTCGATTGACTGTCGCTCATATCTCAACTATCCGGCTAAGAGCGCCACACCGCCCCGCCTGGGGTCGCCGTAGCCGCTGTATATGTTGCCCCGCCCATTACGCGTCACCGCGTGAACGCCGCCAAAGAACAGGTTTATTTGGTCCCACAATTTGTACTCGGGAACGGTTTCCAAAAGGTTTTCATAAGCTTCAGGATGAAACCCCGGCTCAATGCTTAAAACCCCTCCCTCAAAATGTATCCGGGGGCTTGCCACCGCCTCGTCAACCGGCATACCAAACTCTAAGTAATTGACCAACGTTTGCAGAATGGCGGTTCTGATGCGATTTGATCCCCCGGACCCGAGGGCGGTAATGGCTCCGTCTTTTTCCATTAGCAGGCTGGGCGCCATCATGGAGCACATTCTCGTATTCAGCGGCCACTTGTTGAACCCGTGCGGATTGATATCTTCCTCCCCCAACATGTTGTTAAGCATAATGCCTGTCCCGGGGACCATATAAGCCGACCCCTCGCCGTTCGATACCGTCAGTGCGGCAGCATTTCCCGCGTCATCGATCACACTAATATGGGTGGTGCCCCGATTGGCAGCGGGACCTCCCAGCACGTTGTTTCGGTATTGATCGATAAAAACCGGATTAAGGAGGGTTTGCGAGACCTCTTCAGCCTCTTGCTCATGAAGCTGACTATCCACGCGCGCCTTATTGGTTTGCTCCATTACCCTCGCCAATACCTCAAGATGCCGCGCGGTCCCGAAACCATTGCTTTTCAGCTTGGTGCCTTTAAGGAGTTCAAGGGCAAAAGCAATTAAAAGCCCGCCGGACGATGGCGGAGGGTTGGTCAACAGGTGGGCCGTCTCCAGGTCAACCCTGAGCGGCGTTCTCCGTTCGACGGTATACTGGGCGAAATCGTCCATTCTCAGATTCCCCCCGCCCCCCACACTATCCTCAGTGATGGCCTGGGCGATTTCTCCCCGATAGAACAGATCGTCGCCTTCAATCGCCAAAACTTCCAGGGCGTCGGCCAATTCCGGCAGCCGTAAAATATCGCCTTGCCTCATCAACGAGTCAGGTTCACCGTTTGTCGTGAAATACCTTCGGCAGGTTGCGTTCGAGATATAAATCTTGCCGACAACGTCAAGGATGTAAGCCTGCAACTGGTTAAGTTCGACGCCCTCCTTAGCCAGTTTGACGGCAGGCTCAACAATGCGTTGCAGCGGCATGGACCCCAAATCCTGGTGAGCCGCAAAAATACCACGAACGACTCCCGGCGTGGCGATAGAGCCCATGCCGATATGAAATTCCTGTTGGGCGGTTCCGAAATCGGCGAGGATCGGAAAAAGATCAATTTCAGCTTCCGGGCGTTTGGTGCGCGGCGTCTGAGTGAAAAAATCGTAGAGCAACGGCTTTCGTTCACTCCCGCCGGCAAGTAAAAACCCACCGCCGCCGAGAGACGCCAAAATAGGTTCGGCAACGCAGGCGGCGCACAGCGCCGCCAACACAGCATCAAATGCATTCCCACCTTCATCAAGAATAATTTGCGCCGCCTCAGCCGTTTTTGGATGACCGGCGGCGACAGCCCCTTTCCGGGCCATGGCCGTCTCCTTGAGTGAATTCCAACCGTTCGATTTGGCGTTGCGTACCCTTAAGGCTGGTCTCTGTCAATTATCTATCCCTCTATAGCCTTGATAAGACTATACTCATAAATGCGAAAAGCGATGCGATCGGGGGGCGTCCAATGATCTTTCGGTTTTTTTTGGCGGTGTTTCTTATTGCCTCGCTCGAGGCTCGAGGTCAGGGGATTGGCAATCTCGACCTGATCACCCAAACAAATGGCGACATCCATAACGGCACCCTGGCAAGCGAGGTCTTTACCTTGGAAACGCCCTATGGGTCCGTTTCCATCCCCTACAGCCAAACCAAGTTTTTGCAGCGTCGCACCATCAACGACCAAATGGTGCTCACCCTCATCACCCGCGAGGGAGAACGGTATTCGGGACAACTAGCGGATAGGGCATTTACCGTTCTGCGTCCTGACGAACCCCCGATCACCGTTTCTCAAGACGATATCGCCGAGGTTGAGTTTGGCGAACGCCCATCCTTGGCGAAGAAAGCATATCCTCCTCATGCGTTTCAAATGACCAATGGCGATTTATTTAGAGGGCGCTTACTGACTGGAACCTTCATGGTTAAATCCGGAATGGGCCTGAAGACCGAGGAAAGGGAAAACATTCAGGCAATCGACATCCATCTTCGTAGCGACACCCCCTTGCCGATGGCGCGCCTTTTCCACCACGCTTCGGCGCAAGGAGAAATTGGCCATCTGCTCAACGGCACCTTGTCCCTTCAAACCAGCTTCGGACAATCCATAGCCGTTAAAACAACAACGGTTTCCACCCTATCGCTGACCAACAACGACCTGTCATTCCCCTCCCCCTTTCCAGCAGTGCCCCATCAAAGTTTCCGCGATCCTATGAAAAGCGGCGGTCTTGGCCCCGAACTGGTTCTGCTGAAAGGCGGCACCTATGACCAAGGAGATTTATCCGGGGGCGGAGACAACGACGAAAAACCTGTCCGCAAGATCAACCTGGTCAATCCGTTCGCCATGGGTAAGTTCGAAGTGACCTTCGACGAGTATGACCGGTTTTGTCGTGCTACGGGGCGGGACTACCCGGAAGATTCGGGATGGGGACGAGGTACACGCCCCGTCATTAACGTTTCTTGGGAGGATGCCGTGGCCTATACCCAATGGCTGAGCGAGGAAACGGGACGCCGCTATCGGCTCCCCAGTGACAGTGAATGGGAATTCGCCGCTCGAGGCGGCACCCAAAGCCGCTATTGGTGGGGAGCCAGAGCCGGGCAAGACAAAGCCAATTGCGCCGGGTGCGGCAGCTTGTGGGACGCTGAACGAACCGCTCCCGTCGGTAAGTTCCCCGCCAACCCTTTCGGTTTGAACGACACGGCAGGAAACGTCTTTGAATGGGCCGCCGACTGTTACCACGACACATTTGAACAAGCCCCACGCGACGGACGCCCACTGGAAAAGGCTGCAGGGTGCGGCAAGCGCGTAATTCGCGGCGGGGCCTGGAGTTTCCCCCCAAAAGAAGTCCGCTCGGCCAATCGCTGGCGGGATTTCCCTACACGCTCCAGCGACGATACGGGTTTCAGGGTCTTGCGGGAACTGCCATGATACTGTCAGCCCCACAGGATGAGCTGCTTTGAGTGAATTTTGCCGAAGGCCTAAATGATGCCATATTGGAGATGACAATACCCAGAAACATAAAACAAAGCCTATAGAGCCATAAAAACAAAAGAGAATTTAAATGCTTCGCTCGACTTTCCTGAAATCCTCCCTTCTTGCTTTGGCAACAGTGGTACTGGCCTCTTGCGCCACCTCGCAGCCCAAAGCCGAGAGCTGCCCGTCGATTGGACAATGGTTGGCCCCGACCGATGGGGCGACGATATCCCACGAGAACGCTACCCAGCGTCTCGCCAATCACCGTATCGTTCTGTTGGGCGAGTCACACACCAACCCCTCACATCACAGATGGCAAATCAATACGATCGCCGCCCTTCACGCAGCCAAAGGTCCGATCGCTCTCGGATTTGAAATGTTCCCCCGCTCGGCACAGCCGGTTCTCGACCAATGGATACGCGGAGAGCTTTCGGAAAACGATTTCCTGAAGAAAGTCGAATGGGAGCGAATTTGGCGTTACGACTCGGATTTTTATATGCCGATCTTTCTCTACGCCCGGCAACACCGCCTCCCGATGATTGCCCTCAACGTCGACCAGAAGCTGATCCGGTCGGTCAGGCAAAACGGTTGGGAGAACGTTCCGGAAAGCGACCGCGAAGGGGTAAGCCGTCCGGCACCTGCAATGCCGCAATACGTTGAGATGCTGAGCGGCATCTTCAAAGATCACCTTCCCGACGAAGAAAAGGCCAACATCGATCAACAAGCGTTGTCAAAATTTGTTCAGGCCCAGCAAACCTGGGACAGGGCGATGGCGGAAGCCGTGCAGAAGACGGCACAAAGCCATCATATCGTCGCCATCGCCGGCGCAGGGCACCTTACAAATGGGTTTGGTATTCCGCATCAGCTAAAAGCCCTAGGCGCAAATGACTTTGCGGTGGCCATTCCCGTCGATCAAGATCAACCCTGCGACAGGATAACGGCACAGTTCGCAGACTTGATTTTCGGAACAGATAATTTTTCGTCGCCCGCAGAAACCTTCAAACCGCTGCTCGGAGTGATGCTCGACGATAAAGGAGGAACCGTCCGTATCGACCGTGTCTTGAAAAATAGCGTTGCAGAGAATGCCGGTATTAAACAGGACGACCAAGTGATCAGCGCTGCGGGGATTGGCATCAAAACGAATGAGGAATTGATTGAAGTCGTTAGGCGTCAGGCACCCGGCACTTGGTTGCCGCTAACCATTGAGCGGAATGGGAAAAACCGCAACTTGGTCGCCAAATTTCCAACGTTAAACGAGCAACTGAAGGCATCTGAAAGACAGGCCCACCCATGATCCGTCTTCTCTTTTTCGCTCTGTGCCTATTGATTGCTCCTTTTCTATCGATACATGGGCATGCTCAAACTTTCGCTCTGGTCGACCGTCTCAATCACGATCTAACCATACACCTCAACCCTGACAGCCGCTCTTTGAAAGTTACCGATCGGATGACTTTCGAAGGAGAAGGATTATTGCGGGTCAAGCTGAGCTCTAAGCTACAGATCACGGAGCTTCGACTCGACGACCGGAAAGTCCCTGCAATGGCCAAACCAGGCGAAATGCTGGTACGGCTTTCTGGCGGACGTAAAACCTATGAACTGCAGCTTGAGTACACCGGGCAGCTTCCGGGTTTGCCTGCCGATACGCAAGCGGCGGCGGCCCCGATTTTCTTTGCCGCCCCCACCGGTAGTTATTTACCGGGTGCCTCGGGATGGATTGCCGATCTTGGTAAAGAATTCTTTACCTACACAGCAACGGTTTATACGCCCCCCCTTCACAAAGGAATTGTTCCCGGGCGTTTGGTTGAGGAAGCCACCGACGCCAAAAGTTATAAAGCGGTCTATCAAAACAGTCGTCCCAGCGACGAAATCCCCCTGTTTGCCGGCCCCTATAAGGTCGAGGAAAAACAGCATAAGGGCCTGCGGTTACGAACCTATTTTTTCCCTGGCATGGAAAAATTGGCCGACGACTACCTCGCTAAAACGGCCGACTACATTGATTTTTATAGCCAGTGGATTGGGCCGTATCCGTTTGATGGTTTCTCCATTGTCGCCTCACCGCTTCCCGTTGGCTTCGGCTATCCGGGCCTGACTTATATGGGCGCTCATGTTTTGCGGCTGCCCTTTATCAAACACACGTCACTCGGCCATGAGGTTCTGCATAACTGGTGGGGTAACGGTGTTTTTGTCGATTATGAAAGCGGCAATTGGGCGGAGGGATTGACCACCTTTATGGCCGACTACACCTATGCGCTTCAAAAAGGCCCTGATAGCGCAAAAGAGAAACGGCTTTCATGGTTGCGGGATTATGCGGCTCTGCCCCAGGAGCGCGACGCGCCGCCAAAGAGCTTCAAAGGCAAATTACATACGGCGTCTCAAGTGGTCGGCTACAATAAGGTCGCTTTCTTTTTTCACATGCTCCGTAACGAACTGGGAGAGGACGTTTTCGACCGCTCAATACGCCTGTTTTGGAAAAACAATTCTTTTCAGCGAGCCTCATGGAACGACCTGCAGGCGGCTTTTGAGCAAACGGCAGGCCGGAAATTAAACGATTTCTTTGCCCAATGGCTGGAGAGAAAGGGCGCACCCAGTCTCTCGCTGATTGCCGCCCACCGAGAGGACAGAGGAGTCATCGTCACCCTTCAGCAAACGCCCCCGGTTTACGATCTCTTTCTTCCCATTGTCGTAGAAATGGCAGACGGGAAAACCCAGAAAACCTTTTATCGGTTTGCCTCGCAAAACACGACGATCCGAATTTCGACGCCCTCGGTTGCCGACAATATTTCGATTGATCCGGATTACGATCTCTTCCGCCACCTAGCGGATGGGGAGACACCTCCGATTTTGCGCGATGTCACCCTGTCGGAAAATACTTTGGTCGTCATACCGGATGATGATCCAACCACGAAAGAAACCGCCCGGCGTTTAGCCGTTCGCATGATGGACGTTTCACCGCAAATCGTAACGGAGGAAAACGGTTTGGCCGGTCAGGCTCCCCGGTTGATTATCGGCACGGACGCGGCTGTTACATCGTTCCTATCCAAGTCGGGCCTCGGCGGCCCGCCGACCGGGATTGCCGAAGTTGGGACCGCCCGGGTATGGGCCGGACGATCTGCATCCGACCTGATACCGTTTGTGGTCGTAGCGGCCCAAAACAAGGAAGCTTTGGCGGCCCTCCTTCGTCCACTTCCGCACTATGGCCGCCAGGGGCTGCTTGCGTTCGATGGCAGCAAGGTAATCAGGAAAGGAACCCTCCCCCCGGACACCACCCCTCTTAGATCATTTTTTGCCACAAATCAGTAGGTTACAGGTGTGTGAGATCACACATTGATTCAATCTATCACACCTGTTTTTATCATCTCGTTCCAACCCATTGGCGGAGAGTCGGTCCAGCGCATCGGGCCGATTTTCCGCCGCTTTCTCAAAAATTACCGTTTGGATCAAAAAAGAAGCTCGTCAGTTTATGAACAAAGAAGAAAAAAAGGGCGACGGCCCGGGAACACTTACAAAAGCCGCCGTTGCACTAACCGCTCTTGCAGTCGTCGTCATGATCGGCTGGTCGCAATTCAGACATGCCGGCACCGACAGTCACAATATTCTAGACAACCGTTCGCCTGTCAAAATCGAAATAGGCGGACCGTTCACCCTCACGGATCATACCGGAAAGAAGGTCAGCGACTCCGATTACCGTGGACGCTCCATGTTGATTTTCTTCGGCTATACTTATTGCCCTGATGTGTGCCCCACTGAATTGAGCACAATTGCCGAAGCAATGGACCTTCTCGGTCCGGCAAAAGCAAGTCAGATTCAACCGTTATTTATCAGCGTCGATCCCAACCGCGACACACCTGAAGTGCTTGCTGAGTACGTCACGCAATTCCATCCAAGCATCGTGGGATTAACCGGCACCGATGCGGAAATTGCCGAAGTCGCCAAGAGTTTTCGCACCTACTACGCACGGGCGAAGGGCAGTGAAGGCGACGACGATTACACGGTCGATCATTCAGCCACGACTTTCTTAATGGGACCAAACGGTCAATTCGAAACCACCTTTTCCTACGGCACGCCCCCCGAAACGATGGCAAAAGCCTTGGAAAAATTTATCGACCAGAATTCTTAAGCTTTAGGTTTGAAGGAGTAGTTTCCATGAAAAAAATCATCGCAGCAACAACCGCTGCCCTGCTGCTCGGTCTTACGGCGCCAGCTTTTGCCGGTGACATTACGGTTGAAAACGCCTGGGCCCGCGCTTCGGCTAAAATGGCCCGTGCCGGCGCAGCTTTTTTGACGATTAAAAACGGCGGCGAAGCGGATAAACTGATCGGCGCCAAGGCCGACGTTTCCAAGAAAACGGAACTTCACACCCACATCAAGGATGGCGACGTCATGAAAATGCGTCAGGTGGAAAGTATTGCGGTCCCGGCCAACGGAATGGCCATGCTTCAGCCCGGCGGCGACCACGTCATGTTCATGGGCTTGACCAAACAGCTCAACGAAGGCGACATGTTCCCCCTGACCTTGGTTTTTGAGAAAGCCGGTGAAGTTAAAACCCACGTCAAAGTTGGTGCAGCGGGCGCCATGGGCGCAATGGAAGGCCACATGAAACACTAATCCACTAAGAGAGGCGACTCTCCCCACCGGGTCGCCTCTCCCCCACAAAAAAACGGGCCCCTTTTCCCAGGGGCCCGTTTTTTTTCGCCACGTTCTGCCTTAGCGCAGAGCGTGCTTTTTCATTCTGTAAAGAAGAGCGTCTCTGGAAATGCCCAACAAAGCGGCTGCATGAGTACGATTATTATCGGTTCGCGCCAAGGCCATGTTGATCAGGGAGACTTCCAACTCCTCCAGAACCAACCCGCCGTCCGGGAACTTGAAACCCCAAAGCGAGTCGCGGCTCTCGGTTCCTGCAACAATTTCGCGCGGAAGATTTTCAATCTGCACTTCTTGGCCGGGATGAAGAACCACCAGCCTCTCGCAAAGATTACGTAGCTCTCTAATGTTCCCCGGCCACTGGTAGGCGTTCAATGCCTTTAAAGCGGCTTTCGAGGCAACCGGCGCGGCAACGCCGTATTGAGAAGAAAGTTCGTCTAAAAACGCGTTTAACAGCGCGAGCGCATCTCCGGTACGCTCCCGCAACGCAGGAATCTCGAGAGGAACGACATTCAAAAGATAGAACAAATCTTCCCTGAGCCGCCCACTAGATACTTCAAGGCTTAAGTCGCGGCTGCTTGCCGTCAACAAACGCATATCAACTTTTACAAACGCGTCACCGGTTTCATTGAGGCATTCGCCGGTTTCGATAAACCGCAGAAGTTTAGCCTGCCAATGGAGCGACAGTTCCTCAATACCGTTGAGGAACAGCGTGCCGCCATCGGCTTGGGCAAACATCTGATACTCGGGAAAAGAATCGGGAACGGACGCGCACTCCACACGAATCCAGGGCTTGGCAGCGCGCACGCTATTTTCGTGAATAGCTTGTGCAAACCGCGCTTTGCCGACCCCTTTTTCACCCAGGATCAACACCGCCACATCGGTAGCGGCCGCTACCTGCGCTGTCCGCAGAACGGCTTCAAACTCCGGTGATTGCCCTACCAACGTTGATTCCATCGGTCCTTTATTCCTGTACGCCACATACCGTGCAGTCCTGGCCAACAAGACTGCCAGTATAGAGTAAACTAGCCAACCCTAAAACAACAACAAACACCCCTAACATACGTTTTGCTATCGGTTTTTTGCGCAAGGCTAAAAACCACCGGGACGCAAGAGTAACGCTTAACATTGCAGGCAATGTCCCCAATCCGAACATGATCATGGTCAAACCGCCCTGCAACGGCGATCCTGCTGATGCGGAATACAGCAAAACCGAATAAACCAAACCGCACGGTAGCCACCCCCAAACCGCGCCATAGGCCAAAGCGGAAACGGGCGATTTGAGCGGAAGCAACTTTCTTGTCAAAGGCTCCAGCCGACGCCAAAGCGGCTTGCCCGCTTGCTCGATGAAAGCGAATGACGGAAACCAACCGGCCAGATAAAGCCCCATCGACACGAGGACCACCGCCGAAAACGTCCGTAGAAATAACAAACCGGCTTCGGGGCTCACGATCGTTACCGTTTCAAAACTGATCCCGGCAGCCAAAGCGCCCGCCAACCCATAGCTGAATATCCGGCCCAGGTTGTAGCTCAACCCATAAAGGGCCTGCCGTACCGAACCGGCTTGACGACCGCCGGGGATACTCAAGGACAAAACCCCAGCGATCCCCCCACACATCCCGACACAATGTAGCGAACTGACGACACCCACAGAGAAGGCCGTCAACAATGAGGCTATTTCAAATATTTGGACAGTGTCCATAGCAGGATCCGGCAATCACGCCGTACTCCGGCGCAGATAGAGGGTTTACTCATTTAATCCTTTGGTATACTTGGGCATTTGTTGACAGGAATCCACACAGGTTCCATGATTAAGGTCAATCATGGCGAATTGAAAATCCAATCCCCTTGACCGGAACAAATTGAAACGAGGCATTTCGAATGGGTAAGTTCACCCGAGCTTTCACAGCAACGCTTTTTGTTGGCGCAACTCTTGTAACGGCGGCATTTGCTGGCGATGGCCAAGTCAATGCGGTTTCATTTAGGAAGTTGGATACATCAACATCGCTTACAGTAAGCCCGCTAGACAACTCCGATGAGAGCATGGTTCTCAAAGAGGACTTTGAGCAAGCCCTTAAGAATGCAGGTTTCTCCATTTCGCCAAACTCCCACCTCGTTTTGACGTTTGAGGTCCGGGACGACCTGGGCACTTGGGGCGGACAAGACCGTAGATCGGTTGTCGAATTGACCAATCAGGGGGCCTGGAATGGCGGCGACGACACGCTCGCCAAGCTGAACCTTTACAATTCGAGTCGCGGCGGATTAATCAATCAAGGGGACCAACACCAAGGAGAAGGCACCAAGTCGAAGTATCGCCTTGAAGTCACCCTTGACGACCGCCAGGAAAAACGCCGGGTCTGGCAGGGATGGGCGGTTACCGAGGTCAACTCGGGAGACAAGCAGTCGTTGACCCGAGGCATGGTTCCTTTTCTTGCAAAAAGCGTCGGCCAAACGGTGCGCAAAGAGACCTTCACCATCAAATAAAGTCTTACCCCTCCCCAAGGAACCCGTTTAGCGACAAGAAAAGCGCCGCCGCCAACAAGGCTGCCAAAGGCACCGTAATCAACCATGCGGAAACGATAGTCATCAAATGCTGACGGCGCACCAGTTTCCGGCGTTTGGCTTTTTCCGCTTTTTTGATTTCCTTTGGCGTGGGGTTATCGATGTCCTCTTCATGGCTCTTCAGAACAATGCTCTCTTGAAAAGCCGCTTCCCGTTCAGCCTGTTTTTGAGCCCGTTTTTTGTTGGTTAGAAATTCACGATAGAAACCAACGCCAAACACGGCGCCAACGGCGATATGAGTTGAACTGACAGGAAGCCCCAAGGCTGAGGCGACAATTACCGTAATAGCCGCAGAAAGAGCTACACAGAAAGCTCTCATCCGGTCGAGCTTGGTGATTTTTTCGCCGACCATCCGGACCAATTTCGGTCCAAACAATAAGAGGCCGGCGGAAATACCGGCCGCACCGATCCCCATCACCCACAACGGCACGTGAACTGTGGTTGCAATTTCCCCTGTGCTGGCAGCGCCGACAATGGCGGCCAGGGGCCCAATCGCATTTGCAACATCGTTGGCGCCATGAGCAAAACTGAGAAGAGCAGCAGAGCAAATCAAAGGAATCGTAAAGAGTTCACTGACCGCTTTGCGCCGGTTTTCGATGCCTTCAGCCGCCTTGGCAACTACCGGGCGGGTAATGGCGACGGATGCGGCCAAAATACCGGCGCCGATTGCTAAGACGACCCACCAATCCGGCTTCCATATTTTCTTGAGTCCCTTCTTCATCAAATACATCGAGAAGACGGCCGCCATGATGCTGACAAGAATCGGCACCCAACGCTTTGCCGCTGTCACTCGATCTTCCTTGAAGATTATCTGATGTTTTATAAAGGCCAAAAAGAGTGCTGCAATGACTCCGCCAAGAACCGGCGAAATAATCCAACTGGCAGCAATTGTACCCATTGTCGGCCAGCTTACGGCGTCAAATCCGGTCGCCGCGATGCCCCCTCCCATGACGCCACCAACGACGGCATGCGTGGTTGAAACGGGCGCTCCAATAAAGGTTGCAACGTTTACCCAGACCGCAGCCGCCAACAAAGCGGACATCATCGCCAGAATAAATGTTTGCGTATCCGGCATCAGTTCGGGAGCAATGATGCCTTTGGAAATTGTTTTAACGACATCTCCCCCGGCGAGAATCGCCCCGGCAGCTTCAAAAACGGCCGCGATAATCAACGCTCCAACCATAGTCAGGGCCTTTGACCCCACCGCCGGGCCAATGTTGTTGGCGACATCGTTGGCCCCAATGTTAAGCGCCATATAGGCCCCTAATAATCCGGCAACGATCACGAACGTTGAATTGACGCTGTCCCCGCCCTGGAAAAAGGAGATGACCAAGACGATTGCCATGAAAAGGAGGACGATCCCGTATTTTGCAACCGGCCGGCCCGTTTCATGAACCGCCTGTTCGATCTGATCGATGTTTTTAAGCTCCTTATGGAGCTTTTTCAGGTCCTTTTCCGCCATTCCTCAACGTCCCTACTCATTCCCATCAGATTTTCGGACTCTTAGTTGAAACATGGCCGAAATGATACAGTTTTATTATGAAATTATGACAGCTTGCGTTGGTTAGGTTGACTTGTCAAAGCCTGGATTGACCGACATCATTGTTTGAAAGTGGATTTGCCAAGAAGTATTCGGAAACTTATTCAATGGTGGTCAAACCAAATGCGCTATTTTCCCGGCTTCGCCGTCGCAGTTCTTTTTTTTACCCTCCAAACCGTTGCGGCATATGCGGCGGACTTTAGCGGCAAGGTCCAGGTTTTGGATGGAAACACTTTAAAATTCGGCGACACGGAAGTTGCACTTTGGTCACTGAACGCTCCCCTCTCCGACGAACAATGCGTCAGCACCAAAGGGAAACCCTTTCCTTGCGGGAAAACAGCGTTCCGTACTCTGGATATGCTCATTCAAAACCGCCCCATTGAATGCGATATCCAAGGAGACGCTAAAGATAAGATGAATCGTCCTTTGGTCGTCTGTTTTTTACAAGGCATGGATATCAACGAACAAATGGTGCTCACCGGGTGGGCCGTTATTTTACCCGATGAAAGTAACCGATATGCCCGTTCGCAGTATGCAGCCAAAAAGACCAGAAGCGGAATGTGGCGGTCATTGCGCTTTAAACCGGAAGATATTAATGGCAGGAAGTAACCGCTTGCGCCGCGCTATCCCTTTCGAATATTAGTTTTTCCGTTTGCCGTCGGCCCAATTTCCGGCTACACCCCGGGGGGGTCCAAGAAACAAAAGTTCCTATTAAGGTTGGCATGAGCGAAGCATCAAAAAAAGCATTGTTGCCGGCAGGATTGCGCGACGTACTGTCTCCCGATGCAGCCTATGAAGCTGCCGTCGTTGAAAAAACGGTAACGGCTTTTACGGCTCATGGCTATGAACGGGTCAAGCCGCCCCTTATCGAGTTCGAAACCAGCCTTCTCTCAGGAAGCGGCGCCGCAACGGCGAAACAGGCCTTTCGGCTGATGGACCCCGTTTCCCAGCAAATGATGGGACTGCGCCCGGATTTGACGGTGCAAGTCGGCCGGATTGCAACCACCCGGCTTGCGAACCAGCCCCGCCCTCTCCGCTTGAGCTACGCGGGCCAGGTTCTTCGCGTCAAAGGAACCCAACTCCGGCCGGAACGCCAGTACGGTCAGGTCGGAGCGGAAATGATCGGCTCCGCATCCGCTGAGGGTGATGCGGAAATCATTTTGATGGCCGCAGAAGCCTTAACGGATCTTGGCGTTGAGAACTTATCCATCGATCTAGGCATTCCGACGCTGATTACGGCGATCAAAGAAGGCCTGACCTTTCAAGACGACGATGAAGCGCGTCTCGACTTGGCTTTGGAACGCAAAGACGTCGCCGAAGTCGCCGCCGTTGGGGGCGCCGCAGCTGAAACGCTGGTAAAACTGATCGACTGCTGCGGATCGGCCAAACACGCTGTTAAGCCGCTTGAAAACCTCTCCGTCTCGAAAAAAGCCAGAGCCGAAATTGATTCACTGTTGGCGGTCATCGATTTGGTCCGCAGCGCCGCACCCAATCTAAGCTTGACTGTCGACCCGGTCGAACGCCGCGGCTACGAATACCATACGGGAGTCACCTTTACGTTTTTTGCCCTGGATGTCCGGGGAGAACTTGGCCGGGGCGGCCGGTATATGGCCGGCGCCCAAAGCAACGAACCGGCGACCGGCGTGTCACTGTTTACGGATTCTATACTGAGGGCTTTGCCAGCTCCTCAGCAGCTCGACCGTATTTTTCTTCCTTACGGAACGTCCCGCAAAAGCGGGGCCGAACTACGGTCACAAGGTTGGGTGACGGTCAACGCGCTTGAGCCCGGACAGGATGAGGCAAACGCAAAAGATCAAAACTGTACGCACATCTTCAGCGACGGAGAAATTCGTCCGGTGACGTCTTAAAAAAGGAATTTGGGAAATGGCCAATGTAGCTGTTATCGGTTCCCAATGGGGGGATGAAGGCAAAGGCAAAATCGTGGACTGGCTGTCCCGCCGGGCCA
>Ga0209578_10001218_pt1 | contig 24763 bp, 23 predicted proteins | sample tdAd472_FD_187127 | JGI IMG/M metagenome (GOLD analysis project Ga0209578, IMG submission 187127) | Marine sediment microbial communities from the Atlantic coast under amendment with organic carbon and nitrate - tdAd47.2 (SPAdes)... | ecosystem: Environmental > Aquatic > Marine > Coastal >...
GAAAAACAGCCCGGTCAGGAAATCGTTGATGCGCAGCGCCATCGCCATCATCTCGTCGAGGTCCGGCGGCGCGGCCCAGCCGAACGCGGTGATGTGCTCCTCGGAAACCATCGGGTCTCTGAGCTCATCGGATTTGTAATAGTATTCGACGATGGAGCGCGGCAGCTGCGTGCCTTCGGCGACGCCGAATCGCTCGGCGAAGCCGCCGGCGGCGACATTGCGTACGCACAGGATAAGCGGAATGATCTCGACCTCGCGGACAAGCTGCTCGCGCATGTTGAGGCGGCGTACGAAGTGCGTCGGCACGCCGATTTCCGTCAGCCGCGTCATCAGGTATTCGGAAATGCGGTTGTTCAGCACGCCCTTGCCGGTGATCACGCCGGTGCGACCGTCGCCGGCGGCGAGCGCATCGTCCTTGAAATACTGTACCAGGGTGCCGGGTTCGGGACCTTCGAACAGAACTTTGCCCTTGCCTTCGTAAACCTGTCTGCGTCTCGCCATGTTCAGCGTCCCGTCAGGTGTGAACTCATTCTATGAGATGGGCGTCCGTATATCAGGCCCGTCCCCGGAAAACAACGCACTCGCGCGGCTAAACCCACAATCTGCTTAGGGTTGACGCAAACAGGCTTAAGCGCCATATCAGCTAGCAAGTAGGGTCCAAGGAGTAACGCCGCTATGGCTATGGCTGCCGGTGAAATCGAAAAACTGATCAAGGACGCTTTGCCCGATGCCGAGGTGACGATCAACGATCTTGCCGGCGACGGCGATCACTATGCCGCGCACGTGGTGTCGGCGTCGTTTGCCGGGAAATCCCGCGTGCAGCAGCACCAGATGGTCTATCAGGCGTTGCAGGGACGCATGGGCAACGAACTGCATGCACTGGCGTTGCAGACCTCGGCCCCCGAATAAGCAAATCATTAAGGTATTTCTGGTCTCTTCCGGGACCGACAATGTGAGGACAACGCAATGAGCGACAACCCAGCTTTTACGCAAATCCAGGGCGAAATCGACGGCAGCGACGTGGTGCTGTTCATGAAAGGCTCGCCGATCCAGCCGCAGTGCGGATTCTCCGCTGCCGTGGCACAGGCGCTGACCATGATGGGCGTCAAGTTCAAGGGCGTCGACGTGCTCGCCGACATGGAAATTCGCCAAGGCATTAAGGATTTCTCGAACTGGCCGACCATTCCCCAGCTTTATGTCAAAGGCGAGTTTATCGGGGGTTGCGATATCGTTCGGGAAATGTATGAGTCTGGTGAACTTAAAAAGCTCTTCGATGAGAAGGGCGTACAATACGCCTCGTAAGCCCCGGTTTCCCAGGGAGCAATTACGAGGAGCTTTTGAGGGAGGGGCCGTGCAGCGCGCGGCCCTTTTCCTGTTTCGGCTATCCGTTTTCGGGGTCGGCCTTTTCGCCCAGTGAAACTTCATCCGCGCCCAGTGCATCGGCCAGTCGCCCGCTGGCCGCACCCGGGCGCAACGGTTGTTGCTGGGTCGGGGCCGGCGCCCACGCGGTCATGGTGATGATTTCGAACGTCGCCGGGATCCGGCCGTCGGTGTCGGCGTGCCGGTCCAGATACTTTGCCAGAGCACTCATCAAGGTTTGGCGTTTCATTGGTGTGCGACGGCGTTCCAGCACCGCGTTGCTTTCGCCCATGCCACGCAGGTCGGCGAGCAGCTTCAAGGGCTCGCCATAGCTGACGGTCACGATGTCGCTGTCGACCACGGGCAGCGCGAATCCGGCGCGCTGTAGCAGCGCCCCCAGATCACGGACGTCGGCGAACGGCGATACGCGGGGGCTTAAGCCGCCGTCAATTTCGATTTCTGCCTCTGCCAGTACATTGCGCAGCTCGTGCAGCGTGGTGCCGCCCAGTACCTGTGCCAGAAAAAGCCCGTCCGGTTTTAGCGCCATGCGGATTTGCGACAAGGCGCCCGGCAGGTCGTTGACCCAGTGCAGACTCAGGTTAGACACCACGACGTCGAAGGCGCGCAGGCCGAACGGCAGGGATTCCTCGTCGAGCGTGATCGCCGGTCGCCCGGTGTTCTCGCGGGCGCGCCGTGCCATGGCTTCGGACAGGTCCGCCTGGATCAGCGTTTCGATCCGCCCCGGCGCAAGGGCGCGCGCGATCTCGCCGCCGTGGCAGCCGAGATCGAGACCCAGCGAAAATTCGCGGTTAATATCGAGCAGCCTGTCACAAAGCCGCTCTGCGCCTTCCATAAACAGAAAGTCGAACGCATCCAGCTCCGCGGCGGCGCGCGTGCGATGACGCTGCACGAGACGCCGGTCGAAGACGTTCATATGGTCGGGGGTGATTTCCGAAGGCGCGTTCATGGAGGCTATATGACACGTTTGCAGGCAATGCTCAAAAGCACGATTGGCGGCGTCCGCGATCATTTGTGGCCACCGCTGTGCGCGGCTTGCGATGCGCCGGTGCAGGGCGACGGCGGCCTGTGCGCCGATTGCTGGGATGCAGGGACGTTTCTGGGCGCGCCGCAATGCCGTGCCTGCGGGGTGCCGTTCCCGTTCGACCCCGGCGCGGATGCGCTGTGTGCCGATTGCATGCGCGCCCGTCCGCCCTATGATCGTGCCCGCGCCGCCTTTGTCTACGACGACGCCAGCCGCCCGATGATTCTCGCCTTCAAGCATGCCGACCGGACCGATCTGGCACCGGTGCTGGTCAATTGGCTGCGCCGCCCGGCGGCGCCGCTTCTGGCGGATGCGGATATCATCGCGCCGGTGCCGTTGCATTGGACCCGCCTTCTGGCGCGGCGCTATAACCAGGCGGCGCTTTTGTCGAATGCGCTCGCCAGCGGGGCCGGGGCGCGGCCTATTCCCGATCTGCTGGTGCGCAAGCGCCGTACCGGGACGCAAGGAGGGAAATCGTGGCGCGCGCGGCAACGCAACGTGCAAGGCGCCTTCAAGGTCCGCCCGCGCTATGTTAAGAAAACTGCGCGACCGGCGTGTCCTGTTGGTTGACGATGTGATGACCACCGGCGCCACGCTGGATGCTTGTTCGCGTGCTCTGCTGCGCGCTGGGGCGTGCGCCGTTGATGCGATCACAATTGCGCGCGTGGTCCGCTCAAAGCTTTGATCAGCGGCAAATTCGCCTATATGTCATAGTCATGACATTGTGACGTGAATGGAAATCGCATGGCGAATATCGAAATTTATACGACCCCGTTTTGTCCTTACTGCGCGCGCGCGAAAAACCTGCTCAAAAGCAAGGGCGTGGAGTATGTTGAGCACGACGTGATGATGAACGGCTCGCTTAGGAAAAAGATGACCGAGATGGCCGGCGGTTCGCGCTCGGTGCCGCAGATTTTCGTCGACGGCGGCCACATCGGCGATTGCGACGGTATCCACCAGTTGGATGCGCAAGGCAAGCTCGATCAGTTGTTGGGGATCGGTGGGTGAGCAACGCCTTCAAGGCGGCGTTGGTTCAGATCACGGCTGGGCCGGACCCGTCGGCCAACGCCGACACCAATACACAACTGTTACATCAGGCAGCCGATGCGGGCGCGGATTTCGTGATGTATCCGGAAGTCTGCAACATGATCGAACCGGACCGTGCCGCCTGCCGTGCCAAGGCGCGACCGGCATCCGAAGATGAGACCCTTTCGCAGCTTCGGGCCGCAGCGGTGGACCGGGGCGTCTGGGTTCTGGTCGGCTCCATTGTCGCACAGTCCGAGGACACGCCGGGCAAGCTCGCCAACCGATCATTCATGATCGATGCCGAGGGTGAAATCGTCGGCGCTTACGACAAGATGCATCTGTTCGACGTCGATGTCGGCACGGGCGATGTTTACCGTGAAAGCGACACCTATCGCGCCGGCAGCGGCGTGACGCTGGTGCCGACGCCGTGGGGCATTTTCGGCATGACGGTCTGTTACGATATGCGGTTTCCGCACCTTTACCGCGACCTGGCGCGCGCCGGTGCAGTGATGCTGAGCGCCCCGTCGGCCTTTACCCGCCCGACCGGCGAAGCGCACTGGCATGTATTGCTGCGCGCGCGGGCCATCGAATGCGGGGCTTTCGTCTTCGCCCCGGCGCAGACCGGCGATCACGCGGGCGGGCGCAAGACCTTTGGGCATTCGCTGGCTGTCGGGCCGTGGGGCGAGGTGCTTGCGGACGGCGCGACCGAAACCGGCATCACCTATGCAGATATCGATACCGGTCTGGCACTCGACGCGCGTAACCGCATCCCGTCCCTGCAGCACGATCGGGCGTATTCGCTTTAGGGGTGTGCGATCAGGGCAGGGGGAGCGGCGCCGGTTCGCCGTCGTCGCGTCCGGACAGGCCGAGGTTCTTTACCGCACAGATCATCTGTTTGACGCCGGGGCATTCGCCGCCCTGAACAATACCGTGGCGGTAGGCGATGACCTGCAGGTGGCCACCGACAAGTTCGAGCAACTCGCCACTTTTCAAGAGATGTTCGGGGTTGCGCGGTCTGGCATAGATTTCGTTGCCGAGGGCGAACGTCTCGTACAGAAACACACCGCCGGGATTGAGCGCGCCGATCAGGTCGTTGAACAGCGGCCGGTGCAGATAGTTGCAGACCGCAACCGCATCGAACGTGCGCGTGCCAAGCGGCCAGGGCGTGCCGTCCTCGAGATCGGCCTCTATCACTTCGACGCCGTGTGTCTCGCCAAGGGCAAGCAATGGCTCGACGTTGCGGTCCAGTGCCGTGACCGTATGTCCGGCCTCAGTGAAAAACCGGGAGTGTCGTCCGCCGCCGGCGGCGACGTCGAGAACGCTGCCGCCGTTCGCGATCAGCGGCTGAAAAGTGCAAAACCAATCAGACGGTTCGGTCATGCGAAGATGGCGGGATGCGTGTGCAGGCGTGGACATGGTCTCAGTATGACGTTGCCAAGACTATTTTGTTAACGCTTTTTTTCTATGAATTGACCACTATATAAGGCTTATATCCCGTTCTTTACGGAGTACGGTCGACAAATGATCAAGTATTCGGTCCGCTGCGAAAACACGCACGAGTTCGAAGGCTGGTTCAAGGACAGCGCGACTTTCGATGCGCAGGCCAAGAGCGGCGACATCGTGTGTCCGCATTGCGGCAATACCAAGGTTTCCAAGGCGCCGATGTCGCCCCGCATATCGAAATCTTCGAATGCAGGCTCGACCCCGGAAGCCCGGGCGCGTGAAGTCGCGGAACGAATCCTCGAAGCCGCTCAGCAGATGCGCAAGGAAGTCGAAGCCAATTGCGATTACGTCGGCGATCAATTCGCTGACGAGGCGCGACGTATCCATTACGGCGAGGCGGAGGAACGCGGCATATACGGGGAGGCTTCCGACGAGGAAACGCAGGAACTCGATGAAGAGGGAATCGAGGTCTACCGGCTGCCGACGATCCGCCGAAACAGTTGATCAATGGTTGAAACTATAAAAGCCCTGCACGCGCCCAATATTTGGGTCGGGTTAGCGCATGCAGGGGCGTGGTTCAAATCTTGGGACGTTCATACGGCGCATATTCTTGCCGCGAACGGGAATGCCGAGGTTTTGACACTGGCGACGACGGTTCTTGTTTTCTCCGCTATTGGTATGATTTTGGTCGGTGTGAACGTCTTGATTTCGGTGTTTGCGATCGAGAATGAGCACGGCAATAAAATATGGACGACATCGTTCAAGTTTCTTTTTATCGCCGCATCGGGACTTTTGCTGGCGGGCTTCTTTTTTTGCATCAAGACTTTGCTGGAGCTTTGAGAGAAACCTTTAATGCCGGGTGGGTTAACCTCGTCGGCTAGGTTTTCAGTCTTTTTTCGCGAACGCCAAATAATTGATGTCGAGGCTGCCGCCTGCGGTCCATATGTCGGCAAGCGGATCATAGTGCATGCCCTGCAGCGCCGTGATGTCCATGCCCGCGCCCCTGAGACCGGCGGCGAGTTCGGACGGTTTGACGAATTTGTGCCACTCGTGGGTGCCGACCGGCAGCCAGCGGAGTACGTATTCCGCCATGATCTTGGCGAGCGCCAGGGATTTGAGCGTGCGGTTGATGGTCGAAAGCACCATGCCGCCGCCGGGCCGCACCATTGACGCGGATGCCCGCATGAACGCATCCAGATCGGCGACATGCTCGACGACTTCCAGATTGACGACGATATCGAACTGCGCCCCGGTTTCGGCCAGGTCTTCCGGCTGCATGGCGCGGTAATCGATATTCAGGCCGGATTGTTCGGCGTGCAGTTTTGCGATCTCGATATTGCGTTCTGCGGCATCGATGGACGTTACCGCCGCGCCGAGTCGCGCCAAAGGTTCGCTCACCAATCCGCCGCCGCAGCCGACGTCGAGGATCTTCAATCCTGTAAAAGGCGCATCTGCGCGCTCGTCCAAACCCAACCGCGCCGTGACCTGGTCGCGGATGAACCCGAGCCGGACCGGGGCAAGCTGGTGCAGTGGCCGGAACTTGCCGTTCGGGTCCCACCATTCCTCGGCGATGGCGGCAAAACGGGCAACTTCGTCGGCGTCTGCGGTGCCGCCTTTATTTGCCTTTGTGCCGGCGGTTTGCATTTCGGCGGTGGCAGTCTCGGATGTCATGGGATCGTTGGCCTTTTTATGAATTCAAGGGGCGCCGAACCCCTGCATCAGGGTTGCTTGCAGCCAGACCACAGAGTATGTATGCGCCGCCCGCGCTTCAACCTAAACCATGCAGAAGGCACGGGCTTGGCATTCCCTGGGGTTTGACCTGGAAAGTTAGCAGAAGATGGCACGGATCGTTCAAAAATTCGGGGGCACGTCGGTTGCCAATGTCGAGCGGATCAAGGCCGTGGCCCAGCGGGTCAAGGCAGAGGTCGATGCCGGCAACGAAGTCGCGGTAGTTCTCTCGGCGATGTCGGGGGAAACCAACAAGCTCGTCGAGTATGTCACCTCGGTCAGCAAGCTTTACGATGCACGCGAGTACGACACCATCGTCGCCACCGGCGAACAGGTGACCGTCGGGCTTTTATCACTGGCGCTGCAGGATATCGGTATTCCGGCGCGTTCGTGGCTCGGCTGGCAAATTCCGATCCACACCGACGGTGTGCACGGCAAGGCGCGTATCCAGCGGATCGAAACCGAGGAAATGGAAAAGCGGCTGAATCGCGGCGAAGTCTGCGTCGTCGCCGGGTTTCAGGGACTTGCGCCGGACAACCGGATCACAACGCTTGGCCGTGGTGGCTCTGACACCAGCGCCGTCGCACTGGCGGCGGCGCTGAAGGCGGATCGCTGCGATATTTATACCGACGTTGACGGTGTCTATACGACCGATCCGCGCATTACGCCGAAAGCGCGTAAAATGGACAAGATTACCTATGAGGAAATGCTGGAAATGGCGTCGGTCGGCGCCAAGGTGCTGCAGACCCGCTCCGTCGAGCTTGCGATGAAGGAAGGCGTGCGCGTACAGGTGCTGTCCAGCTACAGTGACGAACCCGGAACCCTTGTTGTTGATGAGGATGAGATCGTGGAACAGGAATTGGTAAGCGGCATCGCCTACAGCCGCGACGAAGCAAAAATCACGTTGGTTGCGGTTCCGGACCAACCGGGTATCGCTGCGGCGATCTTTGGCCCGCTGGCGGACAACGGTATCAACGTGGACATGATCGTGCAGAACATTTCGCAGGACAATCGTTCCACGGACATGACGTTCACCCTGCCGATTGCCGACCTGGAGCGTGCCGTTGCGACGCTCGAAGGCAAGCGCGCTGATCTGGGCTTCGACGATATTCGCTCTGACAAGAACGTGACCAAGCTTTCCGTGATCGGCGTCGGCATGCGCTCACATGCGGGTGTTGCACAGAAGATGTTCACGACGCTGGCCGAGAAGGGGATTAACATCCAGGTCATTTCCACGTCGGAAATCAAAGTCAGCGTTCTGATTGCCGAGGAATACACGGAACTTGCGGTCCGTGCGCTGCATACGGCTTACGGTCTGGACGCAGACTGACGCCCGCCCCGGCATGACCGGAGGCGACCCGCGACCTTAAGGAAACTCGAGGCATGCCCGAGAGAACGCCACGCGCCAAGTTGACTCCGGCACCGCGCCGTCTTTTGGCGCGTGTCCGTGATCTCATGGCGGATACCGGCACCGCGGAGCAGCGTCTCGACCAGATCGCCGAGATCGTCGCCGCAGATCTGGTCGCCGAAGTGTGCTCGATCTATGTGCGGCGCGCCGGCGATATTCTCGAGCTTTTTGCCACGCGGGGCCTGAAACCGTCCGCCGTGCACAACACGCGGCTGCGCATCGGCGAAGGCATCATCGGTGAAATTGCCGCGCTGGCCCGACCGTTCGCGCTGGCCGACGCGCAACAGCACCCAAGCTTCGCGTATCGGCCGGAAACCGGTGAAGAAGCCTTCCACTCGATGATGGGTGTGCCGATCCTGCGCAGCGGCCGCGTCATTGGCGTCATGGCGGTGCAGAACCGGACCCGGCGCAACTACAACGAAGAAGAAGTCGAAAGTCTGCAGACTGTCGCCATGGTGTTGGCGGAACTGGTCGCCGGCGGCGAACTGATCGATCCCAGGGAGTTGCTACCCGCCGACGGTCTGGCCTCGGCGCCGCTGCGTCTGGAAGGGTTGCGGCTCAACGGCGGCATCGGTCTCGGGCAAGCGGTCGTGCACCGCCCGCATTTCCGCATCGAGCGGCTGGTCGCCGAAGATCCCGACGTCGAACAGGAGCGGCTGCAAACGGCGTTCGTCGAAATGCACGGTGCCATCGACGACATGATGACGTCGGAGCACATGAAATCCAGCGGCGAGCACCGCGACATCATGGAAACCTATTCCATGATCGCCCGTGATCAAGGCTGGCTGAAGCGCATGGAAGAAGCGATCAAGGCCGGTCTGACGGCGGAAGCCGCCGTGCAGCGGGTGCTCGACGATCTGCGTGCACGCATGGCCCAGGTCAGCGACCCGTACTTGCGCGAGCGGGTTCACGATTTCGAGGACCTGGCGCATCGCTTGTTGCAACACCTTCTGGGCGAGCCGAGCGGGCCGGATATCTCGTCGTACGAGGACGGGGCGATACTTATCGCCAAAAGCCTCGGCCCGGCGCAACTGCTTGATTACGACGCCAAGTATCTCAGTGGCGTGATCCTCGAGGAAGGCTCACCGACGGCGCACGTCGCGATCATCGCGCGCGCGCTGGATATTCCGGTGATCGGCCGCATCAAGGGGATCATGGACCGCGTCAGCGAAGGCGACCCGCTGATCGTCGACGGGGACCGCGCGCAGGCGTTCCTGCGGCCGGGCGAGGACATCCGCCGGAGTTTTCTGGATACCGTGCGCGTCAACAAGGAGCGCAGGGAATATTACAACGCGCTCATTCCGTTGCCGTCGGACACCAAGGACGAGCACCATGTTTCGTTGTTGTCGAACGCGGGGTTGCTGGTCGATGTCGAACAAATGCGTGACCTGGGCGCCGAAGGGATCGGTCTTTTCCGGACAGAAATCCACTTCATGATGCGCACCGAATTGCCCAGCATCGAAGAGCAGACGGAATTGTATAAACGGATACTAGAAGCGGCCGACGGGCGACACGTGACGTTCCGCACGCTGGATGTGGGCAGCGACAAGACGCTGCCGTATCTGGAAAGCGACGACGAAGAGAACCCGTCGATGGGCTGGCGCGCGATCCGCGTCGGGCTGGATCGGCCAATGCTGCTGCGCCGGCAGATGCGCGCCATGGTACGCGCGGCGAAACAATGCGGCACCAGCGTCTCGATCATGTTTCCGATGGTCACCGAGGTCGAAGAGTTCGTCGCCGCGAAAAAGCTTCTGGACCGCGAAATCGAAAGCGAGATGCCGGGGCAGACGATTAACGCCGGGGCCATGCTCGAAGTGCCGGGGTTGCTGTTCCAACTCGAACAACTGCTGAGCCAGGTCGATTTCCTGTCGGTTGGTTCGAACGATTTGATGCAGTTCTTGTTCGCGACCGATCGCGGCAATCCGCGCCTGTCCGAGCGTTACGACACATTGTCGCCGGCAGCTCTGAAAATGCTCAAGACCGTTGTCGACAATTGCACCGCCGCCGACGTTCCGGTCACGGTCTGTGGTGAGATGGCCGGCAGCCCGATCGAGGCGATGGCGCTTGTCGGCCTGGGATATCGGCGGCTGTCGATGGCCAACCCCAGCATCGGTCCGGTCAAGGAAATGACGCGCTCCTTGAACGTCGAGGCGCTGAACAATTTCGTGACGCCGCTTTTGGGTTCGTCCGAGCATAGTTTGCGGGGCAAGCTGCGGAGTTTCGCGCTGGACCATGGCGTTGCCGTATAAACGCCGGGAAATGCCTGAATTCAGGGGCGAAATTCGGATTTGCCCTTGTAAATCAAAGGCGAATTGTGAGAATAACGACCGAAAGCGGACCCGGGTTAACGCGGCGAACGTGTTCGCGTCCCGCAACGACGGGTTAAACGAGCCTTATGAGCAATAAAGACCAGAAAAAAGACACCGAACAGAAGAACGGCAACGGCCGCTCGCCTCAGGTCGGCGCACTGCTGCGCGCCTCGCGGCTGCGCGTCGGCGAAGACCTGCGCGAAGTGTCCGATATTCTGTGCATTCGCTATCTTTATCTCGAAGCGATCGAGGAATGCCGTTACGGCGATTTGCCCGGCAACACCTATGCGGTCGGCTTCATTCGCTCGTATGCCGAACATCTCGGTCTGGATGGCGATGAAGTTGTGCGCCGTTACCGGGCAGAGCAGAGCGGCCAGAAAAATGCCACCGATCTCGCGTTTCCGACACCGGTTCCCGACAGCGGCGTGCCGAAGGGCGCAATCGTCTTTATTGGCGTGTTGATCGCGTTGCTTGTCTACGGTGGTTGGTACGTGACGACGACGGATGAAAGCATCCTGTCCGATCTGATTTCGCCGGTCCCCGATCATCTGAAGCATCTGGTGACGGGCGACGACGCGTCGACCGGCACGGCGGCGACGAATGTACCGACAACCGCCGGCTCGGAAACCACAGATACGGACGTTGAGAAAGTGGTGCGTGAAACCACGGCTGCCGCCGAACAGATGGTAAGCGATGCCGGAGCCGAGGCGCAGCGCACTGCCGAAGCGGCGGCTGAAGCGGCGGCTTCGACGGTGGAGAACGTCGGCGAAACGGCTGAGGCCGCCGCCCAGAGCGCTGAAACGGCAGCGGAAACGGTCGTCGAGAAGGTCGAGGAAACGGTTCAGGAAGTCACCGCCGCACCGTCGTCAGGCGAAGCGATGCAGGCTGCGTCCGATGCGGCATCGGCGACGACATCAGACCCCTTGCCCGTAACCTCATCCGCGACATCGACTGAGGCCGAGGCGCCGTCCGCGCTGGAAACTCCCGAGGCAACCGCTGCGCCGGCTGAAACTGCACCGTCCGAAAGTGCCGTATCTGCCGTCGGCGAGACGGTCGCCGAAGCGTCCCCGGCAGAGAGCGAAGCAGCATCCACGCCCGCCACCGATGAGGCGACGACGCCAGCGGACACGGAAACGCAGACGGCGGCGGCGTCTTCCACGGACACCGCGCAAGACACCGCGCAAACGGCCGAGGCGGCAACGTCGGTTGCGCAATCGGCGCAGCCCGAAGTAACGGCCGAGGACTTGAACACGCTTGTTTTGCGTCAGGCAACCGGCACGTCCGATCAGACATCGACCCCGCCCGCGCCGCCGGAAACGGCATCGCTTAATTCGGGCGATCCGGTCGGGGCGTCCGGCATCGTGATTCGTGCGACGTCGAGCAGCTGGGTCGAAATTCGTAATCCCGCCAATGGCGATATTGTTTTCACGGGCCTGATGAACGCGGGCAACACGTTCAACGTTCCCGATACCGATGGCCTTACTCTCGATACCGGCAATGCCGGGGCACTCGATATTACGGTTGATGGTACCAGCGTGCCGAAAATCGGCGGCATCGGCGCGGTGCGCAAAAATGTCGCGCTGAATGCGGATCGTCTCAAGGCCGGAACGGCCACGGACCAGTAAGCGAATCAAGGCAATGAGCATGAAAACCGCGCCCATTATCCGCCGCCAAAGTATCCCGGTCCGCATCGGCGATGTGGTGATCGGCGGCGGACCGGTGGTCGTCCAGTCGATGACCAACACCGACACCGCCGACATCAAAGGGACGGCTGAGCAGGTTGCGGCGCTGGCATCCGCCGGGTCTGAAATCGTGCGCATCACGGTGGACCGCGATGAAGCTGCCAAGGCTGTGCCGCATATCCGCGATGCGCTCGACAAGATGGGCTGTGACGTGCCGTTGGTCGGCGATTTTCATTACATCGGCCACAAGCTTCTGACGGAAAACCCGGCCTGTGCCGAAGCATTGGCCAAGTACCGCATTAACCCCGGCAACGTCGGCTTCCGCGAAAAGCGCGACCGGCAATTCACGACGATGATCGAGGTTGCCTTGAAGTACGACCGCCCGGTCCGTATTGGCGTTAACTGGGGCAGTCTGGATCAGGAATTGGTCGTCGGTCTGATGGATGAGAACGCCAAGTCCGCCAATCCGAAACCGGCGCAGGACATCACCGAGGAAGCGTTGGTGATGTCGGCGCTGCAAAGCGCCGAACTGGCCCGCGAATTGGGCATGGGCGCCGACAAAATTGTGCTGTCGTGCAAGGTTTCCGAGGTGCAGAGCCTGATCCGGGTATACCGGGCGCTGGCGCGGCAATGCGATTACGCGTTGCACCTGGGCCTGACCGAAGCCGGTATGGGCTCTAAGGGGATCGTCGCATCGACGGCGGCGCTCTCGGTGCTCCTGCAGGAAGGAATCGGCGATACAATCCGTGTCTCGCTGACACCTGAGCCGGGCGGCGACCGAACGGAAGAAGTCATCGTCGCGCAGCAGATTTTGCAGACCATGGGTATTCGCTCGTTCATGCCGTTGGTGACCGCATGCCCCGGTTGCGGGCGCACCACCTCGACCGTGTTTCAGGATTTGGCCGGAAAAATCCAGAGCTACATCCGCACTCGCATGCCGGAATGGCGCGAGAGTTATCCGGGTGTCGAGGACATGAACGTCGCCGTGATGGGCTGCATCGTCAACGGACCGGGTGAAAGCAAACATGCCGACATCGGCATTTCGTTGCCGGGTACGGGCGAGACGCCGTCCGCCCCCGTCTTTATCGATGGCGAAAAGCGCATGACGCTCAAGGGGCCGGGCATTGCCGAGGAATTCCAGGGTCTCGTCGAAGACTATGTAAAAACCCGCTACGCACGTGGCTCGGCGTCCGACGCCGCCGAATAACTGACAAGGTCCGAACTCATGGCGACGCTGCAACCTGTACGCGGTACTCACGATTTGCTGCCCGAAGACATGCGTGCCCAGCGCCATGTCGCCGATACCGCTGCCGCCGTCGCCTTGCTATACGGCTTCGAGGAAATGACGCCGCCGGTTTTCGAGTTCACCGACGTGTTCCAGCGCACCCTGGGCGATACGTCGGATATCGTCACCAAGGAGATGTATACGTTCGAGGACCGGGGCGGTGACAGCATCACGCTGCGCCCGGAATTCACGGCAGGCATCGCCCGCGCCTTCATGTCGAACGGTCTGCAACAATCGGTGCCATGCAAGTTCTTTGCGCGCGGCCCGGTGTTCCGTTACGAGCGTCCGCAGAAGGGCCGCTTGCGCCAGTTTCACCAGGTCGATGTCGAAATTCTCGGTGTGCCCGGACCGCAGGCGGATATCGAGGTCATCGCCGTTGGCGCGCATCTGTTGCGTGCACTCGGCATCGCCGCCGACGTGAAGCTGGAACTCAACACGCTCGGCGATACGGAAAGCCGTCTGCAATATCGCGATACGCTGGTCGCTTATCTGACCGGTCATAAGGACAAGCTGTCCGAAGACAGCCTCAACCGGCTGGAAAAGAACCCGCTCAGGATATTCGATTCCAAGGACGAGGGTGATCGCGCCGTCATGGCCGATGCGCCTTTGCTGAGCGAGCACTTGAACGATCACTCGCGCGATTTTTTCGACACCGTGCTTGAAGGTCTCGCCGATGTCGGCGTCGAGGCGCATATCAATCGCCGCCTTGTCCGTGGCCTCGACTACTATTCACACACGGCCTTTGAATTCGTGACCGACAAGCTGGGTGCGCAGGGCGCAGTCCTGGCGGGCGGGCGCTATGACGGGCTGATGGAACAGATGGGCGGGCGCCCGACGCCGGGAATCGGCTGGGCAGCAGGTGTCGAGCGGCTGGCCATGATGGTCGGTGATGCGGCCGGTTCGGTCCGTCCCATTGCCGTGGTGCCCGTCGGTGCGGATGCCGGGCGCGAAGCCATGAAAATTACCCAGTCGCTGCGCGAAGCGGGCTATCATGTCGATCTTGGCTATAGCGGCAACATGGGTAAGCGCATGAAACGAGCCGACAAAATCAACGCCATTGCGACCGTCATCCTCGGCGAGGATGAGCTTGCGCGGAACGCGGCTAGCGTGCGCGACATGCAAACCGGCGAGCAAACCGAGGTGCCACTCTCGGACCTTGGGGAGCATCTCGCCAAGTATCGCTAGCTATCGTGGCGGGCGCCTCTTCTCCATCACGCACCCCCCTGATCGTCGGCGTCAATCATCGCACCGGCAGTCTGACCTTGCGGGACAAGCTGTTCGTCGAAGATGCAGACGTGCCCGGGTTTCTGGAACGGTTGCGCGGTGAGGGCATCGATCAGGCGATGGTGCTTTCGACATGCGATCGGGTCGAGGTAATCGCGCTCAGCGACGATCCAGAGCGAGCCGAAGCGGTGATCGGCGCGGCCATGGCGGCGCATGCGGCGCTGCCCGTCGATGAAATAACGACAGCGATGGCTCGCTTTGCCGGGTCCAACGCCGTGCATCATCTGTTTCGCGTCGCGTCGTCACTGGACAGCGTCGTCGTTGGCGAACCGCAGGTGCTGGGTCAAATCAAGGCCTGCCACCGGTTGGCGCGCGATGCAGGCATGGTGTCGGGCGACCTGGAACGTCTGTTGCAATCGGCGTACACAGCCGCCAAGCGCGTTCGTACCGAAACCGCGATCGGCGAACGCCCGGTATCCATTGCCGCCGTTGCCGTCGGCATTGCGCGCGAAGTGCATGGACAGCTGGAAGATATCGGCGCCCTTCTGATGGGGACCGGAGACATGGGCGAAGTGATCGCCGAAGAACTGCAAAAGGCCGGCCTGGGGGGCTTGATGATTTGCGGTTGCGGGCGGCCTTCATCGGAACTGGCGGAAAGGCTGAGAGCGAGGCAGGTTGATCAGAACACGCTGACGGGCGCCATTGCCGATGCCGACGTCGTGATTACGGCAATCGGCGGGCGCGCACAGTCGTTGAGTGCCGACATGGTGCGCCTGGCATTGAAAACCCGCCGTTCGCGTCCCCAATTCATCGTCGATGCAAGCCTGCCGCGCGATGTCGAGACCGCCGTCGACCGGCTGGACGATGCATTTTTATATGACCTTGCCGATCTGGAGCGCCTGGCCATGGAAGGTCAGGCCAGCCGTTCGTTCGAGGCACAAGCAGCCGAGCACATCATCAGTGCCGAGGTCGAAGGATATCTGCAGGGGCGTGTCGAGCGCACAGCCACTCCGGCATTGAGCGCACTTCGCGCGCATGCGGCAGCGCTGCGCGAGAACGCCCTGCTTGAGGCTGGTGACGATGCCGAGCGGGCAACGCATCTGTTGGTTCAGCGGTTTTTACATACGCCAAGCGAACGGCTTCGCGCCATGGCGCAAGCCGGCGCGGATATTGAACAGGTCGAACGTCTGATCCGCGAGCTGTTCGACATTGCTGAAAACGAGGACGATCAATCGTGAGTATGGAAGAGCATCTGGAACGCGTGACCTCACGCTTCGACGAGTTGTCGCACTTGATGGCGGAAAATAATGTTTCCGGCGAGGACTATGCGGCACTGTCCAAGGAGTATTCGGACCTGTCGCCGATTGTCGACGCGATCAATGCATTTCGCGAAGCGCGCCAGGAGTTCATCGACGCGGCGGCGTTGCTCGATGATCCGGACTGCGATGCGGAGATGCGGGCGCTTGCCGAAGAAGAATGCCGCGCATTGAAGGACCGCTTGCCGGAACTTGAAAATGCGGTGAAGCTGCTGATGGTGCCGAAGGATGAGGCGGATACCCGTAACGCCATTCTCGAAGTGCGCGCCGGTACCGGCGGTGACGAGGCGGCGCTGTTCGCTGCCGATTTGTTCCGAATGTATCAGCGTTATGCCGATCGCATGGGCTGGAAGTTTACCATCATGCATTTGCAGGACACCGGCATCGGTGGCGCCAAGGAAGCGATTGCCGAAATTACCGGACGCGATGTGTTCCGTTACCTGAAATTCGAAAGCGGTGTGCACCGGGTGCAGCGCGTGCCGGTCACGGAATCCGGCGGGCGTATTCATACGTCGGCGGCGACGGTTGCCGTTATGCCGGAAGCGGAAGACGTCGATATTCATATCGAGGATAAAGATCTCAGGATCGATACATTCCGCGCGCAAGGCGCTGGCGGACAGCACGTCAACACGACCGACAGTGCGGTACGTATCACGCATATTCCAACCGGCATGGTGGTGTCGCAACAGGATGAAAAATCGCAGCACAAGAACAAGGCCGCCGCCATGAAGGTGTTGCGTGCGCGACTGTTCGATGCGGAACGCGAACGCCAGGCCAACGAACGTGCGCAACAACGTAAGGATCAGGTCGGCTCGGGCGACCGCTCGGAGCGTATTCGCACCTATAATTTTCCCGAACGCCGCGTTACCGATCATCGCATCGGTCTTACGCTGCACAATCTCGACAGTTTCCTGAACGGCGAAATGGACGAAGTCGTCAACGCGCTTCTGGCCGAAGACAACGCGTGTCGGCTGGCGAGTATGGAATGACGTCCATCGAAACGGCGTTGCGCGATGCGGCGGCGATGTTGTCCGCGGCCGGTATCGAAAACCCGCGTCTGGAGGCACGCCTTCTGGCGGCACATGTGCTGGATTTTTCGCCGGCACAGGTTTTTGCGCGTGCGGACCAGGATATGGACGACGCGTGCCGTGACACCTTCGATGCTGTCGTGGCGCGTCGCTGTGCGGGCGAGCCAATTGCGCATATTACCGGCAGCCGGGAGTTCTGGAGCCTGGATTTCCAGGTCTCCGCCGCAACGCTTGTACCACGCCCGGACACGGAAACCGTGGTCGAGCTGGTGATGGATCTTTACAAGGTGCGGGCGCACCCGCGCACCATTCTCGATTTCGGCACCGGCAGTGGGTGCATTCTGCTGACTCTGCTGACGTGCTTTCCCGATGCGGCCGGGACGGGGATCGACGTGTCTGCGGATGCCTGTGCGGTCGCGCGCGAGAATGCGCGCAGGCTGGGTCTCGAAAATCGCACCGACATCGGCAATGCATCGTGGGCCGACGGTGTCGCTTCCGGTTTTGATCTGATCATTTCCAACCCGCCGTATATCCCGAGTGCGGATATTGCCGGACTGGCGCCCGACGTCCGCGACCACGAGCCGCTTGCCGCGCTCGACGGCGGTGCGGACGGGCTCGATGCATACCGTGCACTGTTGCCGTTATGCGCGGTGTCGCTGTCCGATACGGGAGTGCTTGTCGTCGAGATTGGGATTGGCCAGGAAGCCGATGTCACGCAACTGGCCATTGCCGCCGGTCTCACTCCGGGACCTTCGCGGCGTGATCTGGCGGGTGTCGAGCGGGCACTTTCTTTTTACAAAAAAGGTGTTGGAATTACGGGGGGCACAGGCTAACTTCCTTGCAGTTCAGCCTTTCGGGGTTGAGGGGGGAACGCCAAGCGGCGTCCAAAAAACCCACCGTTCCATGCGCTGGTCATCTTTCTTCGGAGGAGGACACTCAACCGAGCTAGAGCTTGGTGTGGCGTGGACACTGTCTTACACAGATAAGCATCTGAGATAATGAAACACGGTCAAAACAATAACAGACGTCAGCGGTCGCGCGGTGGAAATCCGCGCCGGTATCCGAATCAAAAAGGTGGCTCGTTCGAAAGCAACGGCCCCGAGGCGAAGGTCCGGGGCACGGCCCAGCAGGTCCTTGAAAAGTATCAGGCGCTGGCCCGCGATGCCTATTCGGCAGGCGACCGCATCCTCGCCGAGGGATATCTTCAGCACGCAGAGCATTATTACCGGATCCTGAATTCCGAGGGTGAGAACAGCGGGCGTGACAACAACCGCAATCGCCAGGTTCAGGGGAACCGCGACGAAGATATGAACCGCGATGATGACGCGGAGAACGACGATCAGCAGCAGTCCAATACGCGCAACGAGAAGCGTGCGGAAAAAGACGATGACGATGTGAACGGGTTGCAGCGGACCGTGTCGAGAGGCCGGAACGGCAGGCGCCGTCAGTCAGGCACCGAAGAAGCGTCGGGTGATGATGCGGCTCCCAAGGATAGCGCAGCTGCCGAAGCCCCCGCGCAACCCGCCGAGGATGCGGTGGAGGCCGAAGCGCCGCGTAAGCCGCGCGCACGGCGTCCGCGCAAAACCGAACAGCCGGTCGTTGAAAATACGGATCAGTCCGCAGCCGACTGACGCCGTTCAGGTTGCTTTTAGTTCATCACCGATATTGACGGTGCCGCCCTCGACGACGCGCGCGAACACGCCGCAGTCGATATGGCCATAGGCGCGCATCATATCCTTGGGAATATTCATGTCGCGTTCGGCGGTCGCCGGATTGACGTTGGTCGCCGCGCAGCGGTCGATGCGCATTAAAACTTCGAGCACCGCATCACCGACGGCAATCCTTTTTCCGCAAAGGTCGAACTCGGCCCACGCATCGAGTCCGTCCACCATGAAATTGCCGCGAAAGCGTTCCGGGTCCGGTGACGCGCCGGTGACGCGGGCCAGGTCCTCGACCGAGTTCAAATTGATGATCGAGATAACGGGGCTGTCGTGATCGGACAGAACATGACCGTCCGCGGCTTCGACAAGCTTGGGCCGTCCGCGCGCCTCGTCTTTCATGAATGCGGCGAAAAAATCCTCGATCATGGTGCGGCCGATCTTCTGCGATAACTGGCCGCGCGCAACCTGATTGCCGCCCCGGTAGATGGTCAGCGACAAGTCGGTTTCGTCGAAACGCGTTTCCAGTTGCGCCAGCTTTTCGTTGCGCATCAGACACAGGAAACTGGATTTGGGCATCCATTGCGAAATCGCGCCGGATACCGGCGTTGAGCCAAGCGCCAGGGCGTAGCGGCGGTCATAGGCCATCGCTTCACCGGGGCTGAGGGCGGCGGATTGCAGGTGTTCCGGCTTCAGGCCCTTGACCGGGTAACGGCAAATATCGCGGAGCACGATTGTCATGGCGGCCAGAGTGGCGGGCAAGGTGCAGCGTGTCAAACGGTTGCGTCGCTATGCCAAACCGCCTTCGATGAGCAGCTTGTGGAAGTCGCGAAGCGCTCTTTCTGCCTTCTTCGGGTCATCAATGCCTTCGATGAAATGTGCGTCGAAATTGGGCTGGCGCAGGAGCTTGACGATGCGCTTGCGGGCGAGTGTCAAAGCCTTGCCTTCCGGCAGCACACCAGCACCGCAAAATTTGACCAACCGCACGGCGCGGTCGCGGATATGCGTGCCCGGGCTATCGAGCCGTTCGATGATGTTCTCGTCGAGCAGATACCGTTCCAGCACGCCGTCGATGTGCTGTGTCACCTGTTCCTTGATGTCATCGGGCAATCCCGAGGATGCGGTCGCCTGATAAGCACCGGTAGCGGTAACCATGCGGTCCTTGTGCGACATGGATTGTTGGCACAGCTGATTGATGACGCGTGCGCTGAAAACGACGTCGAGCTGCTCGACGATATCATCCATGTGATCGACGTTTATTTCGGTTTTTGACAGTTCGGCCAGATACATTGCACCCCGTGCTGCGTCGGGCAGTGCCTTGACGGTGGCGCCAATGGCGGCGCGGCGTCCCGAAGCGCCGCCTTGTTCGACGAATTGCGAGCCGCGTAAGGTCAGTGCTTCTGCCGCCTGCGCGCCCGAAAGGATGCCGCCCGGTACCATCAGCCGGGCCAGTACGCGCTGATATTCCTCCATCTCTTTCGAGGGGTCTGCTTTGTAGAGCGGCGCGTTGGATTTTAATTGCCGGAGCGCGCGGTCGATGAGAGCCCGCTGACTGGCCGGCAATAAGCGATCCTTGAATAACGCGATCAGGCGTGCCGCTGTTTCCTTCGCATCGCTGCCTTTGGGATCGAACACGCCCTCGGCAAGGTCGAGCATGCTGATGATGGCGCTGCCGAGCGAGCGTTGCCAGCCGAGAATCTCCTGAATGACATTGGCGCCCATCAGATCGGCGATCACGGTATCGAGTAACAGGATCGCCGTGCGGTCCGTTTCCTGCAGGGCCAGATCGCAGAGCCGATCGATCTTGCCCGTCCAACTGGGAATCTTGATCAGTTCACGCGACAGCGCCACCATTGCCAGATATTCCGCCGTATGGCTTTGCACTTTTGGCACGGCCGCGATCGTTTCCGAAAACACGTGGCCCGGCGCCGGCAGCTCGATGGACTGTGCTTCGCGGGCTTGTTGCGTGATCTGATCAATGATCTTGTTTAGCTCGGCCTGACGCGTCTTGGCGGTTTTGTCGAGGTCCTTGACCTGTAACGTGGCGACGTGGCTGACGGCGGAGAACCTGAGCGTGTCGCGGTCGAAAAGCCGTTGCAGTTGCTTGTAGCTGTGCAGCACCTCGGTCGGGGTCAGGGTGACTTCTTCCAAATAGCTCCGGAACAACCGATTGAAGACCATGCGGGCTTCAAGGCTGAAAAAATCCTTCGGCGATTTGCAGTAAACGGGCGCGGCTTCAAGCGGCGTGATGCGGAGCGGCTTGGCCCCGCCGCCGGCTTGCGTTTCCTCGAAGATGATGCTTTCGCGGATCGTGCCGTCACTCATTGTCTGGTTGGCGACGATCCGCGCACCGGCGCAATTCGCGCTGCTGAGATATTTTTTCGCGAGCACAACGGCGTCGGAATCGCTGCCGCGCACGGCCTCCGTGGTCCAGCGGCCGTCGCGCAGCACCTGAATATCGAATTCACCCTTAGCCATCTTTCTGAGGCCCTGTTCCTCTTCTGTGGAACCAATTTTATGATAATCTTATAGACTGTAAATGTTATCGAACGATTTCGGAATATTTCACTTCCGCAAACGCTTTGCGGACGGACGGCGGCAAGCGGAGAAATTCGCGCCCGTGGACTTGCGAGGCTCGGCGGACGGGCCATATTTTGATAAGATATCCATAAACCGCGAGGGGTTATCGCTGCCCGATTGGGGGTGATCGCCACCGGCGCATTGAAAGGACTAGAAAATGGATTTTGAGAACTTTACCGACCGTGCGCGGGGCTTCATACAGTCCGCGCAGACATTGGCGATCAGAAACAACCACCAGCAATTGACGCCGCTGCACGTTCTGAAAGTGCTGCTTGAAGACAAGGAAGGCCTTGCCGCCAACCTGATCGATGCCGCCGGCGGAGACCGGGGCCGCGCCATCGAAGGCGTGAACCGTGAATTCTATAAAATTCCCAAGGTCGAAGGCGAAGGGGCGGGGCAGCTTTATCTGGCGCCGGAAGCCGCGCGCCTGTTCGATCAGGCCGAACAGCTCGCCGAAAAAGCCGGCGACAGTGTCGTCACCGCAGAGCGGCTTTTGCTCGCCATCGCGCTGGCCAAGGACACCGGTGCGGCGAAGCTGCTGAGCGACGCCGGCCTGACGCCGCAGAACCTCAACACCGCGATCAACGAATTCCGCAAGGGCCGTCCGGCGCACAGCGCCAACGCCGAGGATAACTACGACGCGTTGAACAAGTACGCGCGTGACCTGACGCAGGCAGCGATGGAAGGCAAGCTCGATCCGGTGATCGGCCGGGACGAGGAAATCCGCCGGACCATTCAGGTGCTGTCGCGCCGCACCAAGAACAACCCGGTGCTGATCGGCGAGCCCGGCGTTGGCAAGACGGCCATCGTCGAAGGGTTGGCCCAGCGCATCGTTGACGGCGACGTGCCGGAAAACCTGAAACAGAAAACCCTTATGGTGCTCGATCTGGGCGCGCTTGTCGCCGGGGCGAAATTCCGCGGCGAATTCGAGGAACGTCTGAAAGCCGTCCTCAACGAAGTGACGGCCGCCGCCGGGCAGATCATCATGTTTATCGACGAGATGCATACGTTGGTCGGTGCCGGCGCCGGTGAAGGCTCCATGGATGCGTCGAACCTGCTCAAGCCGGCCCTTGCGCGCGGCGAAATGCATTGTGTCGGCGCGACGACGCTGGATGAATACCGCAAGTACGTGGAAAAGGACGCGGCGTTGGCGCGCCGGTTCCAGCCGGTGTTCGTGTCGGAACCCTCGGTCGAGGATACGATTTCAATCCTTCGCGGCATCAAGGAAAAGTACGAACTGCATCACGGCGTGCGGATCACCGATTCCTCGCTTGTGGCGGCGGCGACGCTTAGCGCGCGCTACATCACCGACCGTTTCCTGCCGGATAAGGCGATCGACCTTGTCGACGAATCCGCAAGCCGCCTTAAGATGCAGATCGACAGCAAGCCAGAGGAAATCGACGAGTTGGATCGTCGCATCATCCAGCTCAAGATCGAGCGAGAGGCACTGAAGAAAGAATCCGACAAGGCATCGAAAGACCGTCTCGAAAAGATCGAAATCGAGCTTGAGGATCTGGAGGCTCAGTCCGAAGACCTGACCAGTCAGTGGGAAGCGGACAAGGCGTCGCTGGCCGATACGACCAAGCTCAAGGAAGAACTCGATGCGGCGCGCATGGCCGCCGACCGGGCGATCCGCGAGGGTCATCTGGAAGAAGCCGGGCAGCTGACCTACAGCGAAATCCCACGCCTTCAGGAAGCGCTCGAAAAAGCCGAAGACGGCGCCGAAGCGCATATGGTCGACGAATCCGTAACGGCTGAACATGTGGCGCAGGTGGTGTCGCGCTGGACCGGGATTCCTGTCGACAAGATGCTCGAAGGCGAGCGCGATAAGCTGCTGCGGATGGAAGATTCGCTCCGCCATCGCGTGATCGGTCAGGACGACGCGCTGGTCGCGGTCTCGAATGCGGTGCGCCGTGCGCGTGCCGGCCTCGGTGATCCCAACCGGCCGATCGGCTCGTTCCTGTTTTTAGGCCCGACCGGTGTCGGCAAGACCGAACTGACCAAGGCGCTGGCCGAGTTTCTGTTCGACGACGAACAGGCGATGGTCCGTATCGACATGTCCGAGTTCATGGAAAAGCACGCCGTCGCGCGGCTGATCGGTGCGCCGCCGGGTTATGTCGGCTATGACGAAGGCGGCTCGCTCACCGAAGCGGTGCGTCGACGCCCGTATCAGGTGATCCTGTTCGACGAGGTCGAAAAGGCGCACCCGGATGTCTTCAACGTGCTTTTGCAGGTGCTGGACGACGGCCGTCTGACGGACGGTCAGGGCCGCACCGTCGATTTCCGCAACACGCTGATCATCATGACGTCGAACCTTGGCAGCGATCTGATCGCGGCTCAGGAAGAAGGCCATGATCTTGAGGAAATCCGTCCGCTGGTGATGGAAGTGGTGCGGTCCTCGTTCCGTCCCGAGTTCCTGAACCGGCTCGACGAAACCATTCTGTTCCGCCGCCTAGCGCGCGAGCACATGGACGGCATCGTCGAGATTCAACTGGATCGGTTGCGCGCGCGAATCCAGGACCGTGGCATCGTTATCAAGCTGGATGGTGCGGCGCGGGCATGGCTCGCCGATCAAGGCTACGATCCGGTGTACGGCGCCAGACCGTTGAAGCGGACGATCCAGCGCGCCCTGGAAAACCCGCTGGCGCAGGCGATCCTCGAAAGCCGCATCAACGACGGCGACGAGATCAAGGTCTCGGCCGGCAAGGACGGCCTTTTGATCAACGGCGAACGGGCACAGGCAGCGTAAGGCGCAACCCGGGGCGTGACTGCCGGCGTATCAGTTGATGCGTGTCACAGGGGCCGCCCCGCCGCCTTGCGGGGCCGGCTTGCCGCGCGGCGACACTGTAATCAGGATTTCGGATCCCCGGAGCGTCGTCGACGTGATCTGCATCTGCATGATCCGGTCGTCACGGTCATAGGTCAGCACGCTTGTCGGTGCGCGGACCGAGGTAATCTCGTTCCAGCCGAATTGCGGCAGCCGGTTGCGATAGAAATCGAACATCGCGACGGGGTTTTGTGAGGCGCTCAATGCCAGTTGCCCGAACCAGTTGTCGGTGCCGACGACAAGGGTTTTGTCGACGATCATGTTGGCACCTTCGGGAATCGGGATGTCGGGAAAGATGCTGGCGTTGGGTTGCGTGCCGGCGGTGCCGGTGGAAGACATGCCTCCGCCCTGTAATTGCGCCGTTTGCGTGCAAGCAGTAAGGGCGAGCGCCGCCACCAGATTTAGTGCCAGAACCGACCATAGGTGCCGCAGTGTTGAACGTCTTTGCAAATTCCTGTCCCCCAACGAAAAAAACATCTGAATATGACACATTTATTTTAAAACGATGCTTGCCAAATCCCGAGCATCATCATATACCACCGCGCACTGGCCAACGCCAAGCGCGAGCGCTGTTTTCCACAGCATCGCGGATTGCCGAAACGGTCGGTTGAGGATATAATCCTCGCCCTCGTCTGAATGGGGTTTGACAAGCCGGTTGCGCGGCCTTAAAAGCGCGCTCCTCCGGTCGGCACCATTCGGCCGGTTTCGCGTCTCAGGTCCGGGCGCACGCTGATATACATTGTGAATACGGAAGAGATACGTGGGCGGCGGCTTGTTGTCGTCGAGGTTTCATGGAGCCTGTTTTTCTCACGTATCGGAACTGCTTTTCGGCGGTTGCGATGCTAGTC
>Ga0209578_10001223_pt1 | contig 24711 bp, 19 predicted proteins | sample tdAd472_FD_187127 | JGI IMG/M metagenome (GOLD analysis project Ga0209578, IMG submission 187127) | Marine sediment microbial communities from the Atlantic coast under amendment with organic carbon and nitrate - tdAd47.2 (SPAdes)... | ecosystem: Environmental > Aquatic > Marine > Coastal >...
CCCCCCTCGCGGAGGCACGACCGATGGCATCAGTAGTCTTCTACTTCCAGGTCCATCAGCCCCACCGCCTGAAGCCGTACTCGGTGTTCCACACCGACCCGTTCTACTTCCACGAGGAGTCGAACCGGCAGATCTGCGAGAAGGTGGCCGAGAAGTGCTACCGGCCGGCGACGCGGAAGATCATCGACCTGGTGAAGCGCCACGAGGGGAACTTCCGGGTGTCGTACGCGATCACGGGGACGGTGCTGGACCAGTTCGCCCAGTTCACGCCGGACGTGATCGACCTGTTCGTGGAACTGGCCGAGACCGGGTGCTGCGAGTTCGTGGGCGAGACGTACTTCCACTCGCTGGCGTTCATCTATTCGCGCTCGGAGTTCGCCGAGCAGGTGGAGATGCACACGAAGAAGGTGCAGGACCTGTTCGGCCAGACGCCGACGGTGTTCCGCAACACGGAGCTGATCTACGCCAACGAGCTGTCGCAGGCGCTGGCGACGATCAAGGACGAGAAGGGCAACCCCCGGTTCTACGGCGCGATCTGCGAGGGCGTGGACCGGCACCTGGGGTACCGCAGCCCGAACTACGTGTACGCGCCGAACCCCGGCGAGGGCAACGAGCCGCTGATGGGTCGCGACGGGCGGCCGTTCGGGCTGCTGCTGAAGAACTACAAGCTGAGCGACGACATCGCGTTCCGGTTCGGCAACCGCGGGTGGGAGGAGTGGCCGCTGACGACCGAGAAGTTCGCCAAGTGGGTGCACCACATCAACGGGGACGGGTACCTGTGCAACCTGTTCATGGACTACGAGACGCTGGGCGAGCACCAGTGGGCCGACACGGGCATCTTCGAGTTCCTGGACGCGCTGCCCAAGGCGGTGTTCGACGTGGCCCACAAGTCCGACGGCTCGACGGAGAACCACTTCATCACGCCGACCGAGGCGCTGACACGCTTCGACCCCGTGGGCATGTACGACGTGCCGGAGTACACGAGCTGGGCCGACACCGAGCGCGACCTGACCGCGTGGCGCGGCAACCCGATGCAGTGGAACGCGCTGGAGGAGACCTACAAGCTCGAGCAGCGCATCAAGGACCGCCTGGTCGAGATCAAGACCAAGGGCACGCCAGAAGAGAGAGAGAACGCGACCCACGTCTTGAACGACTGGCGGAAGCTCACGACCAGCGACCACTTCTACTACATGTGCACGAAGTACTGGGCGGACGGGGACGTGCACAAGTACTTCAGCCCGTACGACTCGCCGTACGAGGGGTACATCAACTTCATGAACGTGCTGGACAACGTGCGGAGCCGCGCGGCGGAGCTGTGAGGATCCGGTTCTCGGTCCTGTACAGGACATCCTTGTCCGGGTAGTCTGGCTCCAGAAGGAGTGAGACCCATGCGAACGACTTTGTGTGCCGGCGTGCTCTGCGCGAGTTCGGGGTTGGCGTTCGCCCAGGGCGCGGGCGGGGCCCTGAGGCTGGACGGGATCAACGACGAGGCGAACGTCGGCACGAGCATGGCTCTCGGGGCGTTCACCGTGGAGGCGTGGGTGGACGTGTCCTCGCTCACGCTCTCGCCTGCGTCCAACGGCGGCTCGGTGCTCACGTTCGGCAACACCGGGCAGCAGAGCTTCAGCCTGTGGCTGATCCCGTTCCGCAACCCCGACGGGACGTACACGACGTACTCGCCGCGTCTGCAGATCAACTACTCGAACGGCACGTCGCGGCTCACCGCGCCCTCGGCGCTGGCGCTGGACTACGACGCCTGGCAGCACGTGGCGGTGTCTTACGACGGGTCCACGGCCCGCGTCTACTCGGGCGGCGTGCTGCGGGTGGAGGAGACCTGGAACACGCCGATCAACTGGCTGGGCAACTCCACGCTGAGCGTGGGACGCGAGGCGCCCGGCGCAAGCGAGTACATCGGCGGGCGCATCGACGAGCTGCGCGTCTGGTCGCGCGTGCTGAGCGAGCAGGAGATCGCCGACGGCGTCGGTAAGCTGGCCTGCCCGGACGATCCGGACCTGTTCGCGTATTGGAACTTCAACGGCGGGGCCGCGGGCACCGCCCCGGACGCGACCGGAGGCGGTCGGGACCTGACACTCCAGAACGGGGCGTTTCTGGACACCTCCGACGCGCCGCTGGTCGGCCCCGACGTGAACGGCGACGGCGTGCTCGACAACGGCGATATCGGCGACTTCGTGGCCCTGTTCCTCGCCGGAGACCTCGCGGCCGACTTCAACGGGGACGGCATCCTCGACAACGGGGACATCGGGGCGTTTGTTGCCGCGTTTTTGACGGGGTGCTGAGCCTGATATGCACACTCCGAACGCGCGCCTCGGCTGGATTCCCCTTCGGAAACTCGCCACCTCCCGTTAGACTCTGAGTCGGAGGTACGCCATGGCACGGATTCCGAAGCGGCAGTGGGCAGCGATCGGAGCGGCCGCGCTCGCGTCGAACGTCCACGCACAGTCCCCGATCACGACCGTCGAGATCGCCTCCATCGGCGATCCCGCCCCCGACCTCAACGGCCTGATCTCCCAGATCGGCGGCATCGCGATCAACAACCACAACGAGGTCGCCTTCTCCTGCCGGCTCTTCGGGACCGAGCAGGGTTCCTTCGACAACCAGGCCGTCATCGTCGTGGGCAACGGGACCGCGCGGGTCGCGGCACGATTCGGCGACGCCGTGCCGGGGGGTGGGTTCCTGTCGGGCGTGCTCAACCTCGGTGGGCTCAACGACGACGGGAGCGTGGTCTGTTTCGCCACCCGCGCACCCACACCGGGTGTCGCGGCGGGTGACCAGCTCGTGTTCCGGGCCGACGCGGACGGCACCATCGTGCCGATCGAGACCCGGCCCATCGGGTTTCCGATCGGGTCGTGGCCGCAACTCGCGGCGGACGGTCGCGCTGCATATTCCCAGTTCTCCGAGGACTTCACGACCACACTCAAGCTCAATGACGGCGTCAGCGAGACCGTGTTCGAGGGCACCTTCGAGCGCAACTACCCGTTCTTCGGGTTCCGGCTGCACGCGACGGGTGCCTTCGCGACCCAGGTCAATGTGAGTGACACGACCGAGCCATTCTTCGGCCGCACGCTCGAGGTCCTCACCGGACCGGCATCACGCGTCGTCGCCCGAGACGGCGATCCGATCCCCGGCCTCCCGGGCCGCGAGCTGGGCATCGGGGGCAGGAGCGTCATCAGGAATGTGGATCAGCTCGACATTAATGCGAACGGCGACGTGGTCTATCTCGCGCAGGCCATCGATCCGGTCCTCCGCGAGTCGTACACGATCCTGCAGCGATCCCTCGCGAGCCAACCCGGCACGTCCACAACACTGGCCGCGGTCGGCGACGTCATCGACGGCGGCCCGGCGATCACCGAGATCATGGACATCGAGATGGGCGACATCTCCCTCTACGCCTTCACGGCCCAGCTCGAGGGCGGGCTCGGGTCCGGCACCGAGGCGGACCCGGCGGACGAGATCTTTCTCGCCATCGATGGCGATGAGTTCCAGCCGGTCCGAACCGGACCCTCGCCGGTCGTGCGAAACGTCATCCGCTTCGACCCGGACATCGAGATGAACGACCTGGGCTCGGTCGTAACCAAGATCCTGTTTGATACCGGCCTCGAGAGCCTGTACATGCTTGAAACCGCCGTGAGTTGCCACGTCGATTTCAACGGCGACGGCGTGCTCGACATCGCCGACATCGACAGCTACGTGGAGAAGTTCTTTGCCAGCGACCTCACGGCCGACTTCAACGGGGACGGCGTCCTGGACACCGGGGATATCAACTCCTTCGTCGGCGCGTTCCTGGGCGGGTGCTAAGCCCCCACCGCCCGGATCCTTCTGCCACACACGCTCCGGCTCTCCACGCTCCGCAGATACCTGTCACTCGCCGTGTGGCGTGCGCTCCGAAGTCCATGCTCGTGTGCGGAATCGTGCTCCACTAGGATGGGCGTGCCGCGGCGTCGCTGCGAGCTAAACCTGAGGAGCGTCCATGTGGTGGAGCGGATGGCGAAACGTGCTGGTGGTGTCAACGGGCCTGCTGAGCGGGTGCGCGGGGGCAACGCAGGTGGGTGAGTCTTCGGGCACCAACCCGGAGCCCCGCGTCGTCTCCCACGGCGCCGGCTCCTACCTCCACGGCGTGCCGGACGGGGCCGACGCGCCCGCGATGCGCGACGGCACTCGCGCCCTGCCGCGTGTGGCCGACGACTTCGCCGGCCCGGCGGCCAGCAACGAGTTCTGGTCCTCCCTCATGTTCCCGCGTGACGCCGACCGCCCGCACGGCTACCCGATGCACGCCCACCCGCTCTCCATGCGGGCCTCCGCACAAGGCCTCGTCATCGGGCACGTGCCCGAGCCGCGGGTCACCGAGACCGAGTACCACCACACGTTCTCGGGTCGAGAGGGACGCGACGCCGAGCACCTGACGCTGGGCGTGGCGGGCCTGAACGCGCCCGACGCACGCGTCGCCTCGTACGGCGACTGGACCGTCACCGCCTCGATGGCGGACGGCGAGCGCGAGGTCCGCACCACCTTCGGGCACGGGCTGCCGTTCGTGTACGTGCACACCCGCGGCGGGGCGGCGCAGGTCCGCCTGCACTCGAGCGACGCGAACGTGTGGGCGAACCGGGGCGGCACGCTGGGGATCACCGTCCGCGGCACCCACTACGGCGTGTTCGCGCCGCGTGACTGGGCCATCAACGGAACCACGCTCACCGCCCCGTCGGAGAGCGACGCCGCGTTCTACTCCGTCGCGCTGCTGCCCGATGCGAACCCGGACACGCTGGCCCTGTTCGAGCGGCACGCCTTCGCCTTCGTGACCGGCTCGCGCGTGGACTGGCGGTACAACGCGGACGCCGCGGACTCGGTCGCGACGTACACGCTGGACACCGAGGCCGTGCAGGGCGACGAGACACGCCCGATCACCGCCCTCTACCGCCACCAGTGGCTGCACGCCGAGCAGTTCGAGCCCGTTGCCCGCTACGCCTCCCCTCGCGGCGAGATGCGGGCGCTCGTGGCCGAGTCCTTCACCACCCGCACCCCCTTCCGCGGCGTGCTGCCGACGCTGGCCGACACCGGCGCGATGGACGCCTCCTCGCTGAAAACGCTGATCGAGCAGGACACCCAACGCAGCGCCCGACGCGGACGCCGGCGCGGCCCCGACACCTACTTCGACGGCAAGCGCATGGCCCGCAGTGCCAACCTCGCCATGCTGGCCGATCAGGCGGGCGACGACACCACACGCGACGCCCTGCTCACGGACGTCAAGGCGGAACTCGAGGACTGGCTGACGGTCGGTTCCGACGAACGCCCGGACGAAGGCCGCGTGTTCTTCTACGACCCCGACTGGCACACGCTCATCGGCACGCCCGGCGGATTCGGGCTCGGCGAGCAGCTCAACGACCACCACTTCCACTACGGGTACTTCGTGTACGCGAGCGCGATCGTCGCGATGCACGACCCCGACTGGGCCGCGGCCTGGGGCCCGATGGTCGAGCTGCTGATCCGAGACGCCAACAACTGGGACCGCGCCGACGACCGCTTCCCCGCCCTGCGCGGGTTCGATCCCTACGCCGGGCACGGCTGGGCCAGCGGGACCAGCGCGTACGCCCGCGGCAACAACCAGGAATCGTCCTCCGAGTCCGTCAACTTCGCGGTCGGCTGCGTGCTGTGGGGCCTGGCGACCGGGCACGAGGCGATCACGGAGCTCGGGATCTACCTGCACGCCACCGAGAGCGCGGCGGTCGGGCAGTACTGGTTCGATCAGGACGGCGAGGTCTTCCCCGACGGGCTCGCCAAGCCCCTCGCCGGCATCGTCTGGTCCGACGGCATCGCGTACCACACCTGGTGGACCGGCAACCCCGAGCAGATCCACGGCATCAACACCTTCCCCATGCACGCCGGCATGCTCTACCTCGGGCAGGCGCCCCGCGCACTCATCGACGGCTACGACCTCCTGATGACCCAGCGCGAGGACACCCCTAACAGCTGGACCGGCATCCTCTGGAGCGCACTCGCGCTCGCCGACCCGGCCCGGGCCAAGGCGCTGGCCGACGCCCACCCCGACTACGACATCGAGGGTGGCGACTCCCGCGCCCGGACCACCCACTGGATCGAGACCCTCGCCAAGGTCGGCCCGTACGCCCCGGCCATCCGCGCCGACCACCCCGCCGCCGCCGCGTTCGGTGAGATCGGCACTCGCACCTACATGGCGTGGAACCCCGCGGACGAGCCGACCACCGTCACCTTCTCAGACGGGTTCTCGATGCGGGTCGAGCCGGGCGCGATCACCGCCCGCACCACGCGCGACTGATCCGCGGCACCGAACAGCCATCGCACGCCCGGGCGCAGTCCCTCTTTTGGGACCTCGCCTTTTTCCTTGTGTTCTCACGCCCGGACCGCAATGATGGACGGCCCTGCGCCCCGCGGCGCACGAGGCACAAGGAGCGCACGATGATCGACCGGCGAGTGATTGGGTACGGAGCAGGGCTCTTGCTGGGCGCAGCCGCGACGGCTCAGCCCGTCATCATCGACGGCCTCTTCGACGACTGGTCCGGCGTCCCCGTCGCCGCGACCGATCCCTCCGGCGACGCCTCCGGCGCGTTCGACCTGACCGAGGTCCGCGTCCGCAGCGCCGGCACCGTGCTCGAGCTCGACTGGGACACCAACGCCGCGAAGAACCTGCAGGCGGGCTCGGGCTCGGACGGCACCGTGCGCATCACCCTGACCTTCGACTCGGGCACCACGCTCACACTCGACACCCGCTCACGCATCGCGTACCTCGACGGCAGCACCGGCGATAGCGTCTCGTGGCCAAGCATTGGGTACGTCACGCTCCCCACCACCGCGATGCCGCGCTACGAGACCCGGTTCGACGTCTCCGACTACGCCTCGCCCGGCGAGGACGTCTCGATCCAGTTCTCCGGCTCCGACTCCCTGAGCAGCCCGATCGTGCACACACTCAACCAGCCCGCCGACCCGCCCGCGAGCCCCGCGCCCGGCGAGCTCGATCCGGCGGACTGCGCCGACCTGCGCATTGTCAGCCTCAACACTCTTCAGACCGGGCTGACCGACCCCTCCCAGCGCAACCAGTTCGCACGCATCCTCGACGCGCTCAACCCGACCATCCTGTGCCTGCAGGAGGAGTACAACAACTCGGCCAGCCAGATCAAGTCGCGCCTCGAGGCGATCGACCCGAACGACAACGGCCTGCCCTGGAACGTCGTCAAGGACTTCGACACCGCCGTCTGCTCGCAGTTCCCCCTGATCTACTACGACGCCAACGACAGCTTCACGACCGCGCTCGTGGACCTCGGCAACGGCGAGGCCGTCTTCGTCGCGAGCGTGCACCCCAAGTGCTGCGGGTACGCCGGCGACTCGAACGACACACGCCGCATCGACACCAGCGAGAACCTCGCGAGCATCGTCACCGACTTCCGCAACGGCACGCTGACCGGTTCGCTCACGCCCTACGCCGACGCCCCCACCGTCATCATCGGCGACTGGAACCTCGTCGGCTCCAACACCCCGCTCGACCTGCTGGTCCACCCGAACCTGCCCGACATGGAGCACTGGGCCCTGCAGCGCACCGGCGCCAACGACGCCGCCACCTGGCGCGACCTCGACGGCTTCGGCTTCATGCCCGGCATGCTCGACCTCGTCGTGCACGACACCGGCGGCCTGGCGCGTCGCAGCGGCTTCGTGCTCGACACCAACGAGCTGTCGGCCTCAACCCTCTCCGCCTACGGGCTGCAGGCCGGCGACTCCGACGCCTCCGACCACTACGCCCTCGTCGCCGACTACGAGCTCACACCCGAGACCACGACCGCCTGCTCCGCCCCGTGCGACGTCGATCTCAACGGCGACGGCGTTGTCGATAATGGCGACATCGGGGCCTTCGTCACGCTCTTCCTCTCCGGCGATCCCGCCGCGGACTTCACCGGTGACGGCATCCTCGACAACGGAGATATCGGAGCCTTCGTGACGGTCTTCCTCGCTGGGTGCTGAAAACCCGCATGGAGGTCACCGGCTTTATCGGCAAATCAGATTGGGGTTGTTGCCCCCTCAAAACGAGGGTAGGCTGACGAACCCCCGGCATTCGTCGGGCTCACCGAAAGGACCCAACATGCCGATCCGTTCGATCACGGCTATCACGCTCGGTCTGGCCTGCGGCACCGCCGCGGCCCAGAGCGAGAGCTACGACTTCTCCGGCACTTTCGGAAACTTCTTCGCCCCGTTCTTCGACGAAGCCGAGATCAACTCCGGCCAGAGCGGCGGCGTGCTCCGCTTCGACACCGGCGGCGTGGTCGTGACCACCGACCCCGCCGACGCCTACACCTCCACCACCTTCACCCCGGGCTACAACCAGGACTGGAACGCCAGCATCGAGTTCGACCTGCCGCTGCTCTACGACAGCAACTACACGCCCAGCGCCACCCAGTTCCAGGAGATTACGCTGGGCATCGCCGCCGCCTTCACCGACGGCGGCACCGCCTTCAACGTCTTCGGCCCCGCCCTCGAGGTCTACAACCCCGGCACCGACTTCGGCACGCCCTCGCGCGGCTACTACTGCGACGTCGTCACCAACGACGTCGGCGGAGACGAGAACTTCATCGACGCTCCCGGCGTCGCGACCGGCACACTCCACATCGCCTTCGACGCCACCACCAAGGTGCTCACCGCCACCACCGGCGACGGCACCGTAATCCTCGCCGCCGACATCGATGCACCCGGATCCGACTGGGGCATGCAGGACGGGGACACCTTCGAGATCGCCCTGTTCGGGGCCGCGCAGCGTCGCGCCATCGACGCCTCCGACCCGATCACCCTCGACAACTTCGAGGCCGACGTCACCGGCCCGGACCACTTCTACGGGTTCGACGGCACGCTGGGCACCGAGTTCGCCCCCTTCATCGACGAGGCCGGCGTGACCAGCGCTCAGGCCAACAGCTCGCTGGAGTTCCACACCGGCGGCGTGCAGGTCGCCGACGCCACCGACGCCTACGCCCACCTCGCCTTCGCCCCCACCGCCGCAGAGTCGTGGCGAGCCTCGATCGACGTCTCCTTCCCGCTCGCGTACGACACCTTCACGCCCGTCGTGGGCGTCGAGCAGTGGATCGGTGCCGGCCTCGCCGCGATCTTCGATGACGGGATCAACCCGTTCAGCTCCGCCGAGACCACCCTGGAGGTCTGGCACGGAGACGGGCCGGAAGACATCCCCGGACGCTTCCTTCTCAGCGACTCCCAGTACCAGGGCAACGACGCGTTCGGCAACGCCATCGACGCGGCCGGTATCGACACGGCGACGCTCATCCTCGAGTACGACGCCGCCACACGCACCGTTTCAAGCTTCGCCGACGGCCAGATCATCGGCACGATCGACATCGCCGCCCCCGGCAACGACTGGGGCATGGCCGACACCGACACCTTCGGCATCGGGCTCTTCGCCGGCGCCACCAACCGGTCGATCTCCGCCGCCAGCCCGATCGCCTTCGACAACTTCCGCGCCGTCTCGCTCGGCGTGCCCGAGCCCGGCTGCGACGCCGACGTCAACGGCGACAACGTCCTCGACAACGGCGACATCTTCTCCTTCGTCCAGCTCTTCATTGCCGGAGACATCAGGGCCGACTTCACCGCCGACGGCGTGCTCGACAACGGTGACATCGGCGCCTTCGTCGCCGCCTTCCTGGCCGGGTGCGCTTGATGCACAATCCTCTCTTCGCGGTCGCAGTGGTTGTCATGGCCGCACAAGCCGCGGCCCAGAGCGCCCCGAACCCAACACTCCTGGGCACGGCGGACACGCCCGACCGCGCGCTCGGCATCACCGTCTCGGGATCCATCGCCTACGTCGCCGACGAAGACTCCGGGCTGCGCCTGATCGACATCTCCGACCCGACCGCGCCGACCGAGCTCGGCGCGTACGACACCCTCGGTGACGCTCTCAAGGTCTCTGTGGTGGGCACCACGGCGTATGTCGCGGACAACTTCGCCGGCCTGGCGATCGTGGACTGCGCCAACCCCGCCGCGCCCACGCTCCTGGGCACCTACCCGACCACGTCGAGCACGAAGGGCGTGGCCGCAAGCGGCACCACCGTCTTCATGGCGGACTACGACAACATCCTCGCGCTCGATTGCTCCAACCCCGCCGCGCCCGTCCTGCTCGATGCCCTCCCCACCCCCGGCAACGCCGTCGGTGTCCACCTCGACGGCGACCGGCTCTGGGTCGCCGACCAGTCCGGCGGCCTCACACTCATCGACGCCTCCAACCCCGGCGCGTTGGTGCAGGTCTCCAACACGCCCACCGGGCACTTCTGCATGGACGTCCACGCCGTCGGCAACCTCATCTACGTCGCCGACGGCACCGCCGGGCTCTCCGTCTACGACGCCCAGACACCCGCCTTCCCGATGTGGCTGACCAGCGTGGACACCCCCCACTGGGCCAACAGCGTGACCGTCGCAGGCAACACCGCCTACATCGCCGACTGGGACTCGGGACTCCAGATCATCGACGTCACCAACGAGCTGGCCCCCGCGCTGGTCGCCAGCTTCGACACCCCGGACCGGGCCTACGCCGTCTCGGTCTCGGGGACCACGGTGTTCGTCGCCGACGACACCACCGGGCTCATGGCGATCGACGTCAGCACCCTCGCCCCCGAGTTGCTCTCCAGCTTTGCCACACCCGGATCCGCGTTCGATGTCGCCGTCGGCCCAACACCCGGCGCGGTCTCCACCGGCCAGACCGGCCCGACCCGCGCCTACATCGCCGACGGCACCGCCGGCCTGCAGATCCTCGACATCACCGACCCCGCCTCACCCTCGCTGCTGGGCACCTACAACACCCCCGACAACGCCCTCGCCGTCGCCGTTGACGGCCTCTACGCCTACATCGCCGACGAGCACGAAGGCCTGCGCAAAGTCCAGATCGACAACCCCGCCGCGCCGCAGTTCAAGGGCGTCTACGCCATGGGCGGCATCGCCCGCGACCTCGCCATCGACGCCACCACCGCCTACGTCGCCAACTCCGTCACCGCCTTCCGAGGCGTCTGGGCCCTCGACATCTCTCAGCCCATCGGCATCACCTTCCTCGGGTACTACCAGACCTCGGGCGCCTCGTTCGGCATCGAGGCCAAAGACGGCATCGCCTACGTCGGCGACTGCTTCTCCGGTCTCCAGATCGTTGACTTCACCAACCCCGCCGCACCCGCCCTCCTCGGCTCGCTCCCGACCGACGACTGTGCCGGACGCATGTCCCTCGTCGGCACCACGCTCTACCTCGCCGACGGCTCCGGGGGGCTCAAGATCATCGACGTCTCAGTCCCTGCCACGCCCACGCTCCTTGCCTCCCTGTCAACCGGTGGGATCGTCCAGGACGTCGCCGTGGTCGGCGACCGCGCCTACGTCTCCGCCTACAACGACGGCGTCCTCATCGTCGATGTTTCCAACCCCGCCTCGCCCCAGATCCTCGGGCAGTACCAGACCGCCTCCCCCACCTTCGGCATCGACACCACCGCCGACGCCGTCCTCACCGCCAACTTCGCCGGCATCGACATCATCGACCCCGATCCGCAACCACAACCATGTGCCGCGGACGTGAACGGCGACGGCGTCCTCGACAACGGAGACATCGGCGCGTACGTCACGCTCTTCCTCGCCGGCGACCCGGCTGCCGACTTCACAGCCGACGGCATCCTCGACAACGGCGACATCGGCGCGTTCGTGAGCGCCTTCCTCGCGGGGTGCTGAATCACCACCCCCCCGGGACTCAGTCGAGTGGCTCGTCAGAACCGTGACCCCCTCACCACCGACCAGACCCGCTGTGACACCGGCCTGCGCGGTCCCTCAGGTCTCCCACTTGTAGCCCGAATCGTTCCGCCCCGCCTGGCCAGACTTCTCCCCGTACCCCACAACGTGCAGCTGGTCCCGCTGCCAGTAGAACGCGATCGCGTCCCGGTTGGTGATGTGGGCGTGCAGCGTCTTCGTCCCCAGCGAACGCGGCCCGGGAGTGCCCGGGTACCCCGGCCCGGTCGCCCACACGTTCTGGATCTTCTTCTTGGCGTTGGTCGTCTTCAGCCCGGCTACATTCGCGACCTTCGGCTTCGGGTACGCCGGCTCGTCCGCCGCACGGTCCGCCACTTCCTTCTCGAACCGCTTGACGTCCTCGATAGTGCTCGCCAGTTGCCTGGCCGCGCTCGCGTAGTCGCGTTTGGTGGTCACCCCCTCCACCATGTCCTGGATCGTCGTCTTCTGTGCTTTGACCGTGTTCTTGTACTTCTTCTTCGCGTCGTCGGATAGGTTCTTCAGGTTCTTGTCGTGCAGCTTCAGCAGCTTGGCGATCTCGGCGGTCGTGACGGTGTCGGCGGCGGACATGGCGGGCCTCCTGATGCGGGAAAACCACAGCCTACCGATTCGCGACCCGCCCGCAAGGCACCCCCACGGACCGGCCTGTGTCCAAAAGTCAGCCCGGAAGTCAGCAGGATCCCGACAATCACGCGGCAACCGACCGACCACCACCGGGGTATCGGAATGCTGGCCACAATTCTGAGGGCCAGATCGGAGGCACTCATGCGTCACCCGCACCCGCCACGCACCGCCCGTCGCCGCCGGCTCGCACGCATCGCGACGATCGCCGCAACCGCCCTGGCAGCCACCGCCCACGCCCAGCACGAACGCCACGGCGACGAGGGCCTCTACGTCCGCCTCGCCGGTCTCCCCGATGCGATCAGTGAGTCCGGCGCCGCCGCGCTGCGGGGCCAGGTCTACTCCGTCGGCGCCTACCGAACCGACACCAGCGCCCTGCCCTGGGTCTTCCGCTACGACCCCCCCACCGACACCTGGGAACAACTCGCCGACCTGCCCACCACGCGCGGCGGGCTGCACCACGTCGCCGTCGTCGCGCTCGGCGACCACCTCTACGCCCTCGGCGGGCTCGACACCCTCTTCCGCGCCTCCGGCGAGTGCTTCCGCTACGACCCCGCCACCGACACCTGGACTCCCATCGCCCCCCTGCCCCTCCCACGCGGCGCCGCGGCCGCGTGCGTGCTCAACGGCAAGATCTACCTCGCAGGCGGCGCCCCGGGAGCCCGCCTGCGAGACTTCGCCGCCTACGACCCCGCCACCGACACATGGGAGCAGCTCCCCGCCATGCCCACCGGACGCGAGCACCTCGCCGCCGTCGCCATGAACGGCAAGGTCATCACGCTGGGCGGACGCATCGGCTTCGGCGAAGCGGGCACGCTCTACGACCGTGTCGAGGCCTACGACCCGCAGACGCGCACCTGGTCACAGATGCCACCCATGCCCAACGCACGCTCCGGATTCGCGGCCGCCCACGTCGCCGGACGCATCTTCGTCTGCGGCGGCGAGTGGGACTTCACCGCCCCCAACGGGCTGATCGAAGAGGCCGAGCTCTACCACGCCGGTTCGGGCACCTGGCGACCCGTCGAGGCCATGGACGCCCCGCGCCACGGCTTCGGCGCCGCCATGATCGACGGCCTCGTCTACCTCCCCGGAGGCGGGCGACAGGTCGCAGGCGCCCAGTCACGCTACTTCGACGCCTACGTCGTCCCCCTCACGGCCGACATGAACGACGACCGCGTCGTGGACAACGCCGACATCGCCCTCTTCATCGAGGCCTTCCTGAACGGTGACTCGCTCGCCGACTTCACCGCCGACGGCGTCTTCGACCTCGGCGACATCCAGGCCTACGTCCACCGCTACCTCGAAGGCTGAGCCCCCCCCCACTTCCCCCCACTCAAGACCACCTGCTGCCGCTCCATCTCGCGGGCGTGAAGTTGAAAGTTCACCACAGGCCTTGACCTGCTGATCGGGCAAGGTATGTTTGTCGCGTTGCATCAAGAGTCCCGGGAGGATTTCGGTCCCGGGCGGCAACCGAGCTTGCTCAAGCAAGCCACGGTGCCGAGGTGAGCCCCGACGCGGGGACCCGATGCGTTCGAGACCGCCCCCCACTCCGAGGAGTCGGGGTCACCGGGACTCGTCCAACACGCCGCGAGAGTCGCGGCACCCCGCGTTGCCCCCACCGCCCTCTGGATGCCGTGAAGGAGTTCACGGTCATGACCGGGCTGCATTTCAACGCGATCACGAACGAATCCGGACCCCACACCGCCTGCCTGCACGGCGCGCTGGCGGGGGGCGACGGCGCACCACTTGTGACGCCCATCGTCCAGTCCACCACCTACTGCCGCGACGGCGTCGGCAGCGACGCCACCCACCAGTACTCGCGCTGTTCCAATCCCACCGTGTCCGCGCTCGAGCACGCACTCAGCGTGCTGGAAGGCGAGAGCGTGGTGCGTGAGGGTGGCACGGCCTGCTTCGCCACCGGGCTCGCCGCCGAGGCCGCGCTCTTCCACGCGCTGCTCGCCTCCGGCGACCACGTCGTCTGCGGACGCAGCGTCTACGGCGGCACCACCCGCCTGCTGCGCGACCTGCTGGGCGGACTCGGCATCTCTTCCACCTTCGTGGACGCGACCGACACGCAGGGCGTCATCGACGCCGTGCGCCCCGAGACCCGCCTCGTCTTCCTCGAAACCCCCGCCAACCCCACGCTGGAACTGACCGACCTGCAAGCCGTCAGCGACGGCGTGCGCACGCGGAGCGCCGAGCTCTCTGACAGGGGAGTCGTGGTCGCCGTGGACAACACCTTCCTCACACCCGTCCTGCAGCGCCCGCTCGAACTCGGGGCCGACGTCAGCGTCTACTCCACCACCAAGTTCATCGAGGGCCACTCCGCCGCGCTCGGCGGGGCGCTCGTCACCGCCGACCCCGAACTGCTCGAAAAGTTCGTCTGGGTCCGCAAGTGCACGGGCGCCATCCAGAACCCGCTGGGCGCGTGGACCACGCTGCAGGGCCTCAAGACCCTCCCCATCCGCCTGCACCGCCAGTCCTCCACCGCCGCCCGCCTCGCCGAGTGGCTGCTGACGCGTGACGAGGTCGCCTCGGTCCGCTACCCCGGGCTGGCCGAGGGCGAGCAGGCACGCCTGGCGCGCGCCCAACACCGCCCGCTCGACGGCTCGCGCCTCCACGGCGCCGTCGTCACCATCGAGCTCGCCGGCGGCCTCGACGCCGCGCGACGCCTGCTGGGCTCGCTGCGCCTATGTCGCTTCGTGGAGCACGTGGGCTCGGTGGAAACCCTCGTCACGCACCCCGCCACCATGACCCACGCCGACGTGCCGCGCGACCAGCGGATCGAGGCCGGCCTCACCGACGGCCTGCTGCGCATCTCCGTCGGCCTCGAAGAGCCCGAGGCCCTGCTCGCCGACTGGCAGCAGGGGCTCGACGCCGCGGGCGAGACCGACGACGAAGCACGCGAGGAGGCCGAAGCATGCGTGGCCTGACCCCCTCCTCCTCTCCCCCCACCCCCATCCGCGTCCTCAAGTTCGGCGGCAGCGTCCTGCGCGACGAGCACACCATCGCCGAGGCCGCACGCGAGGTCGTCCGCTTCCGCGAACAAGGTGAACACGTCGTCGCCGTCGTCAGCGCCCTCCATGGCGTCACCGACCGCACCCTCGCACGCGCCCGCCTGCTCACCGAGGCACGCGCCGAACCCATCGAGTCCGCCTGCCCGCACGCGCTCGCCTCCGCCATCTCCATCGGCGAGCACGAGTCCGCGTCCTGGCTCGCCCTGCACCTGGGCCTGCTCGGGCACGCGGCCCCCGCCCTCACCCCCGCCGCGCTCAGCCTCACCGCGCAAGGCGACCCCCTCGACGCCGAGCCCGTCTCGGTCGATCTCGCTCGCCTGCTGCACGCCCTCGACACGCACGGGATCGCCGTCGTCCCCGGCTTCGCCGCCATCGACGAACGCGCCCGCTGCGTCACCCTCGGGCGCGGCGGCAGCGATCTCACCGCCCTCTTCCTCGCGGCCTCACTCCGAGACGCCGGCCACCCCACCACCTGCCGCCTGATCAAAGACGTGGACGGCCTCTACGACCGCGACCCGGCACACGGGCAAGCCGCTCGCTTCGAGCACGCCGACTACGACGACTGCCTCGACACCGACGGCTCCATCGTCCAGTTCAAGGGCGTGCGCTTCGCACAAGATCGAAGGCTGTCGTTCGAACTCGGTGCCATCGGACGCGACGACCCCACCACCATCGGCCACCACCCCGCCCACACACTCACCCCAGCGGGTGCCACGGGTTGACCCAAGGGGCAACCCGTGTCTCCCCCATACCAGCGTCAGTCCCCGGACCCCGCTTTGGACCGGGCCGCGTGCCGCACGCTCCGCCGACGCGTCACCTTCTTCGCCAGCCCGACCAGTTCCAGCCCGCGGATGACGTAGTACGTCGGGTCGATCTCCCACCACCGGTGCTGGTTGCTCGCGCTGGCCGGGTCGTGATGATGGTTGTTGTGCCACCCCTCGCCCACGGCCAGCAGGCCCACCAGCCAGTTGTTGCGGCTGTTCTCGCCCGTCTCGTACCGCTGGTACCCGAACAGGTGCGTCAGCGAGTTCACCGACCACGTGATGTGCCAGACCACCACCGTCCGCAGGATCACGCCCCACACCAGCATGCTCGCGCCGAACCGAACCGCCGTCGCCAGGTCGCCCCCCACCAGCCACCCCAGGCCGGCGCCCGCCAGCGTGAAGACCGCCGCGTGCGCGAGATAGATCCACACCCACAGCAGCGACTTCTCCAGCCTGAGATAGAACGGGTCGGACAGCACGTCCTTGGCGTACTTGCGGTACACCCCGATGTTGTGCGCCCCGGGGTTCCGCACGATCAGCCAGCCGACGTGCGCCCACAGAAACCCGACCAGCGGCGAGTGCGGGTCAGGCTGGTGGTCCGAGTGCTTGTGGTGGTACCGATGGATCGCCACCCACTTGCCCGGCGTGTCCTGCAGACAGCACAACGCGATGATCACGAACGTGCGCTCCAGCCACTTCGGCGTCACAAAGCTGCGGTGCGTCAGCAGCCGGTGGTAGCACAGGTTGATCCCCTGCCCGAAGAAGAACACCCCCACCACCATCACGATCGCACCCGCCCACGTGAACAGCCACGGCAGCACCACCAGCAGCGACAGCACGTGGAACACCCCGATGGAGATCGCGTACGGCCACAGCACCCGCCCGGGCACCACCTGATCGGGGAGCGGCAGCCGATCCTCCGAATGCCCAATGCCCTCATCCCTGGCCAAGTCCGGCGTCGCGGTCGTCGTCATCAACTCTCCCTGGCGCTCGGATCGCACGCCGAGCCCCGCTGATCCATCGCGGGCCTCGCGCCGTCGTGACATTCTTCGTGGTCCGGCCATCGCCACTCGGCCTCGACCGGAGGCACCGCCGCGCGGCCCTCCACCGGAATACTACCTCCAATAGCGGCTCGAGAACGCAGCACCGCGACACCCCACCCCAGCGGGTGCCACGGGTTGACCCGAAGGGCAACCCGTGTCTTCCCCATACCAGCCGCGTGCGTAAGCACGCGGGGAACCCCACCCACACAACAACCCCCAACAAGCGGGTGCCACGGGTTGACCCAAAGGGCAACCCGTGTCTTCCCAACACACCCCGCCCCTCACCCCAACTTCTTGAGCAACGTCTCCCGCACCGTCTTTGCATCCGCCGACCCCCCCGCCTTCTTCATCACCTCGCCGATCAGCCGCCCTACCGCCTGCTGCTTCCCCCCCCGGATCTGCTCGGCGATCGCCGCGTTCGCCGCGATCACCTCGTCGCACCACGCGTCGAGCTGGGCCGTGTCGCGCACCACGATCAGCCCGCGGGCCTTCGCCAGCGCCTCGGCGTCCGCACCCGCGTGCTCATCGCTCGCCAGCAGCCCCACCAATTCGTCCGCGGCGTTCGAGTTGATCTCCCCGCCGTGACGCAGCCCCACGATCTGGGCCACCTGCGCCGCGCTCAGCCCCAGGTCGCTCACCAGCACCGGGCGACCCGCCTCCTGCGACCGCTCGTTGGCGATCTTCGCCCCGACCTGCAGCAGCAGGTTGGCGACGGCCTTGGCCGCGACGGTGCGCTCCAGCCCCTTCTCCACCGAGGCATCGGTCGCGTCGTCGAACAATTCCCCCACCGCCCGGTGCTCCGCCAGCGTGCGTGCGTCCGTCAGCGAGAGCTCCAGCTCCTTCATGTACCGGCGCTGGCGGGGCATCGGCAACTCGGGCAGGCGGGCCCGGATGGCGGCGATCTCGTCCTCGCTCAGCGACACCGGCACCAGGTCCGGGTCGGGGAAGTAGCGGTAGTCGTGCGCGTCCTCTTTCTCGCGCTGCAGGGTGGTCGCGCCCTTGCCGTCGTCCCAGCCGCGTGTCGTCTTCGCGCCCGGCCCCATCTCCCGCCCGTCCTCGAGGTAGCGCTTCGGCTGCTCGCGCAGCTCATACGCGATGGCCCCGGCCAGCGCGCGGAACGAGTTCAGGTTCTTCACCTCGGTGATGGGCGTGCGGGCGGTGCGCCCGTCCTCGAACACCAGCTCGCAGTTGATGTTCGGCTCGAACCGCATGTGCCCGCGCTGCATCACGCCCAGCGTCGCGCCAAGGTGCACGCACGTCTTCCGCAGCATCTTGGCGAAGCTCACGCACTGCTCGCCTGTGGTGAAGTCCGGCGCGGTCACGATCTCCAGCAGCGGCGTGCCGGCGCGATTCAGGTCCACCACCGACCCCCCACCGCTCCCGCTCGCCCCCGGCACCGGCCCCCCCCCCATGTCCGCCGGCATCTCGTGCATCAGCTTGCCCGCGTCCTCCTCCAGGTGCGCCCGCACAATGCGCACGCGGTGCGTCTCCGCCGTGGGGTCCGGCTCGTCCGCGTCGTCCAGCGCCGGCACGTCCACCGCCCCGTCGAAGCACAGCGGCAGGTCGTACTGCGAGATCTGGTACGCCTTCGGCAGGTCCGGATAGAAGTAGTTCTTCCGGTCCCACTTGCTCCGCTCCGCGATCGAGCAGTTCAGCGCCAGCCCCACCAGCACGCTCAGCTCCACCGCCGCCCGGTTCATCACCGGCAGCGCCCCCGGGAGTGCGAGCACAACGGGATCGGTCAGCGTATTGGGGGGGGCGTCGTCCAGCGTGCACGCCGGCGAGGGGGCACGCGTGAACATCTTGGTGCGCGTCGCCAGCTCCACGTGCACCTCCATCCCGATGATCGGGCGGACGGAGGCGATGCCGGGAAGGGAGGCGGTCGGGCTCATTGGCTCATGGTACGCGCCGCGTGGCGGGCCGCGTTCAGGGCCGCGGTCAGGGCGTCGCGCTCGAAACGGGCCGCGTGCACCCGGGCCGTCCCGATCTCAGCCGCCACCTCCTCCAGCGTCCGCGCCGGGCTCGCGGGCGAGTCGGGCGCCTCCCCCCCGCCCCCCAGCCCGTGACGCAGCGCCAGCGTCCGACGCAACCGCGGGTCGTTCGTGTGGGCGTCCAGCTCGGGCAGCACCCCGCGCACACGCGGGTCCACCGCCAGCCAGCGCTGCCACGGGTCGAGGCTCAGCGTCCAGTCGCGCAGCGTCGCAGTCTCCGGTACGGTCCGCCTCGCACGCCCCGCCCCGGCCGCGTCGGACCGCGCCAGCTCACCCGCGGCCCGATCCACCGCCAAACCCACCCGCGCCGCCAAACGCCCCGTCGTCCTCGGGTCGTACGCGTCCACCGCCCCAGACGCGGCCGCGAGCCCACGCCCCCACCAGCGCGTCAGCGTCGCCAGCCCCAGCGTCTCGATCGCCCCCCCGGCCCGCGCCTCCAGCGTCTGCAGCACCAGGGCCAGGTGCGGGCGCAGCAGCGCCGCCTTCAGTTGCGACGCCCAGCGCAGGTCGGTCTCGATGCGGTCCAACGCCACGCCCGAAGCGGTCGTGACGTCCAGGCCCGCGATCAGGCGAGCCGCACGATCACGCAGGGCGTGCAACGCCAGCGCCCGCGCCGTCTCCTCCTCCTTCACCGGCGGCGTTCTTCGACGCGCCGCCTCGAGCAGCTCCGTCACCCGCTCCCGCCCGGGCCGGGCCAACTCCAGCCGCGCCGCGGGATGAGCCAGCAGCGCCTCGATCTGCTCGTCCGACGCGTCGAGCGTGAAGGCCGGCGCAGGCAGGGCACGAAGCAGATCCGCCCGCCCCTCGTTGAGCGCCCGCCGGGCGCTCGCCTTCGACCGCTTCCAGCGGGCCGCGAGCGCCTCGGGCGAGCCCGCGTGCCCCCGACGCGCCGCGTGCACCGCGACCAGACGCTCGCGCGTCGTCGGCGGCGGGGTCGTGGGCAGGGCCACCCGCCCCTCGCGCTGCGCACGCAGCAGGATCTGACGCACACCCTCGTGCGACAGCCCGAAGCGCACCGACAACCGCTTCGCGCCCTGATTCAGCGAGCACCGCAGCCGCCGGTGATACCGCTCCGCACGACTGATCAGGCGAGATTCCAGATCATCGTCCGTCCGGTGAAACCGCTCGGCCCGGGCCAGCCGGTCCGGGTTCGCACGCTCGAACGCCTCGACCGCCTCACGCGTGAAGACCAGGTTGGTCCGCCCGGAGGCCCCCACCGCCCGGCGCCCGATCAGCCCCCGCCGCCGGTACCGGTCGATCGTCTTCTTCGAGACAGACCAGCGCTCCAGCAACTCGTCGAGCGTGACCGGGGGCGGGTCCATCTCCTCGCTCGTCAGGCGGGCCGCGTCCGAGACCCGCTCGGCCAGCACCGATAGATCGGTCAGCACCGCCGCCCCCACCAACTGTCGCGGGTCCGGCAGGTTGTGCGAGGTGTCGAGCACCTTGTTGAGCACCTCGGTCTCGGGGTAGAGGCGTTCGGGGTCGAGATCGCGTGCGAGGCGTTCCAGGCGCGGCAGGGCCGCGAGCAGGTGCGGACGGTCCAGCGGGAGCAGTCGCTCCAGCAGGTCGGCCATGGCGGCGGTCTTGGGGGTGGGCAGCGGGGGCACGGGTGGTGGTACGCGGATCGACCCGATCGCGTTCCGACATTTGGACAGATTCGTGCTTGTGACCCCGTTTTCGGGCTCAGGAGGCCGATCCGGCCGTCACGCCGTCCACCCAATTGGGTTCCACACGTGGGCACAGGCCCAGGTCGGCCGCCTTGGTCAGGAACAGCTCGGCCCCCTCACGCTCGCGCGGGCCCAGCTCGTACCGCATCAGGGAGCCCAGATACTCGCGCGCCAGGTCGGCGGGCCAGTCGTGGGCCGGGGCCGCGTCGGTGACGATGCGGTCCAGACGCATCGTGTTGCGACGGCGCTGGCGGTCGAGCAGGCGGCAGGCCCCCCGGACGTCGTCGTCGTGGGCCCGGTCGGCCCGGCACATCCAGCAGGCGTACACGAAGGGCAGGCCCGTCAGAGCGTGCCACGCCTCGCCCAGGTCCACCTGGTGCGGGTACCGCACGGCCGGGGGTGAGCCCGCGACGACCTTGTCCCCGATCAGCAGCAACGTCTCGGGCCAGTCGCCCTCGGACTGGGGGGTCTGCTCGCGCGGGTCGAAATCTCGGACCTCCGGGCGGACGCCGAACTGCTCGGCGAGAATCACCCGGGCCAGCGTGACCGACGTGTGCGAGTCGGTGTCGGCGTGCAGGGTCGTGATCCGCTCGGGCGGGACCGCGGAGAAGAGGCGCACGGTGAGCGTCCGCCCGTGACACCCGATCATGCCGGGCCAGAGCAGGGCCAGCGGGGTGTCGGAGCGGGCGTAGTCGATCAGGGAGGCCAGCCCGAGGTCGGCCCGACCGTCCTGCACCAGCCCGATGATGTTGGCGGGCACGGCCCGGAGGAGTTCGAGCCCGTCGAGGGCGTCGAGACCCTGGATGAGGGGGAGGGTGTTGAGGTACGACACGGCCGCGATCCGGGCCGTGGACGAACGCTGCGGGGCAGGTGATGCGCTGGGGTCGGTCATGGGTGTGGACTGTATGCGTTGGGGGAGATAGGCAGAATTTCAGGGGTTTTTTGCAAATGGGTGGCCCGGACCCGGTTCATCCGTAAATTCAAGGGGTACTCGTCGGTGCCTCTGACCCGGGCACCATTGGGCGAGGAAAAGCCGAGTGTCGGTCGGGATGCTTCGCAGCGCATCGTCCGATATTCTGACAGTCGGCAGGCAGACCCAGGCCGGATGCAGTCTCCGGCTGAGGTCCACCTACCCACCCGGCGTCGGATGGCGACAGCCTTCCGGCGTCGTTTTCTTTTTTGGGTGCGCGGGGCCATCGGGGGCGACACACACACGCGGATGCCGATAGCAGGGGTATGAGCGAACAGGCGTTGCTGCTGGTCGGCGGGGGCGGGCACGCGAGCGTGGTGTCCGCGGCATGCGCTCGCGCGGGTCTGGCGATCGCGGGCGTGCTGGACGACGCCGAGACGGCGCTGGCCGGCGAGCACGGGCATTTGGGGGATCTCGGGCAGTTGGGGTGGGCGCTGGACCACACGGCGCAATGCGGCTGGGTGCTGGCGCTGGGCGACCTGGATACGCGGCGCAGGTTCCTCGACGAGCACGGCCAACGGCGCACGGAGCAGGCAAGCACGGTCGTCGATCCGGACGCCACGCTCGTGGCGTCGGAGATCGGGCGCGGGGTGTTCGTGGGGGCCCGTAGCGTGGTGCAGGCGCGGGCACGCGTCGGCGATCACGCGATCGTGAACACCGGCGCGATCGTGGAGCACGACTGCGCGATCGGCGAGAACGTCCACGTCGCGCCCGGGGCGGTGCTCGGCGGCGGGGTCACGGTCGGGGACGACACGCTGATCGGTCTGGGCGCGCGGGTGAAGCCGGGCGTGACGATCGGGAGCGGCGCGACGGTGGGGATGGGGGCGGTGGTGCTTGCCGACGTCGGAGACGGGGAGACCGTGGTGGGGAACCCGGCAAGGGTGTTGGTGCGGGCGGGCGGGTAGCGGGAAACTTGGAGTGACGGAAAGCAACACCGGTGCCCGCCTTCGACGCGCAGCGCGAAGGCGGACGGTTGCCGCTCGCGTGCTTCGCCCTCCGGGTCGAAGCACGGCACCGAATTCGGCAAAGATGATCTTGTCGGAGACCCCTCGCTGGCGCTCGGGGCTAGTTGGTGTCGGTGTCCGCGGGGGCGGCCTGGCGGCGGAGTTCGTTGGCGCGCTCGATGAGCGCGGCGTCGGCCTCGTCAGGGCTCATCTCCAGCTCGGCGTCGGGGGTGAGCTCGAAGTGCCAGGCGTGCGTGTTCTCGATGCGGGCCGGGATGGCCTCGGCGACGAGGTCGATGAGGGGCCACTCATATATCGGGGCCTTGGCCTTGCGGGGCTCGTGCACCGGGAGGTAGCCGGGCTTCTCGAGCCTGACGTCGTAGACGCCGTGGTAGGTGAACGAGGCCTCGGCGGGGGTCACGCCGATGTCGCGGTCGTTGAGCCAGACGCGGGCACCCGCCGGCTCGGACGTGACCCGGATGGTGCGTTCGACGCACCCCACCCCCACGAGCGCGGTCACCATGCATGTGAGCGCGATCGCCCTGCTTGCATAACGACCGGTGTGTCGAGTGAGGAGGGTCATCGGGCGTCGTCCTTGGTGGATTCGAGCGGGACGCGAGGCTTGGGCTTGCCCTTTGCGGCGCCGTTGGCTACGGGCTTGGTTGATTTGCGAAAGGGCTCGTCGAACTCGTCGCCCCGGAAGAGGGAGCCGAGGTAGACGCGTCGGACCATCTCGTCGTTGATGAGCGCCTTGGGGGTGCCCTCGGCCAGGACCTTGCCCGAGTCGATGATGTAGGCCCGGTCGCAGATGCGGAGGGTCTGCTGCACGTTGTGGTCGGTGATGAGGCAGGAGATGCCCGCGTCGGTGAGGGTGCGGATGGTGTTCTGGAGTTCCTCGACGGCGATGGGGTCCACGCCGGAGAAGGGCTCGTCGAGCAGGATGAGCCTGGGCTTGGTGATGAGGGAGCGGGCGATCTCGAGCTTGCGCCGCTCCCCGCCGGAGCAGGTGCGGGCCTGGTCCTTGGCCTTGTGGGTGAGGCTGAAGCGTTCGAGCAGGGACGCGGCCCGGCGTTTGCGCTCCTTGCGGCTGAGCTTGAGCGTCTCGAGGATGGCGAGCAGGTTCTGCTCGCAGGTGAGGCGTGTGAAGATGGAGGGGTTCTGGGAGAGGTAGCCGATGCCGAGGCGGGCGTGCTGGTACATGGGGAGGCCGGTGACCTCCTTGCCCTGGAAGAAGACCTGCCCGCCGTCGTTCTCGATCATGCCGATGGTCATGCGGAACGAGGTGGTCTTGCCGGCGCCGTTGCGCCCGAGCAGACCGACGATCTCGGCCTGATCGACGTGGAAGGAGACGCCGTCCACGACGGTGCGTCCGTTGTAGACCTTCTTCAGGTTGCGGGCCTCGAGGAGGGGCATCCGGGGAGTCTAGTCGGTTTGTGGGGCAAGCAGTTGCGCCGGCAGCTCGCGCCCGCATTCGGTGCAGCGGGGGCCGGTCTCTGGCAGGGAGGGGTGCCGACAGAAGGGGCAGCCCTCGCGCGGAAGCGGCGCGAGGACGACCAGCAGGCGGGGCACCACGACGGCGAGCAGGCCCGCGGTCACGACGGGGACCCCCGCAAGCACGATGCGGTCGAGGACCGGCTCGGGCACGACGAAGCCCGCGCGGATCAGCGCGGGCGACGGGCCGAAGAAGTAGTGGTGCACCAGCAGCACGAGGGCGTAGCTGGCCCACGCGGCGAAGAGCGTGAGGGCGAGGATGTTGGCGCCGACGGTGATCGCGTAGCGGGTACGGAGGACGGCCGCGGACGACGGGACGGTGGGCATACCCCAGCGTACCGGTCGGCAGCGTTTGTGGTGTCAATGGTGCCCGGAAGGGCCCGGGTAGAGATGGGGGCAGGGAGGGGGGCGGG
>Ga0209578_10001224_pt1 | contig 24710 bp, 22 predicted proteins | sample tdAd472_FD_187127 | JGI IMG/M metagenome (GOLD analysis project Ga0209578, IMG submission 187127) | Marine sediment microbial communities from the Atlantic coast under amendment with organic carbon and nitrate - tdAd47.2 (SPAdes)... | ecosystem: Environmental > Aquatic > Marine > Coastal >...
GGGAAGCCTCCCCCATCGCGGCCCCTGCCGAAGGGGACGACTCGGTGGTTGATGATCGGCGCTCTTTCTCTGCTGGTTCTCGGTGCGACTGGCGCGCTCAACGCAATCGCTGACGCGGTGTTTCCAGCGGACTCGCTTATCGACGGCATCGCTGATGAGTTTGGGCCAACCGCTCCGGCACTTCTGCGACTTCGAATCATCCACCCCATACTTGCCGTCCTCGGAGGCATCTTTGTCGCGTGGATCGCGGTCAAACAGAGTGCAACGGCTTCGAGGTCGGCGCAACGTCTGTCAGCGGTCTTCACGGTGATCGTGTTGTCTCAGCTGTTCATCGGTGTTGCAAACATCCTCCTGTTGACTCCTCTTGCGGTGCAGGTCCTTCACCTGTTCGTCGCAGACATGCTGTGGATTGTGTATGTGGTGTTCTCGGCCGCGACCGTGGCGGTTGACGAGCTTGCCCACGACCCTGTAGGTGCACGATGACCGCCGAAACGTCCGCCTCTTCCCCCTCGTCAACTATTCGGACGTATGTGGAGCTGACCAAGCCTCGGATCATCGAGTTGTTGTTGGTGACGACGATCCCTGCGATGTTTGTTGCCGCCGACGGCTGGCCAGGCCTGTCATTGATCGTGCTTACGCTCGTCGGAGGGGCACTGTCAGCTGGCGGCGCCAACGTCATCAATCAGGTCTATGACGCAGACATCGACCGCCTTATGGCGAGAACCGACGCCAGACCGCTGCCGACCGACAGGGTGTCATCGAACGCAGCAACATGGTTCGGAGCGTCGCTCGGCGTGGCTGGATTTCTGGTGTTGGCGTTCGGTGCGAACCTGCTTGCAGGCGTTCTCTCTGCAGTGGCGTTCATGGGGTATGTCGTTGTCTACACGATGGTGCTCAAGCGTTCGACGACTCAGAACATCGTGCTCGGAGGCGCTGCGGGGGCGATTCCTGCCCTCATCGGATGGGCCGCCTTCGCCGATTCGTTGTCGCTTGCCTCATGGCTGATGTTCGCGCTCATCTTCTTCTGGACCCCCCCTCACTTTTGGGCCCTGTCGCTCAAGTACGAGGAGGACTACAGGGCAGCGAGCATTCCGATGCTCCCGGTAGTTGCGGGAGAGGCTCCGACGCTGGCCAACATTCAGTGGTATGCGATTGTTACCGCCGGCATCGCTGTTGCCCTGGTCCCGGTCGGCTCTCTCGGTTGGATCTACGCGGTGACGGCTGTGGGACTCACTGGAGCCTCTGTCGTCTTGGCAATTCGCCTCCGGTCTGACCGCAAGCGAGCGATGCCGTACTTCCTGTTCACCAACCTCGTGCTCGCCGGTGCGTTCCTCTCGATGATGGTTGACCGTCTCGCAGATGTCCCTGCTGTTGGATTTTCGGACGGATTCATGGTGGTGGCCACGCTGCTTGTTGTCATCGGTCTCGGAGGCGTGATTCGTGTGGAATCAGGGGAAGGGATGCGTGCACCGGGTGTGTCAGCGGCAAGACACACACTCGAGATTGCGATCACCGTCCTGTTCGGGCTCGGCATCATTGCGCTTGGCTGGCAAATGGTCGCCGGTTGACGGTTCTTCTAGTCTCCCTGACATGACCGACACGGCACCGATTCGGGTAGAAGAGCGCTTTGACGAGGCTCAAGTTGCGCACTACCTCAGATCCACCGTCCCCGACTTGTTTGGTACCGGAGACATTGGCTTCGATCAGTTTCCAGGAGGCGCCGCGAATCTCACGTACCGCGCCATTGCCGCATCGGGAGACGAATACGTCTTGCGCCGCGCCCCTCTCGGCGAGGTCGCCAAGGGTGGGCACGACATGGCTCGGGAATACAAGGTGCTCTCCAGATTGTGGCGCGCCTACCCACTCGCCCCCCGAGCGTTCCACTATTGCGACGACCCCGCCGTGATGGGCAAGCCGTTCTTCGTGATGGAACGACGGCATGGCTCAGTGATCAGGCGGCAGTGGCCGTCTGGGTTGTCTGACGATCACGCGAAAGAGACGATTGCCAACTCACTCGTCGATGCGTTGGCCGACCTCCACCTTGTCGATGCTGAGGACGCCGGTCTCGGCGATCTTGGACATCCAGAGGGTTTCGTGGCACGGCAGATCGAAGGCTGGACACGGCGGTGGTTGTCTGCGGCGACACGCCCGGTGTCCGACATGACCGTCGTGGCAGAGGCGCTTGCAGAAAGGGTCCCGACACCACAGCGAGTGGCGATCCTCCACAACGATTTCAAGCTCGACAACACGATGGTCGGGAGCGACGGGAATCTCGTTGGCGTATTCGACTGGGACATGGCAACGACTGGCGATCCCCTCGTTGACGCCGGCACGTTGCTCGCCTACTGGGCCCAACCTGACGACCCGGCGTACCTCGTCTTTGGATCGCAGGCCGTCGCCATCGGCGAGGTGATGCCGAAAGCCGAAGTGCGCCGTCGGTACGCCGAGCGCACGGGACTGGAAATGGTCGATATCTCCTACTACGAGGCGCTGGCCCTGTTCCGAATAGCGGTCATCATCGAGCAAATCTACGCCCGCTACGTCGCAGGTCAGACGAATGACGGCCGGTTTGCTGCGTTTGAACCGCTTGCGCCGCTTCTTGCGACGGCGAGTCGGTCGCTCCTCGAGGAGTAGTATCGCCCTTCCTCAGGAAGGTCACCGTGGCAGCCGACGACGCCGTTGCAAGAGAACCAAATCTCAAGAGTCAACGCAAGCCAGACACCAACACGTCCGTCGTACCTGTTGGAGGGACGCGATTCGGCGATGGCTCGTTTCCCGTTCTTGCCGGTCCCGCAGCCGTGGAATCTGAGAAGCAGATCATCCAGACAGCTCGGGCCGTAAGCGAAGCAGGAGGGCTTGTCCTTCGATCAGCGACCTTCCTGCCCGATGATCTCGCTCGAGGGTTCAGGCCACTCGGCACGGAGGGTCTCTGGTTGCTTGAGCATGCGAGCCGAACGACCGGTCTCGCGACATCGACCTTCGTTTTCGAGTCCGAGCAGGTGCCGCTTGCGGCGAATCATGTCGACCTGCTCGAGGTTGGACCGTCTCGGATGCACGACGACGAGCTGTTGAGTGCCGCTGGGTCCGCTGGCAGGCCGGTTGTGGTGCATCGTGGGTCAGACGCAACCGTTGACAGCTGGCTCGCTGCGGCAGAGCGCGTCGCCAACAAGGGCGCCGATGTCCTTCTCTGCGAACGCGGCTCGGAGGGGCACGATCCAAGGACAGCAGGAACCCTCGACATCTCAGCCGTAGCCGTCGTCCAGCAGTTGTCTGATCATCCCGTTCTCGTCAACCCTGCGCCGCTCGTCGGGTCGCTCGATCTCATAGCGCCGCTCGCCCTTGCCGCCAGAATCGCCGGGGCTGATGGACTCATGATTGCCGCGCACCCCACACCTGACGAGGCGAAGTTTCGAGTCGGCGGCCACCTCAACCTCGTTGCATTCAGCGCGTTGATGGAGAAGCTTGGTATTCCATCGCTTCGGGATGACATCGACAGGATCGACAGGGAGCTGCTGCAACTGATTGCTCGGCGACTTTCACACTCTGTCGAGATCGGAAGAATCAAGGTGTCTCGCAGCATTCCACTGGAATCGCCTGCGAGGGAGGCTGAGCTGATTGAAGAGGCGGTGGCCGATGCTCAGGCGATCGGTCTTGACCCAGGCTATGTCGAAGAAGTTATGCGAGTCGTGTTGCGCCATTCGAAGATTGCGCAGGCCCGTGCCACGAATGATGCGGACCGTGAGCACGAAGGCGATGCGCCGGCATGATGACTGTCGAGTTCGCCGCCGACGGACAACCACGGTGCTGGTGGGGTGTCGGGGATGCCGACTACGAGGTGTATCACGACACCGAATGGGGGTTTCCACAGGGCAACGACATTCGGCTGTTCGAGAAGATCTGCCTCGAAGGGTTCCAATCGGGGCTCAGCTGGCTCACGATCCTCCGAAAGCGTGAGAACTTTCGTAAGGCGTTCGCCGGTTTCGATCCGGCGGTCGTCGCCGGCTTCGACGAACCCGAGATCGCAGTTCTGCTCTCCGACGCTGGCATTGTTCGCCACAGGGGAAAGATTGAAGCAACAATCAACAACGCGGCCAGGGCCATCGAGATGCAGGATGAGTTTGGGTCAGTTGCGGCCTACTTCTGGTCCCATGAACCGCAGCGGTCGGGCGCACCGAGTGAACTTCAGGCGATAACCGATGAATCGACTGCGCTCTCAAAGGACCTAAAGAAGCGCGGCTGGAAGTTTGTCGGTCCGACGACGGCGTACGCATTCATGCAGGCGATGGGGCTTGTGAACGATCACCTGGCGGATTGCTACGTGAGAGTGGCTGTCTCGCAAGCGCGTGACCGGTTTGAAGTGCCTGGAATCTAGTTCTTGAATTCGCTCTTGGGCGCCCGTGTCATGAGCTCACGCAACGCCTCGCCAGTGTCAAGACCGTCGTAGAGGACGCGCCCGACCTGGCGGGCGATGGGCATGTCCACGCCGAATCTGTCGGCAAGCTGCAGGATCCCGCTCGTCGATTTGACTCCCTCGGCCACCATGTTCATTTCGGACGTGATGGCATCCAGCGATTTGCCGCGACCCAATCCAAAGCCAACTCTGTGGTTCCGGCTCTGTGAGCTATTGCACGTCGCAATCAGGTCCCCGAGACCGGCCAGTCCCGAGAACGTTCGGAAGTCTCCTCCCATGGCAACTCCGAGCCTCGTCATCTCGACAAGCGCTCTCGTGATGAGCGTCGCGAGCGTGTTGTCTCCGAAACCCTTTCCTGAGGCCATACCTGAGGCAATTGCCATCACATTCTTGACGGCCCCTGCAATCTCAGAGCCGATTACGTCGGGGTTTGTGTAGACACGAAACGTCGACCCCATGAACACGCGCTGGAGGTCGGTCGCGACCTCCCCGTCGCCAAGAGCGATGACGGTTGCTGCTGGCTGTCCCTCCATGATCTCCCTGGCAAGGTTTGGTCCCGTCAGCACGCCGATTCTGTTTGCGTCGTGGCTGGGGAGTACATCGATTGTGACCTCGGTCATGCGCATGAGGGTGGACTGTTCGATGCCCTTTGAAAGTGACAGGATCGGAACGTCAGTGCGAATGTGGCCGGCACAGGTCGTGAGGACGGACCGGTAGCCATGAGATGGGACACCCATGACGACGGCATCGGCCCCAGAGAGGGCCTCAACGATGTCCGTGGTCGCGTGAATCGCTGGCGAGAGCTCGAAACCGTCCAGATAGGCCGCGTTCCTGTGGTTCAGGTTGATGTCCTCAGCGACGGCTGTGTTCCGTGACCAGATTTCCACGTCGACTGATGACGCAAGCAGCGACGCGACAGTTGTCCCCCATGACCCTGCTCCGATGACCGCGTACTTCATGCCGGCCAGCCTACCGATGACCGCTTACCGCGTGCGCAGATGACAAACGAAGCGATAGACACCAGGGAACGGAGGCCGGCGGCCAGATGACAAGCGGCGGTCGTCGGTCGTTGCCTTCGGTGGGAACCGTCAGTAGGTTCGCGGGGTGCTGCAACGGACCTCGACTCTGCCAGCGAGTCACACGTCATACGTTCTTGACACGTGTGTGCTGCTTGCCGACCCCAACGCCATCCTCCGGTTCGATGAACACGACGTTGTGCTCCCCCTCGTCGTCGTTGAAGAGTTGGACCATCAGAAGACTCGGATGGACGAGGTCGGAGCGAATGCCAGACGTGCTATTCGACTCCTTGAAGAGCTCGGAGCGTCGGCCAGCGGTGGACTTTCAATCGCGCAAGCGCTCCCGAGCGGTGGCACCCTTCGAATCGAGCTCAACGGCATTCACTCTGAACGGCTTCCGGATGCACTCGATCCTTCGACACCAGATCATCGGATCTTGTCAACCTGCCTCAACATTCACGACAGCGGAGGCGGTCCGGTACTCGTCACCAAGGATGCAGCACTTCGGATTAAGGGGGCCCAACTCGGCGTCCCAGTGGAGGACTACCGCGGCGACACCGTTGAGGTTGACGAGTCCTACAGCGGCGTGAGGGAGATTGAGGTCGACGCTGATGTCATCGATGAGATCTATGACTCTGGCAAGGCCGTGATCCCTGAGCTTGACGGCATCGTGAATCAATACCTCATCCTCAAGGGGCCAGGCTCCGCCTCCGCCCTCGCCAAGGTCGCCGAACCTGGCCTAGATCCTGTGGCGGTGCGGGTTTCAGGGTCCCGGCAGCTGTTCGGTATCGAAACCAAGAATACGAGGCAAGCCTTCGCAGCCGATTTGCTTCTCGATCCTGATATCTCGGCGGTAAGCCTGATGGGTATGGCGGGTACGGGGAAGACATTTCTGTCTCTCGCGGCTGGCCTCGAACAGGTGATCGAGATGGGGAGATATCGCAAAGTGTCTGTGTACCGCCCTCTCATTGCCGTTGGAAGGCAGGAGGTCGGGTTTCTGCCAGGTGACCTCCATGAGAAGCTTGAGCCTTGGATGGCGGCAGTGCACGACAATCTCTATGCCCTCTTTGGAGCCGAAGACGGCAATCCTCGCCACGCTGTTGAAGAGCTGTTCGAGCGCGACGTCCTTGAGATGGCTGCAGTCACCTACCTGCGTGGCCGTTCGATAACCAACGAACTGGTGATCGTTGACGAGGCACAGAATCTCGAACTGCCAACCCTGAAGGTGATCCTCACGCGAATGGCTGAGAACTCCAAGGTTGTTTTTTGTGGTGACCTCACCCAGGTCGACAATCCGTATGTCTCGCCGTTCGGCGGTCTTGCGGCCTTGATCGAGAAGTTCAAGGGCAATCCAATGTTCGGACATGTGACGATGGAGCGCACCGTGCGCAGTCCACTCGCCGAACTCGCAACCCAACTGCTCTAGTCGTTCCCGATCGAGGTCGTGGTCGCGGGCTCCCTCGGAATCGGCGTCCCTTGCGATAGTGTCGGTTCATGCAGCTCGACACGCCGGCAGCTTCAGGGATCAAGGGTATTGCCCGATCGTTTGGCGCCGCGTTCACTTCCGTGTTCCGTGGTTGGGGCAACGGCTATTGGCGCCTCGCTGAATCTCATGCTGCCTCGGTTGCAGGAGACGCATTGGTGGCGGTCGCACTTGCAGGGACGCTGTTCTTCTCGGTGCCGTCGACCGACGCACGTTCGAATGTGGCGCTCTACCTGCTGCTCACCCTCGCCCCGTTCGCCTTCCTTGGGCCGTTCCTCGGCAGGCTCTTCGAACGATCGCCGGGTGCATACCGAACGGGTCTCGCGGTGTCGGCACTAGGGCGAATTGCGGTCTCAATTGGATTGCTGCTCTCCATCGACACGATCTTGCTGTTTCCCCTTGCCTTTCTCTCGCTGATCCTCTCGCGATTCCATGGCATCTCCAGATCCAGTGTGCTTCCCGTCGTCGTCCGGAATGCCGACGAACTGATTGATGCGAATGCAAGGCTTGCAAGGGCAGGGGTGATCGCCGCAGCAGTCGTTGTTCCGATCGGTGTCGGTCTCGATGCTGTGTTCGGTGTGGGTCCGGTCCTTGTCGCCTCGATGCTGCTGTATTTGGTTTCCGCCGTGGCCGCGTTCCAGCTGCCCCCCGTTCGTGCGTCGGTCGTGTCGAAGCGGAGGCGAAGGCTTGCGCTTCCCCGCTCAATCCGGCTCGCTCGATTTGCGACAGCAGGTGTCCGGTTTCTCAACGGCTACCTCGTGTTCCTCATCGCGTTCTCCCTGAGAGAGACAGACGCCGGCTTTGGATCGCTTGCCGTGCTCCTCGGCGCGGCCGGGTTTGGATACTTCCTTTCGGCGTGGGTGGCCCCGGCACTCGGATCGTTGGTCAGGGAAGAGCCGATGGTGGTTGGTGCGCTTGCGGTCGAGGCGATGGCTGCTTTCATCGGCGCGCAACTGTTGTCGTTGGCGGCTGCGGCAGTGCTGGTAGGTGCTGCAGGCTTTGCGTGGGGCACGGCCAAGTTTGCCTTCGACGGAATGATGCATAGGACGATTCCTGAATCAGATCGCGCACGAGCGTTCACAAATGCAGAGACCATGTTTCAGATCGCATGGGTGTTCGGTGCGCTGATTCCGGTTGCACCGTTCTGGCCAACTGAACTCGGACTATCTTCTGCCGGCGTCGCAGCTCTTGTGATCCAGGTCGTGTACGTCAGTTTGGTCCTCGTGCCGGATCGCGACCGTATTCACATCGATCTCACAGCTGAGGCCCAAGGAGCGTCGTCCGTGTCCGAGGGCGTTCCCATCTCGCCCGACCTTCGGCGAGCTGGTGTCTTGGACCTCATCTGAAGGGTGGTGGAGTGAAGGACTACTTCGACCTCACGGACACCGGTCGCCTTCGACGACTGCGAGCGATCGCTATCGATGTGCTTGCGACCTACGACCTGGATGTGGTGAGGCTCACGGCGTTGGCCGACAATACGAACGGCATTTTCAGGGTCGATACTGCCGCCCGCGGGACCTTTGCCCTTCGTGTTGGCATTGGACCACCAATCGGACATACGAAACGGGAGATGGAATCTGAAGCGATGTGGCTTGAGTGGGTCGCACGCGATCCCGAGCTGTGGGTGCCGGGTGTCGTTCCGAACGCTGCCGGTCACACGGTGACGGTCGGATCCGCAGCTGGCGTACCGGGCGATCGTGCTTGTGCCTTGTTCACATGGCTTCCAGGTGGGTTGCTCGACAAACAGATCACACCGAAAACCATGGGTGCCCTGGGCCGGTCCATGGCCCGCCTCCATGTTCAGGGACAGACCTTCGTCCCCACGAACCGGTTCGCTGCTCCGTCGTATGACACGGTGTATCCATACGACATTCCGTTCATTCTCTTTACCGATGCGGGCTCCGATCTTCTTCCCGGCGGTCGTCGTGGGCTGTACGAGCAGGCAGCCGAGGCGGTTGTCGCCTCGATCGCATCGCTCTCGGACATCGAACCCGCTCGAGTCACCCATGGCGATGTTCATCCATGGAACGTCAAGGTGTACCGCGGAAGGGTGTCGGTTTTCGACTTCGAGGACATCGTGTGGGCATGGCCCGTCCAAGACCTGGCGACCACGCTCTACTACTTCTGGTCTCGGCCCGACTTTGATGCAAGGTGGGCGGATCTCCGGGCCGGATACGAGTCCGTTGAAGCGTGGCCAGACCGCGGCGGCGAGATTGCGACGTTCATCATGGGTCGCTCGCTCGTTATGGCGAACGATGTCATCAGCCAACCAGAGTTCCGTGACGAGGCACAGCGCGTGTTCGAAGTCGGCGAGCGTCGGTTGGCTGACATGCTTCGAAGAATCGGTACTGGGAGCTAGGCGACGAACTCTCTGAATCGATGCGCTTCCTCGCTTGGCAGTCGAGCGACGATGTCCGTCCCGGAGTCCGTGTGGTCGACCTTCAAGACATCCCCTGTTGCATGGATGTCTGCAAGAACGTCCCCCCTCGCGTACGGAACAGTGAGCGACAGCTCGATGGTCAGCGCGCGAAGGCCGGCGACGATTGCCTCAAGCAGTTCCGGGATTCCGTCGCCCGTCAGCGCCGAGATGAAGTGTGCGTTTGCGTGGAGCAGTCTCAAACGGTGCAAGGAAGTCTCGTCGAGGGCATCGATCTTGTTGAACACGATGATCTCGTCCACCTCGGATGCTCCAATCTCGTTCATGACGAGGCGCACGGTTTGCATCTGCAGATCTGGATCGTCGTCCGAGGCGTCGACAAGATGGATGAGCAGGTCAGCGTCTCCGACTTCCTCAAGCGTTGAACGGAACGCCTCCACCAGTTCGTGGGGAAGGTCCCGCACAAATCCGACCGTGTCCGAGATCATTGCGGAATGGCCGTGCGGCAGATCGAGCTTGCGAACGGTCGAATCAAGAGTCGCAAACAGCCGATCTTCGACAAGGACCCCGGCATCGGTCAGGGTGTTGAAGAGTGTCGACTTGCCGGCGTTTGTGTATCCAACGATTGCCACGACCGGTTCACCCGATCCACGACGTTGCTTGCTGCGGGTCGAGCGCGAGCGTTGTGCGTCCTTGAGCTCGCGCTCGATTTTGCGGATTCGATCGAGAATCCGACGCCTATCCGTTTCGAGCTTGGTTTCACCGGGACCACGGGTTCCGATGCCGGCCCCGAGCCGTGAAAGCTCGGTCCCCTTGCCGCGGAGACGGGGAAGGCGGTAGCGGTTCTGGGCGAGCTCCACCTGAAGCATGCCTTCCTTCGTGTGGGCGTGTTGGGCAAAAATGTCGAGGATCAGCGCCACCCGGTCGACGACGTCACATTGGAAGGCCTGATGAAGGTTGCGCTGCTGGGCAGGGGAGAGGTCGTTGTCGAACACGACTACGTCGATATCTGCAGCCTTCGACTCTGCGACCAGTTCCTTGAGCTTCCCCTTGCCGAGAAAGGTGGCTGCGTCGGGCCGCTCCCTGCGAACGAGGACAGCCTCGACCGGTTCGGATCCAGCCGTGTCGGTGAGGAGAGAGAGTTCCTTGAGGCTTGATTGACCACGAGCCATGTCGTTGCGCGAGCGGACAAGCCCGATCAGCATCGCCCGCTGGCGACCTACATCGAGATCGGTTGTTGTGGCGGTGAGGCGCTGTCGTTGGCGTGCGACGTGGGAGCCAGTGGTTTCAGCCATTGGCGAACGGTACCCCACTCATCACGGCGAGATTCGCGAACTATCTTGCTGGATGGGTGTAGAAACGCCTACGCTTGCGGAGACGCATGGACCTCGGTTGATGCGTCTCAAACCAAATATGGAGGCATTCAAGGTGAATGACAACCTAAAGAAGTGGCTCCCGTGGATCGCTGTCGCAGTGGTAGCTGTGATTGTGATCGCAATCATTGCTCTATCAGGCGGCGATGACGACACGGCGAGCGCAACAACAACGACGGCAGCGACTGGTGAAACCACCACAACTGTTGTCGAAGACACAACGACAACCACTGCTGGAGCAGTCGACCCAACCCCAGGCGAGCTTGGTGCGGTCGTGATTCCAGCGGGTGAAGAAGTTCAGATCAGGAGCCTGCAAGCCATCGTCGGCGATGTAGCGTTCCTCGGTGTACCAAACCTTCGCGGTTCGGAGCTTGCAATTGAGGACTTCGGTCCTATCCAAGGCTTCAACGTGAATCTCGGTACCCCGCTCGACGATCTCTGTTCCGCTGAAGGTGGTCAGGCAGCAGCCCAGACCATCGTCGCTGACGAGCAGGTCATTGGGACGATCGGGACGTCATGCTCCGGTGCAGCAGAAGGCGCGTTGCCGCTGATTTCTGAATCCGGTGGTGTGTTGATTTCATCATCCAATACGGCCCCGAGGCTCACATCTGACCTTGCCGGCACCGCTGGCACGAGCTATCAGCCCGGTTACTACCGAACCGCACACAATGACCTGTTCCAGGGCGCTGCGGTTGCGAAGTTCATCAGCGAAGAGCTTGGTCTCACCAAGGTCGCCGCTGTCCATGATGGTGACCCATACACACAGGGTCTTGCCCAGGCATTCTCAGACGCCTTCGCCGAACTTGGTGGAGAGACCGTTGTGTTCACAGGTGTGAACAAGGGTGACACGGACATGACCGGTGTTCTCACAGAGGTTGCCGCTGGGGCTCCGGAAGCAATGTTCTTCCCGATCTTCATGCCTGAAGGTGGATTCATCGTCCAGCAAGTCGGCGATATCGCCGGTCTTGAGGATGTTGTCCTCATTGGTGCAGACGGCCTCTTGGTCGACAACTTCATGGAGTTGCCAGAGTCCGCAGGCATGTTCTTCTCCGGTCCAAACCTGGACTACGGGAATAACCAGTCCGCAATCGGCACGACAGCAGCAGACTTCCTTGCTGCCTATGACGCTGCGTATGGTGAAGCTCCATCAGCTGCCTTCTGGGCACACAGCTACGACGCAACGGTTCTCTTGCTCACCGCAATTGACCAGGTCGCAGTTGTGCAGTCTGACGGAAGCCTGTTCGTCGATCGTGCCGCTCTCAGAGCTGCCCTCACGGCGACCTCTGGTTTCGGTGGCATCATTGGAACGCTCGGTTGTGATGACTTCGGTGACTGTGGTGCACAGCGCATCTCTGTCGTCCTTCACACGGATCCGTCCGATGTCGAGTCCGGCAAGAACAACATCGTGTTTGAGTTCTCAGCCTTCTAGGGCCGAACCACACACTTAGAGAGTCGGAGAGCCGGCGCCTACACAGGCGTCGGCTTTCTGCTTGAATCGACACCCATGACAACCACGGCTGCCAGCCCTACGACGGCACGGAAGTTCCGCTTCTCGTGGACCGATTCGTTCCTGTGGGCGATCAGGGTCATGGCGATTTTCGTCATTGTCTGGGGGTTCGTCGGGGCGATAGCTCTAGGCATGGAGGGCGAGGGTCTCACGGCAGAGGCCTGGAAGCAGCTCATCGTCTCTGGCATCGCCCAGGGGTCCATGTATGGGCTCATCGCACTTGGGTATTCGATGGTTTATGGCGTGCTCGGGTTCATCAACTTTGCGCATGGCGAGGTGTTCATGGTTGGCGCGATTGTCGGATACTTCACCGCTGACGCACTCTTCACGGTCGGGTTGTGGGAGTCCAACTTCTTCATAGCAATCTTCCTTGTGATTGTCGCCTCGATGCTCAGTTCGACCTTTGCCGCGGTCCTCATCGAAAAGATTGCCTACCGGCCACTTCGCAATGCGCCACGGCTTATCCCGCTGATTACCTCTATCGGGGTCTCGTTCTTCATCCAGAACGCCGTTCTGCTCCTCGTCGGCCCTGCCGTTCGGAGCTACCCCAGCGCACCAGATTGGCTGCGGGAACAGCGCGACATCCTTGGATTCCAGATCTCGGGGACGATCGTTGCCGTGGTCGTCATCGCTGCGGTGTCGATGATCGGCCTTTGGCTCTTCGTCGAACGCTCTGTCACAGGTCGCGCCATGCGAGCTGTGGCCGAGGACAAGGAAATCGCAGCGTTGATGGGTATCAACGTTGACAGGGTCATCGTTATGACGTTCGCCGTCGGGGGAGCGATGGCGGGTGTTGCCGCGATTCTCTGGGGCTTGTTGTTCAGGGGCGTGTCGTACATCACAGGATTCCTACCAGGGATCAAGGCATTTACTGCTGCAGTTCTCGGTGGTATCGGCAACATCGTCGGCGCCTTTTTTGGCGGGATCCTTCTCGGGCTCTTTGAGGGGATCGGACCGAATGTTGTGCTTCGTGGCCTTGCGTGGCAAATCCCGACGGCGCTTGGTATAACGCTGGTCATTGCCGGCGGGGTAGTCGTCTTTGCCGGAAGAGCCCTCCACCGCAACGGTGTGGTCGTGCTCGGCGCGGCCACCATTCTGCTCGGTGTCGCTGGCATTCTTGGCTGGACCGTTGTGATTCCAGGACTCAGCCAATTGAAGGATGTGGTTGCGTTCACGGCGCTGGTTCTCGTGCTCATCTTCAAACCGGCCGGCCTCTTCGGTGAGCAACTCGGAGCGGAGGACAGGGCATGACGACCGACACTATGACCGCGCCCACAGCACCGCCTCGCTCCAGGACCGACGTCGACTGGTCCCGCGTGTCTCGCCACGGTGCGCTTGCCGGTCTGACGCTTGTATTCATAGCGTCGATCGGAATGGTGACCATCCTCAACGCAAGGGTGTTGATCGATCCGTGGCTCACCCTCGGCTACCTGTCACTCCTGTGGGTTCCGGTGTTCTTCGGTTTCACCGCCGCATCAGAGGTAACCCCTGACGGTGGCGTCGCTCCGGTCAAGGGTGAGCGCGACCTCGTTGCTGGCATGGTCACAGGTGCCTTGTCTGGGCTCTACTTCACCTTCTTCATCGTGATCATCGATCGCTTCGATCTCACCGACATCTTCAGCAACCTTCTGCCTCGCCTTGTCGAGCTTCTGACGTTCGGCAAGTCGATGGGGGCAACAGCTGCCATTTGGATCGTCGGCTTTGCGATCTTGGGTCTTGTCGGTGGGGCAGCACAGGTCGCATCGCCGAAGGTCAGACGGGCATTGAGCTGGGCTGTCGCCGGCGTCATCATTGTCGCGCTGCTCGAAGCGGTGATTACCGACCTCTCCCAGGGTCTCCACGTTGAGTTCATTACGGACTTCATCTATGCGCCGAACGGTGGTCTGATAACCGGTTCAGCGGTGATCCTTGCAGCGGCCTTCGGTGCAGCCGGGTTCCAATCGTCAGGCAAGACGCTCGATCAGCGTCGTCAGGAGCGGATGAGCCAACCGAAGGAAGTGTTGGTTCGTAAGAACACCATTGCTGCAGTACTGACGATCTTGGCTGTGATCTTTGTACCGATGGTTGTCGGGAATCTCACAAATGAGCTCTTTGCGAATGTCGGGCTGTTTGTACTGATGGGGCTCGGTCTGAACATCGTTGTCGGATCAGCAGGTCTGCTCGACCTCGGCTACGTCGCGTTCTTTGCGGTCGGCGCATACACGACGGCAGTGTTGACTTCTCCTCTCTCGCCGTATTGGATGCCAACGCTCGAGTTGAACTTCCTCTCGTGGGAGGGTTGGCTGATTGTCGCCATTGTCCTGGTGATGGCGGCCATATCCGGCATTCTCGTCGGCACCCCGGTCATCAGGCTTCGGGGCGACTACCTCGCGATCGTCACGCTCGGATTCGGTGAGATTGTTCGCATCTTGTTCCTCTCGGACTGGCTCGCTCCATACTTCGGCGGAGCGCAGGGCATTACGAATATCCCAGGGGCATCAGTGGGGCCGATCGAGATCAGTGGAACCAACTCTCAGGCAATCTTCTATCTCATCGCTGTGTTTGTGGGAATTGCGATCTACGTCGCATGGAGACTGCAAACCTCGCGAACTGGCAGGGCGTGGTCAGCACTCAGAGAAGACGAGGACGTTGCTGAGGCCATGGGCATCAACACGACAGCGATCAAGCTCACCGCCTTCGTGACGGGCGCCATCCTTGCATCATTCGCTGGCATGGTCTTCGCAGTCAAGGTCGGTTCGGTGTTCCCTGCGTCGTTCAAGCTGTTGGTGTCGATCATCATTCTCGTCATCGTGATCGTTGGTGGCATGGGCTCGATCCCTGGCGTCATCGTTGGAGCGGTTGTGCTCATCGGGGTGCTTGGTGGTCCAACACAGCCAGGGCTTCTACAGGAGTTCGGTCAGTTCAAGCTTCTTATCTACGGTGCACTGCTCGTCATCATGATGCTGAAACGGCCTGAGGGTTTGTGGCCGAGCATGCGAAGACAACGCGAACTCCATTCCGACGAGATGAGTCAGGACGCCTGGCTCACGGGCGATCCTGGGACGGATCTTGAGGAGGAGGACGCATGACCGAGATCTTGGTCACGGACCAACTTCGCAAGGGTTTCGGCGGTGTTCAGGCACTCGATGGCGTCGACTTTCACATCAACAAGGGCGAGATCGTCTCCGTCATCGGGCCGAACGGTGCGGGGAAGACCTCCTTCTTCAACACCATTACTGGCTATTTCCGCCCCGATTCAGGGTCCATTCTCTTCAACGGCCTGAACATTGGTGGTCACCACCCTCACGAGATCACCGAGTTGGGGATAGCGAGGACATTCCAGAATGTGCGGTTGTTCCCCAATATGACGGTGCTTGAGAACGTGATGGTGTCGCAGCACTGCAGGACGAGTACTGGAATCTTCGGCACGCTGCTCAACACCCGTGGATTCCGCAGGGAAGAGGCCGAGATCGAGGAGCGGGCGAAGGAGATCCTTTCGTTCTTCGGTCAGCGTTTGAAGGGGTATCGGTGGGATCAGCCTGCCTTCGTGCTGTCGTATGCGAACCGCCGCAGGCTCGAGATTGCCCGTGCGATGGCAACCCTGCCAGAGCTCCTGCTCCTCGACGAGCCCACCGCCGGTATGAACCCGAGAGAGACCCTTGAGATGACAGAGCTGATCAACCGTCTCCGCGATGAGCGCGGGCTGACGATCGTCGTCATCGAACACGAAATGCGGTTCGTGAAGGAAGTATCCGATCGAGTCGTGGTCCTCGACCACGGAGTCAAGATCTCCGAGGGGGACTACGCCAAGGTGTCAACTGATCCAGATGTTATTGAGGCCTATCTCGGACGTCCGGCGGAGGCAGGCAATGGCTGACAGGACCCCAATTCTCGAGTTCAAGACGGTCAATATCCACTACGGACCTGTGCATGTCCTCAAAGACATCAACATCGAGATCTTTGCTGGCGAAATGGTGTGTTTGCTTGGTGGCAACGCATCTGGGAAGACAACGACGCTCAAGACGATCCTCGGGATGGTGGAGCCATCGAGCGGCGACATTCTGGTCGACGGTCAAGTCATGACCGGTTCGACAACGGCCCAGATCGTGTCCAAGGGCGTCACGATGGTCCCTGAAAACCGCAGATTGTTCAAACGCATGACGGTCAAGGAGAACCTCGAGATTGGTGCCTATCTCCGCAAAGACCGAGATCATCTCGATGACGAACTTGAAGCGATTTTCGAGATGTTTCCGAGGGTCAAGGAGCGGCTTACCCAAAAGGCCGGAACCCTCTCCGGCGGTGAGCAGCAGATGGTTGCGGTTGGCAGGGCCTTGATGGCGAAACCAAAGGTTCTCTTGATGGACGAGCCTTCGATGGGTCTCGCACCCGTATTGGTGCAACAGAACTTTGACATCATTGAGCAGATCAATGACGCCGGGGTCACCGTATTCGTAGTCGAGCAGAATGCAAACATGGCTTTGTCAATCGCTGACAGGGGATACGTGCTCCAGACCGGCCGGATCGTGCTCGACGATACAGCCGACGGCCTGCTCGCAAACGCAGATCTTCGCAAGGCGTATCTCGGCGACGCTGGCTCCGCCTGAGATCCCGGATGGCGAACCAAGCCGTTGACATTGCGATCGTCGGTGGCGGCATCATGGGAATGTCGATCGCCCATCAGATTGCGAGGCGCTCAAAGATTCGCGTCGCCGTGTTTGAGAAGGGCCTCGGACTCGGTGAGGGATCGACTGGTGGCTCATCGTCGATTACCAGACAGCGCTACACCAAGGTTGAGAACATCAGAATCGCGAGAGACGGCAACGTGATCTGGCGCAACTGGTCCGATTATGTCGGAAGTGACGCACCAAATGGTCGGTTCCACGACATCGGCGTCTTGTGGATGATGGATACCGACCCCGAAGCGGTCGCCAAAGACCAACGGCGCATGGCTGCCGAGGGCATAGACGTCGTCGACATCGGAGCATCGGATGTCAACGAACTGTTCCCTGCCTTTTCGACGTGTATGGAGCCTTTCGATCTCACCGGGGAAGTCGAGCACGTTTGTGCCCAAGGGGACCGGTTCCTGCTCGAGCGCGATACCGGGTTCTTTGATGCGACCGGCGCTCTCCTTGATGTGGCGATCGCTGCGAAGAAGGCAGGCGTGGACGTCAGGCTTGGTACCGAGGTGACGGATGTGATCGTGACCAGCGGTCGGGCGACAGGTGTTGCTCTTTCTGATGGCTCGCGGATTGACGCAGGCCTCGTGATTAATGCCGCTGGGCCCTGGTGCAATCAGATCAACGCCATGGCCGGACTTGAGATCAGCTGGCCGCTCATCCCGACGCGGATTCAGGTTCTGTATCGCACGCTCCCCCCTGAGGTTCCGAGACCGATTCCGGTGACCGCAGATGCAGCAGGTGGCATCTACTTCAGGCCAGAGGCCGGCGACGGCCAGATCATTGCAGGCTCGGTGCTTGAGGAAGACGAACTTGAGGATGCCGACCCCGACGATTACAACAAGACGGCGAATCGATCGTTCATCGACTCGAAGGTGCATGCGCTGCACCACCGAATACCGTCCCTTCCGTACATGGGGATCCCTGGCGGCATGGCCAGCCTCTACACCGTCAACCGAACCGACGTGTTGCCTGTCGTGGGTCCCACGTCAATTGACAGCTATGCGGTGGTGAACGGATTCAGCGGACACGGTTTCAAGGAGTCGCAGATCATTGGCTCAATGATGGCCAAGTGGATTACGGGCGAGCGGGCAGACTTCGACACCGATGTCCCGATGGACTTCTTCTCGATTGATCGCGACCCGATCGAGGTTGAAGAGCACAACGTGCTGGCATGAGGTCGCATCGGTACAAGTGACGGCTCACTGATATGTGATCAGACGACGACGCCGATACCGAGACGCTCCGCGTTTGCCAGGGCCGCAGCCGCGGCTGCGATGTCTTGGCTTGCAATGCCAACCGACTTGAAGAGCGTGATTCGCTGCGCCCTCTGAGGAGCGCCGTCGAGGAGCTGCCCAATCTCTGCATGAGGTTCGACGCCAGCCTGGAGGAGATCGCCTGCTTCGACAGCGGCCGAAGGTATGTCGTCGACAACCCGGTATGCGGATCGCACAACGCCTGCCGGAATCTCGACCATGTCCGGCGTGTAGGAGCCGACCGCGTTGATGTGGACGACCCCTCCTATTGCATGTTCGTTGAAGAGGGGGGCTACCGAAGGCGTCGCTGTCGTGATGATGTCGGCGGCGGCTACCGCCTCGTCGGCGGTCGCTGCTGTCTCACCACCAATGTCCGACGCAACCGCTTCGGCTCGAGCTGATGAGCGACTCCAGATAATCACTCTCGTGATGGGACGAACGGTGCGGATGGCAGCAATCTGGTCGCGTGCCATTGCCCCCGCGCCGAGCATTGCCATTGTTGAAGCGTCCGACTGTGCGAGCACTCGCGTCGCCAGACCGGCGCCGGCGGCCGTTCGGATTGCCGTAAGCGTTGGCCCGTCGACGGTCCCGATCGGTGAGCCCTCGCCGTCGAACACGCAAACGATGCCAGCGGGATTCCCAGGAACGGTCGAGACAACCTTGATTCCCGAGATAAGACCGACCCTGCCGGGCATGAAGAATGATGAGCCAATGAGTTCTCGTTGTGGCAGTTCTCTGTCGTCGCCAAAGGCATCCTCCATGGCATCGATTGCGTCGGCCATAGGAAGACAGTGTCGTGTCTCGTCTGCTGTGAGCACTCTCATGGCTGGTCGAGGAACCGAGTCAGGTAGGCATCGCGGGTCGAAGTCGACTCCTCGTCGTCAAGTGCCATGACCAGACCCATGGCATCGTCTCTGCTGAGGTCTCCTGAGAGGACTTCCGCAACATGCCGCTTGGTCGTTACGACGGGGAACCGTGGACGTTCAGCGATGTGCTTGGCAAGCTCCTTGGCCGCTTCCATAGCCTGCCCTGGATCGGTCACTGAAGTGAGGAAGCTTGCGGTCCTTGCTTCCTGCGCCGTGAACGGTCTACATGTCAGAACGAGTTCCTTCGTCAGCGTCGGACCTAGCTCACGGACCAAACGCTCGATCCCACCCCACGCAAGCGGGATACCGAGGTCTACTTCTGGAATCGAAAGAATCGTGTCACTGTCGGCGACCCTGAGATCACACGCGGCGGCGAGCACTACGCCGCCACCGACGACATGACCGTGGAGTGCGGCGAAGGTGATCTGCGGGAGATCCTCAATTGCTGAGGCAGCTCGTCCCCCAAGGGCCGCCACCTCATACCGTTCTGCGGTGTCGTTGGAGCGAAGCGCGGCCGAGTTGAAGACGTTGACATCGAAGCCGGCGCTGAACGAAGGCCCGTTCCCGGTGACAATGACTGACCGGGCGTCCGAGACAGCGATGAGTGAGCAGACGTTGATGATGTCCCTGAGCAGTCCAAGTGAAAGAGCGTTCAGCTTCGCTGGGCGATCGAGAACCAAGAACGCGAGAGGTCCATCGGTCCAATAGTCGATGTTCTCAAATTCCACGGGTCTCCTGTCTTCGACCGTCATCGTACCCATCGTGGCAGAGATCAGATCTCTGCACGGTGCGATTCGAGTTGGTAGATTTGGTCAAGGAGGATCCGATGCAGAAGACAGTTGCCAACATCCTCGACCACAAAGGTCAAGATGTGTGGAGTGTGACGGGCGACCTTTCGGTGTTCGACGCGTTGTCCATGATGTCCGATAAGAACATTGGCGCCCTGGTCGTGGTGGATGACGGAAGCCTCACCGGCATCGTCTCCGAACGAGACTACGCCCGGAAGGTCATCCTGAAGGGCAAGGACTCACGCAAGACCTTGGTCTCCGAGATCATGACTCCAGACCCGGTCACAGTGTCACCGTCTGACTCGGTGGACTCATGTATGGGGTTGATGACGGATAATCGATTCCGACATCTCCCCGTGGTTGAAGAGGGCGTGCTGCTCGGAGTGATCTCGATAGGCGATGTGGTAGGGGCAGTGATCGATGAACAGAAGTTCATCATCGATCAGCTTGAGGGATACATCACCGGCTAGCGAGGCCGTGCCGCCTGCAATCGACCGAACCGAACGAGAGAACTACGCTCCGCGCTTGTCGAAGGTTTCTTGGTCGAAGGGTTCGATCATGATGCATTCGCCAGGGCATTCCTCTGCGGACTCCACGACGATGTCAATCTGGTCGTTTGGTACTCGGGCGACGCCACGGCTCCCGTCTGGGGCCTGAGCGCCGTCGAACACGATGTCCGCACCGAAGTTGCCTGCCGTCTCTTTGACGACCCAGAGTCCATCGTCGCGACCAAGGAAGACGTCGGGTGCGATTTCTTCGCAGATCCCGTCGCCGGTACAAAGATCCTGATCGATCCAAACCATCAATGAAGCGTCAGCCATGCTGTCCTCGTGTTGCTCGCTGTTCGAGGCGGAGCATAGCGACATCACGGAGTGGTGGGTCCCAATGCACAGCTTTGGAGGCGGCTGTCGAAGCCAGCCGCTCGCACCCTCCCTACCATTGGTGGATGGAGGCGACTGCGTGCCTGGTGGACGTCGCGGTCTTCAAAACCGACGAGGGGGCGAGAGCTCCCTGGCGGGTTCGATTCCCGTCCGCCTCCGCGATAATCGAGAACCGCCCACCGCCTCCGACACGATGATCGGTTTCGGTGGGCGGCTATCGACCGACTGGGCGAGTCGGAGCTACTTCGTCTGGGTATCTCTGCCGAGAAGCGGGTCGTCACCTTCGTAGAGTTCATCGATCTTGCCACCGAACTCCGCCATAAGCGTCCGCCGCTTGATCTTGAGCGATGGTGTCAACTTTCCACCCTCTGGTGTCCACTCTTCGGTTGCAAGAACGAAGTCCCGTACACGTTCGTAGTGCTTGATATCACTCTGTGCCCGGTTGATCTCCGTCTTGAACAACTCGATGACTCGCTCGTCGGCGACCAGATCCTCCGGCTCGGTGGATGTCACACCGTTGTCTTCGGCCCACGTTCCGAGGTACTCGAAGTCGGGAACGATGACAGCGACGTTGAACGGGCGCTGCTCGCCGTAGACCATCGCTTGAAGGATGTATCCAGAGAGTGTCAGCGTCTCTTCAATCGGCGAAGGAACAACGTATTTGCCGTTCTCAAGCTTGTACTGCTCCTTGATCCGTCCTCGGATGTAGAGATATCCCTCATCATCCACGTGGCCGAGGTCACCGGTTCGGAAGCCGCCGTCTCCCGTGAAGACCGCTTCATTCTCCTCCGGAAGGTTGAAGTACCCCTGCATGACATTGGGACCGTGGATCACGATCTCGCCGATCTCCTTGTCTCCTGTGATGTCTGTGTCAATCGTGACGGTGACGCCTGGAATGGCTCGTCCGACCGATCCGATCTTCCTGGCTCCGCGGACGTTGCACGTGGCGATGGGTGAGGTTTCCGTCAATCCGTAGCCCTCATAGACAACGATGCCGACCGCTGAGATGAACTCTGCAACTTCTGTCGAGATCGCCGCACCACCAGAGAAGGCGTATTTGACCCTTCCACCGAACCGGGCACGAACCTTCGAGAACACGATCTTGTCGAACAGGTCGTTCTGGATGTCCACGATCCGGGAGCGCTTGCCTCGCTTCTCCATCTCGGCCTTCTTGTGCGCATTACTCATCGCCGCGTTGAACATCTTCTGCGTGATGCCGCCTTCAGACGCCATCAACTTGTTCAATCCGTCATAGACCTTGTTGAACACGGTTGGTACCGCCACGAGAATCGTTGGTGAAATCTCAGGCATGTCCCGCAGCAGGGTCTTTGCGCTCGTGAGGCCGGTGGACGCACCGAAAAAGATCAGTGCGTGTAGTTCGACGGTTTGCCCGAAGCTGTGAGCCCATGGAAGGAACGACGCCGATCGATCGTCCTCCTCCAATGGGAAGATTTCTGCGACGGCGTTGAGGTTTGACGCGATGTTGGAGTGGGAGAGCATGACGCCCTTTGGATTCCCGGTCGTGCCAGATGTGTAGATGAGACCGGCGAGATCCTCCGGCCGTACGACGGCCTTGGGTGCTGGGCTTGCCGCGCCGCGAGCCAACAGCTCGACGTAATCGATCGAGTCGCCTCCGGCCGGGTCGTCGATCACAACCAACGTCTCGAGAGTGTCAATCTCATTCTGGATTTCCGCTACCTGGGCTCGAATGCCGTCCGTGGCAACAAAGACGACCTTGGCCCCAGAGTCCTTGAGGATGAACTTCCAGTCCTTCTGAGTCTGTGCCTCATACATCGGCACCCAGGCGGCGCCGAGGCTGTAAGCCGCGTACGCACCGACCGCCCACTCGGTTCGGTTATCCGAAATGATGGCGACGCGGTCACCGCTCGTAACGCCGAGCGACGCCAGACCCCCTCGAGCTTGGTCGATGGCTTCGCCGAATTCGGCGTAGGTCATCCAATCCCATGAACCATCTGGTGTGCGCTGGCCGAAGAGTTGGTTGTCTGGAAACGCAGCCACACTCTGGGCGTACAAATCTGCGAGGGTTGCCACATCAGCTGGCATTGGTGTCCTTTCGTGGATGTAGTGAACTCTAGAGGATGCGCGGATCAGCCGATGTGGGAATTCCCGATACCATGCCCGCATGAATGACACGACGTCCCTTGGCCGATTCATCCGTGAATCGCGGCTCCAGTGCGGGATGTCGCTTGGTCAACTGGCGGCGACGGTCGGACGATCCTCGTCGTCGGTGAGACGGTGGGAGCGCGATGAGGTGGCTCCCGCTTTGACCATTATGCCGGTCTTGGCAGAAGCCCTTGAAATCGATGTTCGGGAACTTGAGGTCCGCCGCCCCGCCGTCACAGACTCTGATGACACGGGTCAACACACAGCGGGGGGCGAATCAGGTTCAACGATTGAGCAGCCAGTGGTTGTGTTGGATGAACAATCGCAACCGCCCGAGCAGGCGCCGCACCGGTCCCAGGTCGGGTTCGTTGGTGACCTGTGGAACAGCATGTTCGACAGCAAGGACTCGTGGATTGGATGGATTCGTGGCGCGCTCACGGCGGTGTTCGTCATCATCATGATTCTTGTGCTGGTGTGGGCGATCGGAGAGCTCTTCGATGCCCTACGCGACGTATGGGGCTCCTTCGGAACCGGAGGCTGACTATCCGGCTACAGCCCGCAGCAAGAGTGCCGCGGCGGCAATGCCGCACACGATGATGATCGCCGCTCTGACGCGCTCTCGCGAGACCTTGTCCTTGATGCGAACGGAAATGTAGAGACCGGCCAGCACGGCTGGCAGCAGAACGGCCGCCACTTCGACGTCTCGCATCGTGAAGTTCCCGCTTAGCCATCGAAAGAATGCCGATGTCGTGACGCCAAACGTGAAGATCACCGCGAGCGTCGATCTGATGGTGTCGGACTCTTCGCTTGAGTAGATGAGTGCGATCGGTGGACCTCCGATGGAGCTGACGACGCCCGTCGTGCCTGAGGCAACGCCGGCGAGAGTCTTTGTCATTCGGGTTCGCTTGAGGTGGAAACCGGTTCCGATGATGATGACGGCACCCAGTACGACGATCCCGATGAACGCGTCGAGAACCCTTGCCGTTGCGACCCCGAGGAGAAACACACCAAGGAAGGCACCAGGAAGTCGGCCGACCAGTATCCAACCGATGCCCCGCAAGTCGATAGCCCGCCGTTCACGGAACGCCATGCCAATCGTGAGTGGTAGAGCCACGAGAAGCTGTGGCTCGGGTGCGAGCTCTGGATGGAGGAGTGACAGCAGCGGAACAGAGAGCATCGCGAAACCGACACCGACGGTTCCCTGGACAGTTGCGGCTGCAGCGGTGATGGCAATGGCAAGGGCCCAGATCAGTACGGACATCGGGGGATTGTCCCACGCAATGGGTACCGGCAAGCCACTCAATGGTGATGTGCCGTATTCATGCGGTACCCCTACCGTTCCTGCCATGAAACGTCTCTCACTGCTTCTTGTCGCCACGGCCCTCGTTGCGAGCGCATGTGCGGGAAACGCAGGGGAAACGCTCGTTGGTATCCGCGCATCAACCGACCCTGCAGTTGGTGACAGTCGTCTTCTCTTTGCCGTGAATGAGATTGATGGCACGAGGAGGGGATCTCCGGAGGAGATGGTCAGTGTGGTAGCAAGCCCCCTCGATGACCCAAACCGCAGCATCGAGGCTGACGCTGTGTTCACCTGGATCGTTGCCGACTCCGTTGGTCTCTATCTCGCAGATGTCCCCTTCGACTCCGCTGGTCTCTGGCAGATTGACTTCACCATGTCAACGGGAGAGGACACGGAGCCCTTCCTCATCGATATTCAGGCTGAGCCAGCGACCGTTGCGATCGGCGAACCTGCACCTTTGATTGCGACGCCGACGCTCTCTGACACTGCGCTTGAAGACATCACCACGGATGCTGACCCCGTTCTCTCGCTCTACGAATTGTCGCTGGATCAGGTCCTGCAGAACGGACGGAAGTCTGTCGTTCTGTTTGCGACACCTGCGTTCTGTACCTCTGCGGCGTGCGGGCCGCTATTGAACCAGACCAAGGAACTGATTGATCGAGCGCCCGATGTC
>Ga0209578_10001225_pt1 | contig 24705 bp, 25 predicted proteins | sample tdAd472_FD_187127 | JGI IMG/M metagenome (GOLD analysis project Ga0209578, IMG submission 187127) | Marine sediment microbial communities from the Atlantic coast under amendment with organic carbon and nitrate - tdAd47.2 (SPAdes)... | ecosystem: Environmental > Aquatic > Marine > Coastal >...
CCCGGGTCTGAGGCTTTGCGAAGGCCCGGGGGTTCGCAGGAACCGGGCCTTCGAAGACTCAGACCCGGACACGGGACCACTCCGAATGAACCTGGATCGTCAGGACATAGTGCATCCGTGGCATGTCGCAGCGTGATTCTTTGCGTCGTGCCCGGGTCTGAGGCTTTGCGAAGGCCCGGGGGTTCGCAGGAACCGGGCCTTCGAAGACTCAGACCCGGGCACGGGAGATTTGTGGGAACCGGGCCTTCGAGGACTCAGACCCGGGCACGGGTGTTGGCCCAGACTCGTCCGCCGAGCGAACCGTGGACCCTTCTACAGCGTGTGGGCTTTGTTGCAAAGAGCCCAACGGCGACGGGACCGAGCACCCGCACTCTACAATCCCGCATGTCCCGCCCGACCGTGCTCATTGTCGGCGGCGGCTTCGCCGGTCTCGAAGCCGCCCGCGCCCTCAAGGACGCCGACGCCGACGTCACCCTGCTGGACCGCTCGAACCATCACGTGTTCCAGCCGCTGCTGTACCAGGTGGCCACGGCCGCGTTGTCTCCGGCGAACATCGCCGCCCCGATCCGCAAGATCCTCACCAACCAGCCCAACACACGCGTGCTGCTGGCGGAGGCGACCGCGGTGGACGCCGCGAACCGCGTGCTGCACACCACCTCGGGCGACCTCGATTTCGACTACCTCATCATCGCGGCCGGGGCGACGCACTCGTACTTCGGGAACGAGGGCTGGGCGGAGCACGCCCCTGGGCTGAAATCGATCGACGATGCGCTGGCGATCCGGAAGCAGATCCTGCTGGCGTTCGAGGAGGCCGAGCGCGAGCCGGACCCCGAGAAGCAGACGGAGGCGTTGACGTTCGTGATCGTGGGGGCGGGCCCGACGGGTGTGGAGATGGCGGGGGCGATCAAGGAGATCGCGGTGGAATCGGTGCCGCGTGATTTCCGGAACGTGGACACGACGCGGGCGCGGGTGATCCTGCTGGAGGGGACGGACCGCGTGCTGCCGCACTACCCGGAGGACCTGTCCGAGCACGCCAAAGACTCGCTGACCGAGCTGGGCGTGGACGTGCGGACGGGCTGCTTCGTGACCGAGATCACGGACCGCTCGGTGACGTACCGGCGAAGCGATGGAGCGTCTGGCCCAGCGGACACCGTGACCATCCCGACGCGCCGCGTGGTGTGGTCGGCGGGCGTGAAGGCGGCCCCGCTGCTGGAGACGCTGGGGACCGAGCTGGACGGGTCGGGTCGTGCGAGGGTGGGGCACGATCTCAGCGTGCCGGGGCATTCCGACATCTTCGCCGTAGGCGACCTGATGCACTACGAGGACCCGGAGACGGGCGAGCCGACGCCGGGCGTGGCGCAGGGGGCGATGCAGTCGGGGAAGTTCGTGGGGCGGCTGATTGCGCGCGAGATCCGGGCCGGGGCGCACCATCGCCCGGAGCGTCCGACGTTTCGTTACCACAACAAGGGGGAGATGGCGACGATCGGGCGGGCGCGGGCGGTTGCGGACATCAAGGGCATGCACCTGACGGGCTTCGTGGCGTGGGTGGCGTGGTCGGCGGTGCACCTGCTGTTCCTGATCGGTTTCCGGAACAAGCTGATCGCGGTGCTGGAGTGGTCGTGGCTGTACGTGTTCTGGAGCCGCGGGGCGCGGTTGATTACGGGGCACTCGCCGAAGAACAAGGACTGAGGGCGAGATTCATTGGTCCCGAACTGACGGCGTGCAAAGGTCGTACCTTGTTCACAATGCGGAAAGCACAGGTCGTAGCGATCTTGATCAGCGCGTTCGTGTTGCTTGGCTGCCTCGGCGTAACGCTGATCGCAGCCAAGGCGACCCGCCTGAGCCTGCAGTCCGATGAAAGGCTGCACCTGGCGATCTCGACCGGCAACATGCTGGAGGCTTTCATCCGATCGACGGATCCGCCACGCTGGCCCGATTCTTGGGAGGAACTGCTCGAGTCCCCCTCGTCGTCCGAGTTTCTGGAACACTCTCCGGAGCGGTACAGCACCGAGCTCATCCTCGACTTCGACGCCACGCTCGAATCAATTGCGGCCCAGGAACGGACCGAGCTCGACGCGATCGAAGTCAATGGCTACCCGTGGGTAGAGGGATGGCGAGACTATCTGCCCGATGTGCCAGCTGCGGCACGCGAGATGCTCGCGGGTAACGCCAACAAATCCGACCCGTGATCGGACATTCACGAAACCACAATCCCCCTCCGCGCCTCTGCGGTCCTCCGCGCCTCCGCGTACGCCTTTCCTAAACTGACCCCATGACCACCACCCCCCCCACCACGACCCAGCTCCCCTTCGACGCCCGCACCGACGCCACGCTCGCCGAGCTCCGATCCGGCGGCCAGATGAAGCTGCTCAAGACCATCGACTCCCCGATGGACGCCGAGATCACGCTCAAGAAAGCCGACGGCTCGACCCAGGACGTCCTGTGCTTCTGCTCCAACAACTACCTCGGACTCGCCAACCACCCCGAGGTGGTCGCGGCCGGGATCGAGGGGCTCCAGAAGTACGGGGCCGGCACCGCCTCCGTCCGCTTCATCTGCGGCACCTTCTCGCCGCACCACACGCTCGAGAAGACCATCGCCGCCTACATGGGCACCGCCTCCAGCTACACCTTCGTCAGTTGCTGGAACGCGACCGAGGCACTCTTCCCGACCTGCTGCGAGCCGGGCGACGCGATCCTGTCGGACGAGCTCAACCACGCGTGCATCATCGACGCGATGCGGCTCACCCCGACGATCAAGAAGGGCGTGAAGAAGGCGGTCTTCAAGCATTCCGATATGGCCAGTGCCCGGGCCAGGCTCGAGCAGCTCGCGGCCGACCCCGAGATCACCGGCCAGATCTGGCTCGTCACCGACGGCGTGTTCAGCATGGAGGGCGACATCGCCGACCTGCCCGGCCTGCGGGCCCTGTGCGACGAGTTCAACGCCATGCTCGTCGTGGACGACTCACACGGGCACGGCGTGATGGGCAAGACCGGACGAGGCACCCACGAGCACTACAACATGTTCCGCGACGACGGCTCGTCCGACATCGACGTCTTCACCGGCACACTCGGCAAGGCACTCGGCGGCGGGGCCGGCGGCTTTATCGCGGGCAGCGAACGCCTGACCGAACTCGTCATCCAACGCGGACGCCCGACGCTGTTCTCCAACGCCCTGCCGGTCACCGTGGCGTGCAGCGCCAACAAGGCGATCGAGATCCTGATGAACGAGCCCGAGCGCGTGCAGCGCCTGAAGGACAACGTCGCGAGCGCCCGGGCCAAGATCAAGGCCGCCGGCTTCGAGGTGCTCGAATCCCCCACCGCGATCTGCCCCATCATCGTCGGCGACACGGCCAAGGCCATCGCGATGTCCGAACGCCTGCTCGAGCTCGGCGTGTTCGTGATCGGCTTCGGCTACCCCGTCGTCCCCGAGGGCACGGCGAGACTCCGCATCCAGATGTCGGCGGCGCACACCGACGAGCACATCACCCAACTCGTCGATGCACTCAAGAAGCTGTAATTACTGTCCACGCAACCAATCCCGCATCCGCACCGCCAGCACATGCTTTGGGTCCAGCTTCACCGCCCGCTCGGCCGCCGCCAACGCCCCCGCCACATCCCCTTGCGCATTCAGCAGCTGCGCCCGCAGGTACGCCACTGCGGGCGCTCGATCGTCCACCATTCCCTCAAACCGGGCAAACGCCGCCCACGCCGCGTCCATCTCGCCGAGCTCTGCCCGCAGCGTCGCCTCAAGACCGGCGAAGGACGGCGCTCGCAGCACCCCCTCCGGCAATGTCTCCATCAACGCCAGCGTCGCCTCGGCTCCCTCGACGTTGTGCACCCACTCCAACCGCTCGAGCTGGAGGTACGTCTCCCCCGGATGCCGTTCACAGAACAGCCCGAAGTTTTCAACCGCCACCGCCCGCCGTTGTGCCGCGAATCCTTCGGGCATCTGTTCGCCGCGGTCTCGCGCGTTCGCGGCCCGGATGTTCATCAGGAACACCTCGAGAATCAGCCGGCTGTCCTCGGGTGCACCCGCGTACCCCGCTTCGATCTCCGCCAGCAGCCGCTCCCGCTCCTGCAGATCCTGCGTGATCCGCGCGACCAATGTCTTGCCCATCACCCAGTCCGGGTCCAGCCGCGCCGCCTCGCGGAACGCGGCTTCCGAGGCCGTCCACCGCCCCTCATCCAGGATGTAGGAGAACCCCTGCTGATAGGCCGCGATGGCCGCCGGCTCCGCCCCGGCGTAGTCATACCCATCCACCACCGGCGACGACGCGGCATCCGCATGTGTCTGAGTCGCCCCACATCCCACAAGCTGCCACAGAGCCAGAAACACACCCATCGTCGCACCAAGCGTCATCGTCTTCATCCGGCAAGCCTACCACAGCAACAATCAGCAGTAGACGCCCACACCGACATACGCTCCCACCATGCCCGACCATCCGTTCACGCACACCCTCCTCCTCGGACGCGGCGCCTTCGGGCGGCTCGCCGAGGCGCACCTGTCGGCCCACACCACGCTCAGCGTGCTCGACCGGGCCGACTTCGAGGACCAGCCGGACTACGAGACCGCCCTGTCCCGCGAGATCCCGCGTGCCGACGCGATCATCCTCGCGGTGCCGGTGCAGGCGATTCCGGACGCATGCCGCGCAGTTGCCCCGCATGTGCGCACAGACCGGCCGACTCTGATCGCCGACGTCGCCTCGGTCAAAGTTCAGCCGGCGCGCTGGATGGAGGAGTTGCTGCCAGAGCACGCCACCGTGCTCGCCACGCACCCCTGCTTCGGCCCTGAAACCGCGGCGGAACTCGGGACGATTGAGTCTCAGCCGATCGCGTTCTGCCCCGTCCGAGCACACGACGCGGCCCAACGCCGGCTCATCGCCTCGGCCCGGGCCTTCCTCACCGACGCCCTCGGGCTCGACGTCATCGAGCTCACCCCCGACGAGCACGACCGGCAGATGGCCCACGTGCAGGTGCTGACCCACCTCGTCGGGCACGCTTGCCACGAAATGGACCTGCCCGACCTGCCCACGGCCACGCTCGCGTACCGCTACCTCCTCCAGATGCAGCACAACACCGAACACGACGCGCCGGCCCTGTTCGAGGCGATCCAGCACCTCAACCCGCACGCGGCGGAGGCCCGGGCCAGGTTCCGGGCCGCGATCGACGCGGTGCTGACCAAGGCCGAGCCCGCGGGCTGAGCCTTGCGTCGGCCCACCCGGATGCGGTACCGTGGCCGGATGCACCGCCGCACGACCTACGCTCGCACGCCCCGGACCCGCGCCGGGGGGTTCACCCTCATCGAGCTGCTGGTCGTCATCGCGATCATCGCGCTGCTGATCGGGATCTTGATCCCGGCGCTGGGCAAGGCGCGCGAGTCGGCCCGCCAGACGGTCTGCACGGTGAACCACCGCCAGCTCGCGACCGCCGCGCTCACGTATGCCAACGACTGGGAAGACCGGCTGCCCCACCCGAACTGGGGCGAGAAGTCGCAGGGGTGGCTGTACACCCGCCAGATGGTGGCCCTCACCAAGCCTGAGAACGACTACGGCGCCTCCACCGGCACGCTGTGGACCTATCTGGGGGGACAGGACCCGCGCGACTCGCAGGGACGCGTCGTGACCACCGGCCTGCGCGAGGCCCCGCCGGCCGAGTCGTACCGCTGCCCGACGCACCGGGTCCCCACGCCCGAGGAGGACCCGGACTTCTACGTCAACCGCTCGGAGGGCTTCACGTCGTACCTGTTCTCCGGGGCGCTGTGCGACTTCAAGGCGTTTGACCGGCGCGAACGACCCGGCACACGCAACTACGCCTCGCGCGTGGACCAGTTCCGGCCCGAGAGTGTCATCATCTGGGAGGCCCAGGCCCGGTCAGAGCTGCTCCGCGAGATGGGCAACACGTCGTTCGGCGACTCCTGGAACGACGGCTCCTCCTTCCCCACCGAGGGCGTCTCCCTCCGCCACGGCGACGGCGCCACCGTCTCACGCGTGGACGGCTCGGCTATCTGGTACACCCTCGAACGCTGGCAGACCGAGGCCAGCACACGCCCCTCAACGCTGTGGTGCTCGCCCGACTCACGGCGCGGCGACGGCTCCGGCTGACCCCCCCCACTTTGGGATCCGTGTTCCGGCCACCACCCGGCCGCACATACCAACGCCCATCCCGATCAGCGGCGCGGGTTCCGCCCCGCCCGCTTCACCACACGCGGCCCGCCCCCGTTCCCGCCCAGTCCAGTCGCCCCGCTCGACCGGTCGCCGTCGTCCGGCGTGGCGTGCGCGTCCTCCTCCGGCCCATCGCCGGTGAAGCCCGCGGCGCTCTGGTCGTCCGCCCCGTCGGCCCCGGTGACCGCGACCTCCTCGCTCCCGATGCGGGCGAAGATCAACCGCCCGCCCGAGGTCTGCAGGCTCGTCTGCACCACCAGCTCGACCTCCTCGCCGATGGACGCCTCGCCGTCCTCGGCCACGACCATGGTGCCGTCCTCGAGGTAGCCCACGCCCTGCCCGGCCTGCTCGCCCCGCTTGACCAGGCGCACCCGGATCGACTCGCCCGGCACCACGGTCTGGCGCATGGCGCTGGCGACGTCGTGCAGGTTCACCACGCCCACGCCCTCGATGCCCGCGACCCGTGCGAGACCGGTGTCGGTGGTGACGATGACGCCCGAGCTCTGCCGCCCGAGTTCGATCAGCATCTGGTCCACGGCGTTGCCCGAGATCGCGGTCTCGTCGATGGTGACGTCCGCACGCGGCGACCGCTGCAGCTTGCTGACCAGATCGAGCCCGCGACGGCCGCGGGCACGCTTGAGCTTGTCGGCGCTGTCGCTCAGGCGTTGCATCTCCTCGAGCACGAAACGCGGGATCAGCATGGGGGCCTGCACCAGCCCGGTCTCCACGACCCCCAGCATCCGCCCGTCCACCAGGCAGGACGTGTCCAGGATCAGCGGACGCTGGCCGCGGATCTGCTTGGCGAACTCGACGTACGGGATCACGAGCCGGATGTCGTCCTGCGTCTGCACCACGGTCGAGATTGCGAGGTACGCCAGGCCGGTCCCGAGCAGGATCTTGATGATGTTCAGGAGCGGCGGCGGGTTGTCCATGTTGATGTCGCCGTAGGTCGCGGCGAGCAGGTCGATGATGAACCCCAGCGCCGCCGCGGCCAGCATCGCCGCCAGCAGGCCCACCACCACCGAGACCACCGTCGAGATCTTCTTCTCCGGGGTGAGCAGATCGATCGTGACCACGATCGCGGCGACCACGACCGCCGCGATCAGCGTCTGCTGCCAGACCAGCGCCGAGTCCCGCCCGGCCAGCGGACCGCCGATCAGGGCCAGGCCGGTGACCACCGCGAACAGGATCGAGAACCCGATCCGGACGACCCGGACCAGCACCGCCCGCCGATGCACGGCCGCCTCGTACGCCGAGGTCCCGTGCGGGGCGACGGCACCCCCGAGAGTGCTCGCAACCTCTTGTCCTTCAACGGTCTCGCTCATCAGGCCAGTCTACCACCCTTCTCATCCGCCCCACCAGTCCCGTACGCCTTCCCAAGGCGTGAGTTCCCTCCTACCATCCCCTCCCGCGTCAGATCGACGGCCGGGCCCGGTGCACGGGTGGCCCGTGAACCTGGTCAGGGCTTGACCGCAGCAGCCATAAGCGGCCGTCGCCCGGTGCCGCCGGTGTCCTGGCCGTCGATCCGGCGCGGAACCCCAGCCTCTCCCGCTACTCCCTGACTTCACCCGCCTTCTCCGCTCTTCGCGTGCAAAAAAATACCCCCGACTCCGTCGAGGGCCCCATCCAAAGCGGTTTCCCGCTTCATGTGTTGGAGACGCACACCGATTACGCGTTGGTGTCGTACAGCGACCCGGCGGGCAATCGCTGCAAGAGATCGAGCAGACCCAGCGCGTCGGTCTCCTCGTCGTCCGCTTCGGCGAACAGCTCGGACAGCGTCTCGGCCTGGCCGCTCTTCGCGGTGTACGTCCCGGGCTGGGGCCCGCCGAGGGATCGGAGGTCCTGTCGGATCGACTCAAAGTCGAGTCCGGCCGCCTCCAGGATCGAATCAACGGCGCCCTTCACGCCCTGGCGATTCTCGCCGGACTCACGTGCGTGCTGAACGGCCTCCTCGATCTCCGACCGGAGCTCGGAGATCGCCGACGCATCGAGACCCGCCGCCTCCGCGGCCGACTCGACCGCTTCTGAGAACCCCGGGGGCGGACCCGACGGCGGGCGCTGCCCGCCCTCCGGGCGTGCCGCCCCCTCCTGGGCCCGGAGCTGCTGCAACAGCAGGCTCTGGCCCGTATTGACCGTGCTGATAGAACTCATCAGATGACTCCTTTCTGAGTCCGTGTTCTCGCCCGCGCACGCGCGCGGGACCACTCAGCCGGAATCTCCCGCAAGGCGCGTGCCGAACGGGGATTCCTCAGGACCGCTTCCAGCCGCTCCGCTCCCCCACTACCATGCCCCCATGGCCTACCAAGCACTCGCCCGCAAGCACCGCTCCCGCACCTTCGATACCGTCGTCGGGCAGGAACCCATCGCCAAGACCCTCCAGGCCGCGATTGACACCGACCGTGTCCACCACGCCTACCTCTTCTGCGGCACGCGCGGCGTGGGCAAGACCTCGATGGCCCGCATCTTCGCCAACGAGCTGAACAACCCCGATCACAACGACGAGCTGGCCGCCGCGATCTTCCAGGGCGGCGACGTGGACGTGCAGGAGATCGACGCCGCGTCCAACACCGGCGTGGACTCGGCCCGCGAGCTGATCGCCAACGCCAGCTACAAGCCGATGCGCGGGCGCCACCGCGTCTACATCATCGACGAGTGCCACATGCTCTCGAACTCGGCGTTCAACGCGCTGCTCAAGACCATGGAGGAGCCGCCGGAGCACGTCGTCTTCATCCTGTGCACCACCGAGCCGCACAAGCTGCTGCCGACCATCCAGTCGCGCTGCCAGCGGTTCGACTTCCGCAACATCCCGACGCAGCAGATCGCCGAGCACCTGCAGGGCGTGGTCAAGACCGAGAAGTTCAAGGCCGACCCGGAGCTCATCCAGGCGCTGGCCCGGCTGGGCAACGGCTCGATGCGCGACGCGCTCTCGCTGCTCGACCGCCTGATGGCCGCGGGCGAGAAGAAGCTGACCCTGACCCTGCTCGAGGATCTGCTGGGCCTGCCCGACCGCGTGCTGTGCTCGACGCTGATCGACGCCATCGCCGACGGCGAGCCGGGCGCCACGCTCAAGGCCGGCTCCGACCTGCTGGCCAAGGGCATCTCGCCCGAACTGATCTTCCAGGCGCTGCTGGAACGCTTCCGCGATCTGATGGTCCTCGCGGCCTGCGGGCCCGACACCGAGCTGGTCGAGCTGACCGACGCCGAGCGGGCCTCGGAGACCGAGCGTGCGGCCCGGTTCGATGCCGCGGGCCTGGTGCACATGATCGCGGTCGTGGAGAGCGTGCAGCGGGCGGTGAAGAACTCGCCCGCCCCGCGTGCCCTGTTCGACGCCTGCCTGGTGCGTCTGGCGATGAGCGAGAAGCTGGCGGATGTGACCGCCATCCTGCAGGGAGCGAGCGCCGCCAGGGGAAAATCCTGAGGTCGGCCTCGGCCCAGCACCCCAACGTCACACGGGGTGAACGCCGCGACCGACCCGCCCCCCAGCCGAGACCCACAACCGAAACCCGGAGCGTCAGCGACGGGCCGCGCGACGACGGGCGCGCCGACCCGGAGCCCGCCTCGAACCAGGGCCCGGACGCCACCAACGACGACCTGGAACGCGACGAACTCGTCCGGGCCGCGCTCGACGCCTTCGACGGCGAGATCAAACGCGTCTTCCCCAAGAACTAGCCCCGAGCGCGAGCGAGGGGTCTCTTCCCTCCTACTCCCACACTGGGGGAGAAGGTGGCCGCGCAGCGGACAGATGAGTGGGTTCCCGTCGTACCGCGACGGGAGAGGCCAAAGACCCGACCTTGGCTGCGCCAAGCTCGGGGCACCCGCCTGATCCGAGCCGGGTGCCCCGATGACGGCGCAGCCTTCATCGGGCGAGAACCGTCCACATTGTGGAACAGGCCACGCCCCCCCACTTCCCACGCCACCCGACCAGCCCGAGCAGCCCGAGCGCGAGCGAGGGGCCTCTGCTTTCGCATGATCTTCTCCCAACTCCGCTTGCACACCGCCCGTTTTCGCTCAGACTCATGGCATGAGCCCCTCTACCCACGCCGCGTCCGCCGGCCTGCTGATCGCTCTCGCGTCGAACCCGGCTCACGCCCAGACCGTCCAATCCGTCACCGTCCGCCTCGAGCACGACGACGCCGATTCCGTGATCCACGTGGGCGACACCGTCACGTGGACGCTCTGGGTGGAGTTCACGGGTTACGAAGACTGGCAGTGGCTCGGTTTCTTCGAGTCGTCTCTCACCGCAAGCAACGACCTGGTTTCGATCAGCAATATTGAGTTTGATCCCTACCCTGCTGAGCAGATCGGCTTCGGGGTCCGACCAACCGCGACGCTCGCGGAGACCGAACAGTCATCGTTCACTCGAATCATGTTCGATCAGACACCGCAGGAAGGGTTTCACGTACCGGCCCCGCACCCAGACTCGCCGCTGGCCGTCGTCAGCTTCGAGACGACCGCAGTGCAACATGGAGACCTGAGCTTCGCATTCGGTCAGCTCGAGAATGATTACTTCTATGCCAGCTTTGTGACCATTGGCCTGTCCTACTTCCTGACCGCCGACTACTACGACATGGCCGACACCACCGTCCTGACCGACACCCTCACGATCATCCCGACACCCGCTTCTACGCTCATCTTCACCTCCCTCACCCTCGCGCCCACCCGCCGACGCCGCTGACTCCCCACATCCTCCGCAGCTCCCCCTCCAGAAAATCCACGCGCCTGCCCTCCCCGGGTTGAGGCGGCCCACCCCCTACGCCGATACCCTTGCACCATGCTCAAGCACATGAAAATGGCTCAGACGCTCGCCTCCCTGATGAAGAACAAGGAGGAGCTGTCCAACGCCGCCAGCCGCGTGAAGTTCGCCCTCGAACGCATGAAGGTCGAGAAGGACGCGGGCAACGGCGCCGTCCGCGTCACCGTCAACGGCACCATGCGCGTGCTGAAGGTCGATCTGTCCGACCCGCTGGTCGCCGGCATGGCCAACGACCCCAAGTCGCGCGAGCTCGCGGGCGACCTGATCGCCCAGGCGACCAACAACGCCATCCACGCCGCCCAGTTGGAGGCCAAGGAGCTCATCCAGAAGGAGCTGGAGGGCCTGGGCATCGAGGGGCTCGACGACGTGATCGGGCAGAACTCCGACCTGACCAGCCTGCTGGGATGAGCCCGGTGCCGCCGGCCGACACCGTCACCCGGTTCGACGCGTCCCGGCAGGACCCCGCCGGGCTGACCATCGCCGTGTCGCACGAGCCCGCGCCCGTGGATCCGGATCTTGAAGACGCGATCGAGTCCAGGTGGGCCGAGCTCCTCGACGACAACCCCGACTACTTCGACGGCCCGATCCTTGTCTACCAGCGCTACGACGAGGCCACGCACACCGTGCACGCACGCGTGGACTCGTACCGGCGCCTCGCGGTGCAGTCGGCCGAGCACAACCCCGTGCCGACCGGCGTGACCATCCTCTCGGTCACGGGCGTGCTGACCGTCGGCGACAGCGTGCTCGTCGCGAGACGGACGGACGACACCCGCGTCTACCCCGAGATGTGGGAGCTGGCCCCCTCCGGCGGCATCGATCCGCCCGTCCTGCCCTCCGTCCGCGGCGTCGGGTCTCGATCCTTCGACGGCGAGCTCGCGCTCTCGGAACTCCGCAAGGAGGCCGAGGAAGAGCTCGGCCTCGAGATCGACACGTCGGGGGCACGCATCCTCGGGCTCGTCGAAGACCCGCCCCCCGGGCACTCCATGGACCTGGTGATCCGCGTCGAGATCGAACCAGTCTCGGTCATGTCCCTCGGCTCGTGGGAGTACGACGACGTCGGCTTTGCGCCGATCTTTGAGCTCTCCGAGTTCGCCCGGGTCGAGCCCTGCATCCCCCCGCTGCACGCGGCGGCCGAGTCAGGCCTCCTGCTCTGACCCCCCACAGCCCCCCCCGAACCCCCCCTACTCAGCCCCCGCCGGATCGACCGGCTTGGTCCAGTCCAGGTCGGGGTCCTTGTGCAGCACGCCGGCCGACTGCTTGATGCAGCGGCGGCAGGCCAGCTTGGACTCATCCACCGGAGACCGCCAGTGCGGATCGACCCGACCCTCCTCGCGGCACAGGGTACACGCCTCCCCCGGAGCGGGCTCGTCCGAGACGCGATGGATCATGAGTTCGGTCCACGCGATGGTGAGGCAGTTGGAGCAGATGCACGCCCCTTGGTGCCCCTCGACCATGTGCCGCGTCTCCGACCAGGTCTGGGCGCAGAAATCACAGAGGAAGTCCTCCATGGTCATGTTCTCGGGATCGACGCCTTCTCGCTGCATGCGTTAGCTCCCGGCCGCGACAAGCTGGTGGCGAGCCAGCGTCTGGTAGACCTCGCAGCGTTCCAGCAGCTCGTCGTGCGTACCGATGTCCACGACCTTGCCCCGGTCGAGCACGACAATCCGGTCCGCGTTCACCACGGTGCTGAGGCGATGGGCGACGATGAGCGACGTCCGCCCGCGTGCGAACTCAGCGATGGCCCCGGAGATCTGGGCCTCCGAATCGGCGTCGATCATGCTGGTCGCCTCGTCCAGGATCAGGATCGCCGGATCGCGCAGGATCGCGCGGGCGATGGCCAGACGCTGGCGCTGCCCGCCCGAGAGCGTCAGCCCCTGCTCGCCGAGCAGGGTGTCGAGCCCCTGCGGCAAGCGCTCCACGAACGACACGGCCCGCGCCTGGCGCAGCGCGTCCAGGATCTGCTCGTCGGTCGCATCCGGAGACCCGTACGCGATGTTCTCACGGACCGAGCGCCGGAACAGCACGGTCTCCTGCGTCACCACGCCGATCTGGTCGCGCAGCGACTTCAGGTTCACGCCCGAGATGTCGGACCCGTCGATCGTGACCGCCCCCATGTCCGGATCGAACAGACGCGGCACCAGCGACAGCAGCGTGGTCTTGCCCGAGCCGTTGGGCCCCACGAAGGCCACGGTCTGGCCCGCGGGGATCTCCAGCGACACGCCGTCGATCGCCGCGTGGTTGGCCCCGGGGTACGTCACCGAGACGCCGTTGAACACGATGGTCTCGCGGTGGCGGGCCAGCGCGGGCAGGCCGGCCTCGCGCCCGTGCTCCACGGGCTCGGCCAGCGTCTCGGCGATCCGGTCGGCACCGGCCGCGGACTGCTGGATGTCCGTGATGAGCCCGGTCAGCGGCTTGAGCGTGGACGCGGCAAAGGCCAGCGACCCCAGCGTCGTAATGAACGTGGACTCGTCGAGGTGCCCGTCCAGGATCAGCTTCACCGCGATGAGCACCAGCGTCCCCATCGCGAACATCGAGAGCACCTCGATGAGTGGGCTGGCGAGCGACTTGGCCGTGCGGACGCGGAGCTGCTGGCGGAGCACCTCCTGGTTTTGCTCGGCGAAGCGCCGGCTCTCGTCGTCCTCGGTGGTGTGGACCTTCACGACGCGCAGGCCCTGGGTGACCTCGGTGGTGGTGCGGAGCAGGTCGGCCCGCCCGTGCAGCATGTCGCGCGAGGCCCGCCGGATGCGCTTGCCGAGCTTGCGGATGATCGTGAACAGCAGCGGGGCCACCACCACCGCGATCAGCGTGAGCGACCAGCTCAGGATCAGCGCGACGATGAAGGCCGCGACACCCTTGGTGACCTGCGCGATCGCCTTGGACAGCATCGCGGTGAACCCCTGCGAGAGCTGCGTGGTGTCGGCGATCACGCGTGAGACGCGGTCCATGGAGCCCGAGCTGACGGTGTCCTTCAGCGGGAGATGCACGATGCGGTCGAACAGCTCCTCGCGGATGTCGGCCACGGTCTTCTCGACCGCGGTGAAGGCGAGGAACTGATGCAGGAAGTTCGCGGTCGCCCCGATCACGGTCAGCACGCCCAGCACGAGCACGATCACCAGGATGGCGTTCCAGGGCCCCTCGGGCAGCGACGCGATGGTCTCGCCGGGGACCTGGTAGTCGATCCAGTCGATCTCGGCGAGCTTGGCATTGAACCCCTCGGCGAACTGCGGCAGGCCCCGGTGGTCCTCGGAATCAAACAGCGCGTCCAGCACCGGACGGATCGCGAGCAGGCCCGCCCCGAGCCCGCCGGCGGACACGGCCGCGAAGACGAGCGCCAGCACAATGGTCTTGCTGTACTTCCTGAGGCGCCGGGCGAGTTGCCAGTAGTGCTCCATGTGGGGGGATTGTTGGCGTGGGATACCCGGAAGCCAGTTTTGCGGGGAAATGAGCCCGAGGCGGGTCAGATGTCCACACGCTCGCGGGTCAGGCGGACGTGCTTCGGCGAGTGCAGCCCGCCCGTGTTCATGCCCGGGCAGCCCTCGCTCGCCGCGTTCCACATCGAGGCCGACGTCAGGTTCGACCCCCAGAAGGGCCACGTGCGGCACTGGGCCGGGCGGGCCTCGTAGATCCCGCAGACCGCCTTGCCGGGCACCGTCTCGCGATCGAGAAACACGCAGTCGTACCCGTGGGGCGAGCCGGCGGGCTTGATATCGATGATGGAGCGCCCCTGAGGCGTGTCGCGCGTGTACCGCTCGATGAACGCTTCGGTGGTCATGCCGAGCACCTCGGCGATGGCGACCGCCTCGTCCTGGGTAAACCCGACGAAGCCCGGAGCCCCCGAGCAGCAGTTGCCGCACAGGGTGCACTCGAATCGGAGGCCCTTCTCGCCCGTCTCGGTCCGCCCTGTGGGGTCGGGCCGGTCGAACCACTCGGTGTCGCGGGCGGCGGTCATGCCGTGCGGTCTGGTGCTGCGGCCTCGGACCCCGGTCCGTCGCCGACAAACTGGAGGGCGACGAGCGTCTGGTCGTCGTCGCGCCGCATGGCGCCGACGTGACGCAGCAGCGCCGCGTGCACGGAGTCGATGACGCACTCGGGCTTGCCGGTGCACGACACGAGCGCTCGGTCCAGCCGTTCGACGCCGAACATGTCGCGCACCCCGTGGGCGTTGAGCGGAGCCGCGGCCTCCGTGATGCCATCGGTATACAGCAGGACGGTGTCCCCCGGACGGAGGGTGACGGCGTGGACGTCGCCCACCGTCTCGGTGTCGATGCCGAGCGGGAGCGTCCCGGCCTGGTCCAGCGGTTCGAGGTCGCCGCTGGCGCGTCTCAGCCGAGGCGGGTTGTGCCCCCAGCGTGAGTAGACGAGCTCGCCGGTCCCGGGGTCGAGCACCGCGAAGAAGGCGGTGGTGAACGAGCCCCCGAGGTTCGCCGCCGCGAGCTTCCGGTTGCAGTACCGCATCACGAAGGCCGGGTCGTGGTCGTCGTGCTCGTAGCACAGCAGGATGGCCCGGAGCATCGCCATGACGGTCGCGGCGGCCGGGCCGTGCCCCGCGACGTCGGCGATCAGCACCCCCAGCTTGCCCTCCGGGAGGCAGAGAAAGTCGTAGAAGTCCCCTCCCGACTCGTCGGAGGTGAGGTAGGACGTCGCGACCTCGACGCCGGGGTGCGACGGCACCGTCGCGGGCAGCAGCGACCGCTGCACCTGCGCGACCTGCTCGAGCTGCTGCAGGTACCGCTCGTTGAGATCGGACGCACGCTTCTTCTCGACCAGGTTCTTGGTCGCCAGCCCGAGCAGGTTGGTGTCCTGCATCATGCGGGTGATCTCGTCGAAGTCCCACCCGACCGGGTCGCGCCGGAAGAACACGCCCCAGTTCAGCGGCTGCCCGTCGTCGTAGTTCGGGATCGCCAGCACGGAGCGCATCGCACGCACCGCGATGCCCAGCACGTGGTCGTCCTCGACGTCCAGCTCGCGGAAGAGCTGCGGGCCGTCACCCTCCAGCAGCGAGCCGATGAGCCCCCCGGAGTGGGTGGTGATGCGGTCCCAGTCGCGCCACGGGTTCATGCGCGCCGAATCAAGACGCTCGTTTGGGTTATCGATGACGCGCGTGATCTTGTACTGCCCCTCGGGCAGGCCCCGGCGCGACACCGACAGGAAGAAGTCCGAGCGGCGCATCCGACGCAGCCAAGGCCCCAGCGTCGAGAGCATCTGGGCGGGGTCGGTCGCGCTGCTGGCGCGTCGAGAGACCTCGGCGAACTCCGCGATGTCCTTGTGATTGAGGAGATCGACGCGTTGCACGGCTGTTACCAGCCCTCTTTGCAGGCGTCCTCGATCACCTGCCGCTTCTGGTCGATCTGGGCCAGCAGCCCCTCGCCCTCGGCGAGCAGCGTGGACCGCTCCACCTCGTCCACCAGCATCGGCAGGTTGATGCGGACGTTCCACAGCGAGGCCTCGGCCGCCGACCGGGCGAAGATCGCCGCGATCGCCAGGTCCGACCGCAGGTGGTGGTTGGACTTGCCCGCGAGGGCTTCGAGCCGCTTGGCGATCTCCAGGCACTGACGCATGCCCTCCAGTGGGACGTTGATCACCGCCCGGACCGCGTCGCCCTCCTTCTGCATCCGCTCCGGGTCGTCCGGGCGACGCTTCACCAGGCGCGAGAGCTCGCTGAAGGCCTCCGCGTCGTCCTCGCACAGGTCCACGCACGCACGACGGTGCTCGTCGAAGGCCCGGGCGGACTTACGCAGCGAGTCCAGGCTCTCCGCGTACTCCTCCTTGCCCTCGGTGAACGCGATCACCATCCGACCCAGCGCCGCGGCCAGGGCCCCCACCGCCGCCGCGGCCGCGCCGCCACCCGGGGCCGGCTTCTTCGCGGCGATCCCCTCGAGTATCTCGCTGAGCGTTGACCCGGCGAGTTCAAATTGAACCGGCTTCTTCATTCCGTACAGGGTAGCGTGGACGGGTCGGGAAGGTGCTCAAGCTGGTGCGCTCGCAGGTGGGCGTGCTCCGGGTCCAGACCCGCCCGCCGGACCAGCTCGTCCTGCCACTCCCGATGACGACGCATGACAGACTCGGCATACCGAAGCCCCGACTCGGTCAGCCGCGGAGGAATGTCGCGGGTGACCCAGCCTCGAGAACGGGCCCGATCGAGCGCCCGCTGGTCCGGTCGCTGGATCTCAGACGGGCGGCTCGGATCGTCCCGATGTCGGTAAAGGTCGGCGAGCAGGTCCTCCATCGCCACGCGCCGGGCCAGCCGGCGGGTGCGGACCACCCGGGCGATGACGCCGTGCGTCGGGGCGACCAGCGCCGTCACAACAAAGCCCGCGGCCAGGGTCACGGTCACAGCCCCGGCCGCGTTGAGCGCATCGGGAAGGCCGAACAGCCGGGGGGCGTTCGCGGCCACGCCGTACCCCAGCAGGGCCGAGCCCACCCCCGTCCCGGCCGACAGCCAGAGCTGCACACTCAGCCGATCCGTCAGCAGCCGCGCCGTCGCGGCCGGGGTGATCAGCATCGCGATCACCAGGATGGAACCCACCGCCTCGAACGCCGCCACCGTCGCGATCGCCACGGCGAGCATCAGCGCCGCGTGCACCCCGCCCGCGTGCACGCCCTGCGTCGTCGCCAGCGCCGGATCGAACGCCGCGATCCGCAGCTCCTTGAAAAACACCGCGATCAGCAGCGTCGTGCCCGTCGCCACGCCCAGCAGGGTGAACAGGGGCGTCGGGGCCGAGGCCCAGGCGCTCGGGCTGAGCAACTCGCCAGCCCGCTCGGGGGCGCTGTACCACGCCAGGTACTCGGGCTGCCCGTACAGCACGCAGGAGGGGTCGAGGTCGATGTTCGCCAGCCCGTGGGCCTGCTCGAGCATCAGCACGCCGAGGGCAAACAACACCGAGAACACCACGCCCATCGCGGCCCCGGGCTCGACCCGCCCCAGTCGCTTGATCAGCTCGATCGAGAGCGCCGTGACCGCCGCCGCGCACGCGGCCCCGAGAAACACCCCCCACGGCGCCAGCGAGCCCGTCAGGATCACCGCGACCACCAGCCCCGGCAACACGGCGTGCGAGATCGCGTCCCCCATCAACGCCTGCCGGCGCAGCACGAGAAAGTTTCCGAGCAGCGCACACGTCAACGCCGAGAGCGCCAGCGCCAACAGCGGGACCAGGTCCAGCACGAGGAACTGCTTCATGCGCCCCCCGCTTCTCGACCCGTGGAGTCGGGTGTGGGCGGGACGATCGCCGGCGCGCCGGACTGCTCGCGTTCCAGTTCGGCCTCAAGCCGAGCGATCAACTCATCGGACAGCACGTGCTCGACCTGGTCCACCGACCAGTCCACGTGACTCGGCGCCACATCGGCGTGCGTGACGAGGTACTGCTCCCACAGGGCGTGGTTTCGCGCGACACGCTCGCCGCGGGCTCGCCCGCGTGGCGTGGGCTCGTATCCCGCTGGGGTACGTGTGAGCAGGCCCCGCGCCGACAGGACGCGTGCGAAGGCGCCCGCACGCGCTGGCGACCACGCCCGTGCACGGGCGAATTGACGCAGCGTCACCGGGCCCGCCGGGGCGGCGTTGTCGTGGATCAACTCGAGCAGGTGGTCCGCGGCGATGCGGAGGCGCAGAGTCTGACGCTGCGCAAAGGCCGCCAGCACCCCGCGCGAGGGCGCCAGGATCAGGCTGAACAGAAAGATCGCACCCGCCGTCAGCACAATCACCGATCCCGCCGGGGCATCCGGCAGCAACGCCGACAGCGACGCCCCGAGATACCCGGAGAGAGCCCCGAAGCACGCGCCCAATACCAGCATGCGTCCCAGGTGATCGGTCCAGAACCGGGCCGCGGCCGGCGGGATCACCAGCAGCGCGATCACCAGGATCAGCCCCACCGCCTGCAGCCCCGCCACCACCACCGTCACCGCCAGCACCAGCATCGCCCCGTCGAGCCTGGCCACCGGCCAGCCGTCCACCTTCGCAAAGGCATCGTTGAAGCAGACGAGGGCGAGCTCCTTCTTCAGGGCCAGGGTCGAGACGAGCGCCACGCCCGCGATCCCCGCCATCAACATCGCGTCGGACGCACGCATCGCGGCGGTCTGCCCGTAGATGAAATGGTGCAGCCCGCCCGCCGGAACGTCGAGCCGCTGCGCGATCCCCAGCAGCACCACCCCCAGCCCGAACGCGGACGACAGCACGATCCCGATCGCCGCGTCCTGCCGGATGCGGGTGTGGCGCGTGATCAGCTGGATCGCCCACGCCGCGAGCAGCGCCGCGACCGCGGCCCCGATCAGCAGCACCGGCAACGACATCGGCCCCAGCCCCAGCCCGGGCACCAACGCCGCGAGCAGAAAGGCCCCCGCGATCCCCGGCAGCGTCGCGTGCGCCAGCGCATCGGCGACCAGCGTCCGCTTGCGAAGCAGCGCAAACGCCCCCACCAAGCCCGCGGCCAGCCCCAGCGTCGCCGCAGCGAGCGTGACCACCGTCGTGTTGTGCCCCGCCTGCAGCGTGAGCACACGCACCACCTCCGACACACTCAGAGCCTGGTCGTGAACCGGGATGGCCTGGGCGGGAGGTGTCATTCGTGGGGCTGGGAGCGTGCGACGGCCTCCGCCGCCTCGGCCAGCAGGGTCAGGCGACCGCCGTACGTCTTGTGCAGATTCTCCTCCGTGAAGACCTCCGCGACCGGCCCCCACGCAACGGTCCGCATGTTGAGCAGCAACGCCCGGTCGAAGTACGTCGTCACGGTCTGCAGGTCGTGGTGCACGCAGATCACGGTCTTGCCGTGCTCGCGCAGCTCACGCAGCACCGCGATGATCGCCCGCTCGGTCGCGGCGTCCACGCCCGCGAAGGGCTCGTCCATGAAGTACAGATCGGCCTCCTGCGCCAACGCCCGCGCCAGAAACACACGCTGCTGCTGCCCGCCGGAGAGCTGGGCGATCTGGCGACGGGCGTAGTCGGCCATGCCCACGCGATCGAGGCAGGCCATCGCCGCGTCCTTGTGGGCCCGCGACACCGGGAGGCACCAGCCGATCTTGCGGTACCGCCCCATCGCCACGACGTCGAGCGCCGAGACCGGGAAGTCCCAGTCCACCGATTCACGCTGCGGGACGTACCCCACCCGCGCACGCGAGGCCGCGAAGGGCTTGCCCCAGAACTCCACGGCCCCCGAGGCCCGCGGGATCAGATTCAGACACGCCTTGATCAGCGTTGACTTCCCCGCACCGTTGGGCCCGATCACCGCCACCAGCGACGACTCGGGCACGTCGAAATCCACGTCCCACAGCACCGGCTTCTTGTGGTATGCCACGGTCAACGCGTGCACCGACAGCGGCGAAGACGCGGAGTGCTCCGGCCTCGCGTCGAGCTCGGAGCGGGCGAGCTGGACCTCTTCGGGCGTCACGGCCCGGACCCGCCGGCGTAGCCCCCCTCGGGAGCCGTTCCGCCCAGAGCACGGGTAATAGTGGTCGCATTGTGATCCAGCATGCCCGGGTAGGTCCCCGTGAACTCGCCCTCGGGACCCATCGCGTCAGAAAACAACGAGCCTCCGATGCCGACCGCGTGCCCACGCGCCGCGGCCCCCTCGATCAGGGCGTTGATGTTCCGATCCGACACCGTCGTCTCGACGAACACCGCCGGGATGTCCCGCTCGACCAGCAGGTTCACCAGGCGCTCGATATCTCGCACGCCCGCCTCGGACTCGGTCGAGATGCCCTGGATGCCCACGACCTCGAACCCATACCGCTCACCGAAATAGTGGAACGCGTCGTGCGCCGTCACAAGCACACGAGACTCGCGCGGCACCGACTCCAGCACACGCTGCGAATACGCGTGCACGTCCGCCACCCACAGTCGGTAGGCCTCTCGACGCAGCCCAAAGCTGTCAGCCTCCTCCGGGCACGCCTCCACCAGCGTGTCGTGCACTGCATCCACGACGTGGAGCCACAGCACCGGATCCATCCAGACATGCGGGTCGTGCGCATCCACGTAATCCGCCGAGGCCAGCAACCGCGACTCGTCGATCGACTCCGCCACCGCCACCACGCGTTTGCCCGAATCCCGCGCCCGCTCGAAGGCGTCCGTCATGCGTCCCTCGAGATTCAGCCCGTTGTAGAACACCACGTCGGCCTCGAGGATCGCCGCGAGGTCGGACCGTGTGGGCTGGTACAGGTGCGGGTCGGTCCCCGGGCCCATCAACGCGGTGACCACGACGTTGTCCCCGGCGAGACCACGGACAGTGTCCGCAATCATCCCCGTGGTGCACACCACAGAGAGCTTGGGCTCGCCGTTGGTGGCGACGGGCACAGTTGCTCCGCTGTCACGCGAACAGGCGGGCAGCAGGGCCAGCAGAAGGACCACGAACAGGCGGGAGAAGTGCATCGGAGGGCTCCACAGACAGGTGTTGGACTGAAATGTAGCATCGGCTACATTTAAAGTCAAGCCAGCCCCTCCCCGACAATCACAGGGCCCACCGCCCGAACGCCGGCTCAGAACAGCCCCCGGAGGTCCTCCTCCGACTCAAGAAACCGCTCGCGCACCCCCGGCTCCGGCACGCGACAGGCCTCCAGCCGCCCCCGGATCCGGTACCGGTTCCGGGCCACCAGCCGGTAGAACGGGTCCGTCAGCCACGCCGGCAGCACACGCACCCACGACACCGCCCGCCAGGGCCACCCGAGGTGACGCAGCGTCCGGAGCCCGGCGCGCGAGCTGAGATACGCCCGGTTGCCCTCGATAAGCACCATGGTGCTCATGTCGTTGGGGACGCCGAACCGCTCCAGCAGGGCCCCGCCAGCCTCGGACTGCAACGAGGCGAACCGGAGCACACCGGCCCGGTCACGCCTCAGGATCCGCTGCACGCCGGCGTCGCAGAAGCCGCACAGCCCGTCGTACAGCACGATGGGAGGGTGATCGGGCGGGAGGAGGCTCACGCGTTCTCCTCCCTGACCCGCACGGGCAGCCACGCGGGGACGTCCACCCGGTCCGCGAACAGCAGCGAGGCGGGTGGGCCTCCCAACTCCAGCCCGAGCAGGCGGGTCATGTCGTTGCTGACGATCTCGGCCTCGGCCCGGCGCAGGGGCCACGCGGGGTGGTGGATCTCGCCCCGCCGCACCACGCCCCTGGTCACGGTGTACAGGGCGTACCGCTCGGTCAGGAAGTGCTCGAGCGAGCCCGGCTCAGCCCGGAACGGCTCGGAGGTCGCGCTGTAGGTCGCCCGGAACTCCGCGGGCGGGGCCCGCCGATCGCGCCGCGTGCAGGCGTACGTCACGCTGTCCCCCTCACGCACACACGCCATGCGGGCCTTCAGGTAGTTCAGGCCGAAGGTCCGACGCGCGGCCTCGATCGCGAGCGTGCAGGTCGCATCCAGCGAAAAGAAGTACACACCCGGCTTCCCTCCCACCGTCACGTACGTCCGGACGTTGAGCTCCGGGAAGGCCCCGCACCCGGGCACCGGCGGCAGGAACCGCCCCCGAACCCCGGTCATTCGGAATGGCACGATCCCGACGTAGGCCCGCCCCTCGAACAGGTCGGGCGTGAGCGGATCGGGCAGGGCCCTGCCCAGCGCCTCCGGATCGACCTCCCAGTGAGCGAACAGCAGGTCGTGCCACGACATCGCCATGGCCCACGCACGCGTCGGCATCGCCCACGGGCGGTGATCGGTCTCCTGCAACGAGTCGGCGATGGTGGACACGCCAACTCTAGGAGAGAGCCCAGGATGAGCGGCAGCACGGGGGCACGCGGGTCGGGGGGGGGGGGTCAGGCGTTGGCGGGTTGCGGCGCGCCCTGCTCAATCGGCACGCCGACCATCGAGCCGTACTCGGTCCATGAGCCGTCGTAGTTCCGCACGTTCTCGATGCCCAGCAGGTACTTGAGCACGAACCAGGTGTGGCTGGACCGCTCGCCGATGCGGCAGTACGCGATGGTGTCACGCGACTGATCCACGCCCGCCTCGGCGGTGTAGATCCGCTCCAGCTCCTCACGCGGCTTGAAGGTCGAGTCCTCGTTCACGGCCTTGGCCCACGGGATGGAGCGGGCCCCGGGGATGTGCCCGCCACGCTGGGCAGTCTCCGACATGCCGGGGGGCGCGATCACCTTCCCGGTGAACTCGTCGGGCGAGCGGACGTCCACAAGATTGTGCGTGCCGTCATCCACCACCCGGAGCACATCGGTCACACGCGCTCGGAGCGACGCGTCCGGCTCGGAGGCGGTGTACGCGACGGGTGTGACTTCGGGCACGTCGGTGGTGAGCGGCTTGGACTCGTCGGCGAGCCACTTGTTCCGCCCCCCGTCCATGAGCAGCACACGCTCGTGCCCGTAGATCTTGAAGAGCCAGAACGCGTACGCGGCAAACCAGTTGTGGTTGTCCCCGTACAGCACGACGGTGTCGTCCCGCCCGATGCCCGCCCCGCCGATGAGAGCCTCGAACTGCTCCTTCGAGAGGATGTCGCGTGTGACCTGGTCCTGCAACTGCGTCTGCCAGTTGAAGCCCACCGCGCCGGGCAGGTGCCCGGCGTTGTAGGCCTGCGAATCGACGTCAACCTCGACGAGCCTGAAGTCCGGGGCGTCGAGCCGCTCGGCGACCCAGTCGGTGCTAACGAGAACCTCGGGGTGGGCAAAGTCGGACATGTGGTCTCCTCTGGCTCGGAGTGCTGTTCGCCGATTGAGCGCATCTTACTCGGTCGGCGACAGGCCTTCCGCGAGCTCGGGCAGGTGCGTGATGAAGTTGTCGATGTACTTGAATGCGTCGTCGCAGAAGATCATGACACCGACCCCCGATTCGGGTCGGTCACGCTCCAGAACGGTGCGTGCCCCCTCAAAGATGAGTCCCGAAGAGGGGCCCGCGAGCAGGGCATCCTTGCGGATGACATCGCGTGCACCGGTGTACGCGCGTTGGTGGTTGATCTCGAGCACCTCGTCGATGACCGACTCGTCGTAGAGCTCGGTGGAGGCGAGGGCCGAGGGGGTTCGCAGCCCCGGCACGTCGTGCCCCTCGTCGGGGACAACACAGACGATCCGGATGTCCGGGTCTTTGCCCTTGAGGTAGCGCCCGAGCCCGGTGATGGTCCCGGCGGTGCCCAGCGAGGCGAAGAGGTGCGTGATGCGTCCCTCGGTCTGTCTCCAGATCTCAGGCCCGGTGGTGCGTTCGTGCGCCAGGACGTTCGCCCGATTCTCGTACTGGTTGGGCATCGCGTACCGGTCGGGCTGTGCGCGCGCGTGGGTCTTGGCGAGATTGACCGAGCCGTCGCCCAGGCCGGGCGCCGGGCAGAGGTTGTCGTTGAGGACATCGAGCTCGGCCCCCGCGAGCTTGAGCAGGACCTTCTTGGCCAGCGGGACCTTGTTGGGGACCACCGCGCGCATGCCGTAGCCCTTCGCGGCCGCGATCAGCGCGAGCGACAGGCCCGTGTTGCCGCTGGTGGGCTCGACAACGGACCGCCCCGGACCGATCTTGTCGCGCTGCTCGAGGTCCTCGATCAGCGCCGCCGCGGCCCGGTCCTTGACCGAGGCGAAAGGGTTGAGCCACTCCAGCTTGGCGTACAGCTCGTACCCGGGCAGGCGAGGCCCCGAGGCTTCGAGCGCCCCACGCACCCGCACCATGGGCGTGGGGTTGTCCTCGCTGGGGAGCATGTCCAGCGGCGAGTCGTACACACGCGAGGCGTGCGATGAGACGATTCGGTCGGTCGTCACGTGGCGTCTCCTTACGGGTGTGCGTAACCCACAACCCGAGCGGATGATTCCGCCCGGGCGGCTGAAGTCACCTCGAACAGATCAATCGAGCAGCCTGGGCCCATTCTCCAGCGGCAGGCTTCGCCGCGCCACGATCG
>Ga0209578_10001230_pt1 | contig 24669 bp, 19 predicted proteins | sample tdAd472_FD_187127 | JGI IMG/M metagenome (GOLD analysis project Ga0209578, IMG submission 187127) | Marine sediment microbial communities from the Atlantic coast under amendment with organic carbon and nitrate - tdAd47.2 (SPAdes)... | ecosystem: Environmental > Aquatic > Marine > Coastal >...
CCCCAGCTAAAGGCCAACGGCGCGCGGTAGTGGGCGCGGAGGAGGAAGAAGCGCACGACCTCGCCGCCGAAGCCGCGGGCGAAGATCTCGCGCACCCGGGGCACGTTGCCCAGGGACTTGGAGCCCTTGAACTGCAGCCCGCCGTCGTCGTCGACGAGCACGTAGACGTTGGCGGCGGCCAGCTGATCGAGCAGCGCCTGCTTGCGCGCGTCGTCGCCGTCCTTGACCGCGAGCTCGAGCTGCGCCACGAGGTGCTGCTGGTCGCTGGTCAGCGGGGTCTCCTCCTTGGCGACGTTGAGGTAGGCGTTGTGCAGCCAGTAGCGCGCGTAGGGCTCGCCGCTGGCGCCTTCGCTCTGGGCGATCTCGTTCTCGTGGTGGGGGAAGGTCAGGTCCTCGCCGCCGGCGTGGATATCGAAGCTGGTCCCGAGGAAGGACTGGCTCATGGCCGAGCACTCGATATGCCAGCCCGGGCGACCCATGCCCCAGGGCGACTCCCAGGCGGGCTCGTCGGGCTGCTTCTGGGCCTTCCAGAGCGCGAAGTCGGCCGGGTGCTCCTTGCGCGACTCGTGGGCAGCGTCGGTGCGCCCCGAGGCGCCCAGCCGCAGGTCGTCGAGCTTCTTGCCCGAGAGCTTCCCGTAGCCGGCGAACTCCTGCACCCGGTAGTAGACGTCGCCGTCCTGGGTGTAGGTCAGTCCGCGCTGCTCGAGGGCCTGGATCAGCTGAATGATCTGCTGCACGTGGCCGGTGGCCGTGGGTTGGTGGGTCGCCGGGCGAACTCCCAGCGCCGCGACGTCTTCCTTGTAGGCCGCGCTGAAGCGCTCGGCGATGGCCTCGGAGGTCGTGCCCTCCTCGCGGGCGCGGTTGATGATCTTGTCGTCGATATCGGTAATGTTCTGCACGAAGGTCACCTCGAGGCCGAGGTGTTCGAGGTAGTTGCGCAGGACGTCGAACACGACGAAGGGGCGCGCGTTGCCCACGTGGAAGAAGTCGTAGACCGTGGGCCCGCACACGTAGACGCCGGCCTTGCCCGGGACGCGGGGCTCGAAGGGCTCGAGGGAGCGGGTCAGCGTGTTGCGCAGTTTGAGGCTCATGGTGCGGAGACGTCCTGGGTCCGGGGCCGCTGTCGAGCGTTGTTTATCTCACGCGGCTCGGCCAGACGGAAGGATTCCGGTGCTCACCAGAGCCCCGGGAACAGCCGTCAGCGCACCCGAGTCGTGGGGTCGGCGTAGCCCGTGAGCCCGAGCTAGCCCTCGTCGGGCTTCGGTTTGCGCAGCGACCACCAGAGGTGCAGGGCGCAGGCCGCGGCGGCCATGGCCAGGCCGAGGCACTCGCGCGACTCCTCGATGTACGGCCGATCGGGGGACATGGCGTAGACGATATCGCTCACGGTGTGCCCGCGGAGCCAGGTGACCACGCTGGGGGAGAGGGTCAGCGACCACACCGCGCCCGCGGCGGTCAGCACCCCGCCCAGCCAGCGGGAGTAGATCCCGGCGACACCCAGCCCGCCGAGGACGCAGACCCCGCCGTAGTAGAGGATCCACAGCAGGGGGTCGGGGTCGTTGAACTGCAGGTAGGCGGTCAGCCCGAACAGGGCGCAGGTCAGGGCGGAGAACGCGCGACGGAGGGGGTGCTTCACGGGCCCATGATAGCCCCGTACGAGCTCCGGGCCGCGCACTTCATGTGCGCGGCCCGTCGCCCGATCGATTAGCGGAAAGTTGGCCCGCTGGGGGCCTGCCGGTGACTACCGACGAGGCGGCCCCGCGGTTTCGTGTCTTAGCGGACGTGGACCTCGCACGAGGTCAGGCCGGCCAGGTTGGCGTCGAGGCCGCCGGCGACGAGCACGCGCCCGTCCTTGAGCGACGTGGCCGTGAACTGCTGGCGGGGCGTGCTCATGTCGACGGTGCCCATGATCGCGTCACGAAGCACGCCGTAGACCTCACAGGTCACGAGCAGGTCGTTGTTCTCGTCGAGGCCGCCCACGATCAGCACGTCGCTGGTGGTGCCGAGCTGGGCGCAGCGGGCGCCCCAGCGAGCGACGTTCAGCGTGGGGCCCTGGACGAAGGTCTGGGTGCGCACGTCGTAGCGCTCGGTGGTGTCGACGACCTTCACCTGCGGGGTCAGATACTGCAGGCTGTAGAGCCGGGAGTCGTCCATGACCAGGGGGGTCGGGTTGGCGTCGACGATCCGCCCGCCGGCGAAGAGCGCGTCGCCGTTGTTCATGGCCACGCCGCCCACGTCGACCCGCGGCTTACCCGAGAAGGCGCTCGCCGGGGCCGGCCCCAGCCGGCTGGTCGAGTTGTTGTAGATCACGGGCTCCTGGGCGGAGATATCCATCAGCGCGAGCAGGCGCGCGTTCTGGGTGGGGTAGTCGAGGATCTCCCCGCCGCCGTAGACCAGCACGTCGTCGGTGGTGAACATCTCCACCGCCACGCCGTCGCTGCGCGCGGCGTTGAGGGTGAAGCTCGTCCACGTGTCGGCGTTGGCGTCGTAGCGCTCACCGGTCTTGAGCGGGATCTGCTGGGGGTCGGGGTGGCTGACCCCGCCGAGCACGATCGCGTCGCCGGACTCGAGGGAGGCGGCCTGGTGGAGGAAGCGCGCGTCGGTGAGGTCGGCGGCGCGGGTGAAGCTGTTGTCGGTGGGGTCGAAGGTGTAGCAGGTGACGAGGGCCTCCAGCACGGGGTTGCCGCCCTGCTCGCGCTCGATCCCGTTGCCTCCGGCGACGAGCACCCGGCCGTCGTTGAGGCTCACCGCCGAGTGGTGGCGGCGCGCCGTGGGGTCGCCGACGGCGTTGAGCATGAAGCCCTCTTGCGGGGTCGGCGCCAGATCCTCGACGCGCTCCCAGGAGTCGGTCGCCGGGTCGAAGACCTCCGAGCCGGGGAGGAAGCCCTGGCCGTCGATTCCGCCGGTGACGAGCACGCGCCCGTCCTGGAGGAGCGTCGCGGCGTGCTGCGCGCGGGGGTCGTTGAGGTCGCCCACGGCGGCGAAGCTGCCCAGGCCGCCTCCGGTGACGCTCGTGGGCGAGGGGGCGCTCGGCGACCCGGTGCTCCCCGGGCCAAAGGAGGGCTTGCCCACGTTGTCGTGCTTGCCGGTGTTGCAGCCGCTGGCGAGGCAGAGGGCGAGGGTGGTTCCCAGAAGGAAGGGGATACGACTCATGGTGTGTCCTTGGACCGCGGGCCCAAACCCGGGGTGCGGGCAGGGCGGGTCTGTCTCTTCGTGCGGTGATTGGGGGGGGGCGCGCCGGTGGGGGCGCGCGGGTAGCTCCTACTCTCCGAGTGAGCCCCTTTGCACGAGTCGTGCCGCGATGGCGACCGCCGACGAATCACGACTTAGCGCCACTGTCCGCGACAAGTGTGAGGCAGCCCTGACGTCCAGATCTGGGTGCGTCCCGGAATCAGCCGACGACCTGACAACGCCGTCAGCAGGGGCAGGGGTCGGCTGGTGGGCGCGCGGGCGAGTCGCTATACCGAACACCAACCCCGAGGGGGAGCATGGCCGTCGCCGACGAAGCAGCCGAACTGCGCCAGCGGATGGACCGCGGCGAGTTGACCCTCGAGCGGGTGCGCTTGGCGAGCCAGCTGGGCAGCAAGGCGGCCGCCGACGTGTTGGGCGACCAGGCCCTGCCCAGGCTCAAGCTCCCTCCGCGGGGGCCCTTCGAGCCCGCGTTCGCCGGAGGGATCGAGGGGGCCTGCCGCTGCTATGCGGCCATGGCCTGGTACACCTTCACCCACTCCGAGTCCGCGAACCCTCGGCTGCACCGCAGCGTGCAGCGCTCGGTCCTCGACTTCGAGAAGCAGGTCTACACAGCGCTGGACCCAAGGGGGATCCAGCTCCGCCTCGAGCGGAAGACCTTCGCCCTCCTCGAGCCGCAGCAGGTCGACGAGGACGAGCTGGAGTTCGCCGACCCCTTGCTCTCGGTGCTGCGCCTGCTGGTGGCGATCCAGGGCTCGCTGGGGCGCCAGCCGGAGGAGGAGCGGGAAGCGCAGTGGAAGGCGGCCTGGGACGCCTTCTTCTACGGCGTGACCCACAAGCTGAACGAAGTCCTCCGCGCCGAGGTCTTGCCCTGGGCGCTGGGGCGCAGCGACCCCTTCCGCGAGCGCTACCGCGCCCGAGGCGAGGGCGGCTGAGTTTCAGGGGCCTCTCCGAGGCCCCCTCGCCTGGTTGTCAGGGGGCCTCTCCGAGGCCCCCTCGCCTGGTTTCTAGGGGGCCTCTCCGAGGCCCCCTCGCCTGGTTTCTAGGGGGCCTCTCCGAGGCCCCCTCGCCTGGTTTCTAGGGGGCCTCTCCGAGGCCCCCTCGCCCTCGCGGCAAAGCCGCTCGGGCTCACCCCCAAGGGGCTGAAGGCTCGGGCTCACCCCCAAGGGGCTGAAGGCTCGGGCTCACCCCCAAGGGGCTGAAGGCTCGGGCTCACCCCCAAGGGGCTGAAGGCTCGGGCTTTCTCTCTGAAGCTCTCGAAGTTTGCCGTGGTAGGTTTTCGGCCGGAGGGCCGATGGCTGCGTTGCCGCCGGTCGACGAGGCGAACCCCTGGACGCGCCTCTCGAGCGAGCAGAAGTACACCAACGCCTGGATGTCCGTGCGCGAAGACCAGGTCCTGCGCCCCGACGGGCAGCCCGGGATCTACGGGGTGGTCGAGTCTCGCGCGGCGACCGGGGCGGTGGCCCTGACCCCCGAGGGGGAGGTGGTGCTGGTGGGCCAGTACCGCTACCCCACCGAACGCTACAGCTGGGAGATCGTCGAGGGCGGCGCCGAGCCGGGGGAGGCGCCTCTGGCCGCCGCCCAGCGCGAGCTGCTCGAGGAGGCGGGGCTGGTCGCCGAGCGCTGGACGCCGATCCCGGGGGTGATCCAGACCAGCAACTGCTTCACCGCCGAGCTGGGCTACGTGTTCGTCGCCCAGGGCTTGAAGCAGGTCCAGGCCCCGACCCCCGACGGCACCGAGCAGTTGACCCTGGCCCGGGTGCCCCTCGAGCAGGCGTTGGCCCTGATCGACGCCGGCGCGATCACCGACGCGGTCAGTGTGATCGGGCTCCTGCGCACGGCGCGCATGCTCGCGGCGGGGGAGCTCGCCTGAGCGTCGCCTGTCGCCCGGATTCGGATATCGGGGAGGGCAGCTGGCCGACAAACGCGGCGATTCGGCCACACGGTGGCGGAACGAGCGTTGCTCGAGTGCGCAGCCTGACCCCTCTGGCTAGGCTGGACTGGGGTTGGTCGGAGGGGCGTTATGGTCCGACGCAGCGGAATCCTGGCTTGGCTGAGCGTGCTCGTCGCCACCCCCGCCCTGGCTGGAGGGGGCTGGCTTCCCGCAGGGATCCCCGAGGAGGCCTTCGTTCAGGTGGCTCGCCTCGGAGTGCCCTCCTTCGGTGGGGGTGAGCCCAGGTTGGGCGAGGTGCGCCTGGATCAGGAGCGCGGGTTCACGATCGCGTTCGAGGAGCGTCAGGTCCTCGGTGAGACCGACATGATCGGGCGCTGGTCGTTCCGCGCCTACTCGCCGAGCCCGGTGGGGTCGGCCTGCGTGGTCTACACCGACGACGGCTTCCTCCTCCACGACGGGGCCCAGAGCACGCGCTACCGCCTCGACCTGCGCTACGTGCAGCGGGAGTTCCACTGGCACCCCAGCGGCAAGCGCGTCGCGTTCTGGGCGCCGGCGTCCGTCCAGCAGCCGCGGCAAGTGGGGCTGCTCGAGCTCGACGAGCTGGTCCCGGGCCAGCCGCCTCGCTTTCGCGTGCTCTATCGCCCCGAGGTCGGACACGAGCCGGTCGGCATGTGCTGGGACGCCCGCGGCGAGGCCTTGCTCGTCACCGAGCTCCGGTTCGCGCTCAACAACAACAACGCGCCGCCCACGGGCGCGCTCCTGCGCGTGCCCCTCGACCGGTCACCCGTGCAGGAGATCGTGCGCAGCCCGCACCCGATCTGGGACATGAAGCACGTGCCTGGCGAGCACCCGAGCCTGCTCATGCAGGACTTGCAGGGCCTGTTCCAGGTCGAGGGCACGACCCTCTGGCGCTTCCGCCGCTTTCAGACGCCGGCCCTCGGCGACTACGAGCCGCACCCCACCAACCCCCAGCAGGCGGTGGTGTGCTACCGCGCGGGCTTCAACGTCCGCCCCGGGATCTACCTCGTCGACCTCGACGGCCGCGAGGACGCCCAGCCGCAGCTGGTGCACACGCAGGTCTCGCACACGCTGCGCTACAGCGCGCGCGGGACCTACCTCTACTTCTCGACCTACCCCGAAGGGCGGGCCCCCTCGGAGGTCCACGTGCTGCGCGCCGCCGACCCCCAGCGGCGGGTCGTGATCCAGCAGCGCGACGAGGCTGGGCGGAGCCTGGCGATCACGGGTGTCGACATGAACCCGGAGGAGACCCAACTCGCCTACACCGCCGGGGGTCGGGTGTTCGTCTACGACCTGGCCAGCGGTTTACGCGTGCAGGTCGGGCACTTCAAGGAGCGCTTCGAGTTCGATCGCGCGGGCCGGCAGGTCCACGTCGTCCCCCAGGCGGCCGACCCGCGTTGGCAGGACGGGCGGGTCCTGGTCTCGTCCTACGAGCGCCTGATCGACTGATCCCTCAAGCGGCTGGGCCCAAGCGCCGATAACCGGGTTGGGCCTGGGGGCCGAGGAGGGGACATGAGACGCATGCAGCGCGTGCGCGCGCCAGGAGGGTGGCTGATCGTGCACACCGTCGACGGTGAGCCGCAGATCCGCTTTCAAGCGCGCTCGAGGTGGCGGCGGCGCTAACGGAGGCGATTCCGCCAGCCGGGCGTAATTTCCGCCAGCGCGTTCCGCTGGCGTTCAGAAAGCGTCCCTTCCGGGGCACCCACCGGCGGAAGTCCATGCGCGGCGGGGAGTGGCCCGGCCTCTGCGTTCACTGGGGGAAAGGAGACACCCCCATGAATCGCTCCCTCACCTTCGTCGCCGCGGCGCTGCTCGCCGGGGCCGCGTGTTCGTTCGCCCAGACCGCCGACCAGACCGCCGACGACGCGGGCTCGCCGAGCACCGAGGAGACCGCCGAGGGCACGGCGGGCTTGTTGAGCCGCCTGCAGGTCGGCGTCCAGAATAGGATCTGGATCCCCGAGTCCTTCACCCACGGCTCCACCACCTTCTCGGTGGCCTACGACGAAATGGTCGAGGCCGGGTTCACCCTCGGGAACTCGGTCGAGACCAAGCAGCGCGGCTACTACGTCGACCTCGACCGGACCGTGATCGGCGACCCGACCAAGCTGGCCGTGATCCTGCGCGCCAACGTGAAGCACGACCAGGTCGACGGCGACGTCGGCAACTACAGCGACCTGGACGTCGACGCCAACGGCGAGCTGATCTACCGCAGCGACGACCTGCCCCTGCTCCTCCAGCGCCAGAGCTTCTACGTGGGCGTCTCGGTGCGCGACGTCAACGCGGCCGGCGCCGTGTTCAACCTGCGTCGGTTCGAGGCCAACTGGCGGCCGGCGCGGTTCGTGTTCAACGACCGCGGCGACGGGATCTTCGCCGAGGTCGGCGTGGTCCGGCGCGAGATCTCGCGTCCGCTGGGCAGCTACTCGGGCCCCGGGATCCCGGCGCCGACCGCCAGCGACATTGCCATGAACGGCGGGCGGATCGGCCTCGGCATGGAGCTGGGCGAGATCAACCGCGGCGGGAACTACTTCTACGTGCGCGCCCGCACCGACTGGGAGCTGGGCTTCACCAGCAGCGGGACCGGCGACAGCCCCGGCTTCGCGACCGGCATGTCCGCCGAGCTCGAGCTGGCGGCGGGCGGTAAGTCAGGGCTCGAGGGCGAGCTCGGCCTGCGCACCGACCAAACCAAGACGACGATGGTCAACGCGCTCTACGAGGAGCTGGACCGCGACATTCGCACCTGGGACGTGAACCTCCGCGGCTGGGCCCCGATCAAGCAGAACCTGCGGGCCACCGCTGGCGTGTCCATGCTCCTGGTCAACAACGGGCTCCCCGAGACGAACCCCAAGCGGGTGCGCCTGGGTCGCGGGAGTATCGACGCCGGCCTCGAGTGGCGCTTCGTGAAGTGGGGCACCCTGACCACCAGCGCCGGGTTCGAGAACAACCTCTGGAACACGGACATGACCCCCTTCGCCCAGGTCGGGCTGAAGATCGGGCTCTAGTCGCGGGGCGACGCAGGCGGAGCTCGGCTCCGCCCGCGGCCGTCTAGCTCGACGAGCCCAGGCGGCGCAGCGCGCCGCGCAGCTCGCGGGCGGAGTCGCGGTAGGTGCCGAGGCCGAGGTCGACCGCGCTCTCGGCGACCGCGAGGGCTTTCTCCAGCTCGCCTTCGCCTTCGTAGTGCCTGAGCAGGTGCTTGAAGGAGGTGAACGAGAGGCGCACGGGCTCGCCGCGCTTGCGCCGGCTCTTGGCCCAGGCGATCAGCTGGCGCGCCCGGCGAATGTCCTCCTGGCAGGCCTCGAGGAACGCCTCCAGCGCGCGGGGTGACATGTGGCGGCGCTCGTAGGTCCAGAGCACCTCCTCCGAGAGGATCTCGTGGTACTCGAAGATGTCCTTCTGGGAGATCGCGGCGTGCTTGCGAGCCTCGTACTCCTCGAGGGCCTCCTCGACGTCCTCGAGGGAGGGGCGGGTCTCGCTCGAGGGGTCCTGGTAAGCGCTCGTAATGTCGCTCATGTCCTCGGCGTCGTTGTAGCTCTGCGAGAACTCCTCCACGCGCCCGAGGTCGCTGACCCGGCGATACTTCTGGCTGGGCGGCAGCGGGATCCCGGCGTCGCGGAGGGCCTCCTTGGCAGCCTGGTAGACGCGCTCGTAGAAGGCGGCGTGCTCCTTGGCCAGCTCGGCGGTGCGGAACACGTCGAGGTTCTTCAGCGGCGCCTCCTCTCCGCAGAGGCACTTCAGCCGGGTCTTGTCGCTCTTGGGCTTGAAGCGCACGGGGAACGTTCGCCGGCAGATTCGGCAGTAGACGTAGAGCTCCTGATCTTCGCCCAGGTCGTAGTCCTGGACGAAGCCGTCGTCGGTGAACTCCCCTTCCGTGCTCACGCCCGCGACCGACCCCTCACGCCTGCTCCTGCTGCGCGAGCTCGCGCGCAGCGGGCATGGCCGCGGTGATCTCGTCGAACAGCGCGTGCAGCTCCTCACGGGGCCCCTTGGGGACCAGCCGGATCAGCTCCCAGGCCTTGGACATTTCGCTCCCCACCCGGCGCACGATCGCCTCCTGGGTCGGCTCGGGGGCGGCGCGGGCGCTGGAGAAGCTGCGCATGTAGCTGCGCAGCTCCATCAGGGCCAGGCGCGCGGTCTCGGGCTCCACCGGCGGCGGGCTGGCCGGGGGTTCGATCCGTGGTTCAGGGGCAGCGGCGGCCTGGGGGGTCGGCTCCGGCGTGGCGGCCTGGGGGGCCCTCGGGGCCGCGGGTTGCGCTCCCTGCTGCCCACCGAGCACCAGCTCGAGGGTCTCGCCGCCCTGGGTGGGGACCGTGACCCGCACGGGAAACACCGAGAACGAGTCGAGGCGGAGCCAGGGTCCTTCTTCGGTGAGCACGATCTGCGCCCCCTGTGGGGTCGAGCTCGCCCGCTCCCACACCAGCTCACCCGCCGCCGCGGGCGGGTCGACGCGGAGCTCGATCTCCACGCAGCCTGCATGCAGCTTGGGTTTGCGGGCGTCGGGGGCTCGGGTCATGGGGTCTCCGGACGAGATGGGGTCCAGCGGCGGCATGATAAGCTGCCGCGGCCCGTGTCTCTAGGCATGGGGCGGGAGTGGAAATGCGCGCTGCGTTATGGCTGATCTTGTGCGTTTCGTTCGCCTGCGCCGACGAGCTGCGGATTGGGGTCTACGCGGGCCCCGGGAGCGACCCCGACGACCGCGAGCGCGTGCAGGCGCTGCTCGCGCGGCCCGGGTTGAGCGTGGCCGCGGTGACCACCGCCGAGCTGGGCGAGGTCGACGTGCTCGTGGTCGCGGGCGGCTCGGGCACGCGGTTGGGCAAGGGCCTGGGCGAGGCCGGGGGCGCCGCGCTGAGCGCCTTCGTCGCGGCCGGCGGCGGCTACGTGGGGATTGGCGCCGGGGGCTACCTCGGCGCGCGCGGCTACTCCGCCGAGACCCGGGTGGTCGAGCTGCTCGACGCCCAGGTGGTCGACCCCTCGGGCTGGCGCTCCCGCGGGATCGCCGACGTCGAGGTCCACGGCTTCCCCAATCCCTTGGGCCCGCTGCCCACGCACCTGCGCTACGGTCACGGGCCGCTGTTCGCGCCGTTTCGCGGTCACGGGCGCCCGGCCTACGCGCCCTGGGCCCAGTATGCGGGCGACCTCTCCCGCGAGGACGGGCGCGCCGGGCTCATGCCTCGCTGCCACGCGATCGTGGGCGGGAGCCACGGCCAGGGGCGGGTCGTGCTCTGCGGGGTCCAGCCTCAGGAGCGCGCCGACACGGCGGCCCTGGTCGAGCGCATGGTGCGCTGGGCCGGCGGCGAGGGGGCTCCGGTCCCCGCTCACGTGCCCAGCCCGCCCGCCGGCGCGATCCCGGTCGCCGTCTTCGACGACGTGGGCAGCATTGGCGGCTGCGTGCAGGCGATCTTCGACGACGCCCAGGGCGACGGCCGGCTCTGGGTGCGGCGGGTCAACGGCGCCGACGTGCGCGCGGGTGCCCTCGACGCCTTCGCGGCGGTGGTGTTCCCGGGCGGCTCGGCCACGAAGCAGTCGAACTCCCTCGGCGCCGAGGGCCAGGAGCGCGTGCGCGCCTTCGTGCGCGGGGGCGGCGGCTACCTGGGGATCTGCGCCGGGGCCTACCTCGCGGCCAGCGAGCCAACCCGCTACGGCCTGGGGCTGACCGCGCTGCGCTGCGTCGACACCAAGCACTGGCGGCGGATTCCCCGGGGCAGCGGCGGGGTGCCGGTGCGCCTGGTGCCCAGCGCGGCCTACCGCGCCTTCGAGTCCACGGTCGGCTTGCCCACCTGGCTCGGCTACGCCAACGGTCCGCTGCTCGAGGCCGGCGACTACGAGGGGCTCCCGGCGGTGACGCCGCTGTTGACCTTCGAGAGCGACGTGCACGCCCAGGACGCCCCCGCCGGCAACATGCCGGGCAAGGTCGCGGCCGCGGCCACGGTCTACGGCGAGGGCCGGGTGGTGGTCTTCAGCCCCCACCCGGAGCTGACCCCGGGCCGCGGGCCGGCGGTGGTCCAGGCCCTGCGCTGGGCGGGGCGGGCGCCGGAAGTGCCCGCGCAGAAGTGAATTACGGCGGCGTTTCGCACGCGGGACGCAGCTCCGTATTCCTGGAGCATGACCGTGACTCCCGCTGAGGCTGCAAAGGGTTGTCAGGAACTTCCAGATCGTGAGTTGGTGGCCCTGTGTCTCGACGCAGGGCAGCGCAAGGACGAGGCCTTCGCGGCCCTCTATTCGCGCTACGCCGACCGCGTGTTCGGGTTCCTGCTCAAGGTGACCTACGACCGGAACCTGGCCGAGGAGGCGCTGCAGGAGACCTTCTTGCGCGTCTACCGCAGCCTCGACCGGTTCGACGCGGGGCGGCCGCTGTTGGGGTGGCTGTTCCAGATCGCGCGTTACGTGGCGATCGACGCCTACCGCGTGGAGGCCAAGGTCAAGCGCCTGGAGGAGAAACGCGCCGGCGAGGCCGCAGTGGCCAGCGACGCGGGGCTCGTAGAAGGGCACGCCGTGCAGGAGGAGCGGCGCGCACTCGTGGAGGACGCCATGGCCGCACTCACGCCCGACGACCGTTCGCTGCTGCTCATGCGCCATTACCAGGAGCTGACCTTTCGCGAGATCGGTGAGCTGACCCAGTGCTCGCCGCGCACCGCGCAGAACCGGGTCAAGGCGGCCGCCCGCCGGCTGCAAGACGAGCTCTGCGCGCGCCGCGCAGGAGGTGAGGCATGAAGCCGACCCCGGACGACGCCCTCGGCAAGCTGGCGCTCGCTCACCTGCTGGGCGCGCTGGAGGAGACCGAAGAGGCGCTCTACACCGCCTACGCCGCGGACCACCCCGAGGCCGAGGCCGTGCTCGAGGAGGCGCGCCAGGACCTCGCCTACCTCGAGGCGCCGCCGGTGGCGGCTCCGGAGTCGGCCTGGCTCAAGATCCAGGACCAGCTGCGGCACAAGCGCGCGGGCAGCGAGCCGGCGCAGCCCCTCTCGCCGGACGACGTGATCCTCGTCAGCTGCTCCTACTGCCGCGACGGCCTCGAGCGCGGGGCGACCGTCTACTGCGCCTCGTGCCTCGCCCCGCACCACGGCGACTGCTTCCGCGAGCACGGGCGCTGCAGCGTCATGGGCTGCGGCGAGACCCAGATCGTGCGCGCCACCGGCCACCGGGACGAGCCCGCCGAACCTGCCGAGCCGCGAGCGCCGCGCCGGCCGCGCCGCTGGCGGCGCCGCGCCGGCTGGGGGCTGGTGGTGCTCGCCGGGGGCGCGGTCGCCGCCTACAGCGGCAGCGACGCCTTCGTGGCCCAGGTCTCCGGGGTGCCGGCCGAGACCCCCTCGCCGCGGGAGGCGGCGCCCGCGCAGCCTGACGACGCGCTGCAGGTCCCCCCTTCGCGTGACGCGCAGACGTGGCGGGTCGCCTGGCGCGGCGCGACCCTGGGCGAGGTCGTGCGCGGGCTCGGGCGGGAAGGCGCTCCCGTCGCGCCCGTCGAAGACGACCAGCTGGCCAACGTCTCCGTGGCCGACCGCGACGAGTTCAGCGGGACGGCCGAGGAGCTGGTCCAGGAGCTGGCCTCCGAGTTGGACCTCCACGTTTCCTGGGTCGAGCCCGGGGGCTGGCGGTTGCGGCCTACCTCGGCAACCCGGCTCTTTGGCGTCGCGCCCCGGCGGAGGTATTCCGGCAGCTACCTGATCGAGGGGCTGGAGGAGGGCGTACGGACGAACGCGGTCGTGGTGGACTCGAGGCCCGTGTCAGGGCTCGCCGCGTCCTACCCGAGCAAGGTGTGGGCTGAGGCGCGCGGCGACCGGCTGCGCGTTTACGAGGGTGCGACCCCTTTTCGCGAAGTCCCCTGGGCCCGTGACGAGAAGGTGCAGGCCATGGCCATGGCGCCGGACGGTGGGCGCATGGCGTGGATCCAGGGGCGGCGCCTCTCCGTCCTCGACCTGCAGGCCGACGAGCTGGAGCCACGCCACTATGAGCTCCCCACGACCCTGGAGCTGCAAGAGATCGAGCGGGCGATCCTGGGAGTCGACGCACAGGGCAACGTCCTCGCGGGGGTGGGCGAGCGTTGGTGGATCCTGCCCTTCGACCGGCGGGAAGACCGCTGGGCTCTGCGACCGACCCAGGCGATCGGCTGGGAGCATGCACCCCGATTCGCGTCGGGGGCGACGCGTCTGGTCGCTCGGGAGACCAACGGCTGGTGGCTCTTTACTCGGACGAATGGACAGCTCAACGTGTTCCGGATTGGGATCGAAGGGAATCGCTGGGTGGACGAGCGCTACCTGCTCTCGAAGAAGGATCCGTCTGAGGCAGAAGAGCGAGGAATCGTCGCTGCGTTCGAGCGACGCTCCTTTCGGGAGCCGGGTGTTCGCCTGGGCTCCAAGCGCCCTGAGCAGGGGCTGGAGATCGCGCTCGGCGGCTCTGGCGTCGAGCTGTTGGACGTCGCGTTTGCCGAGCACGCGGACGCGGTGGTATGTCGGCGCGGCGAGACGCTCGCCCTGCAGGTTCGCAACGACGCCGAAGCAGCGTTCCTGCCTCTCGACCTCGACGACGGCAGCAACGTGCGCTTGGTATGGCAGGCGCCTGGGCTGCTCTCGCTGATCCAATGGGGCCAGCACCGGGTCGCGATCCACACCGTGCGTCATGTCCTGGCGGAAGGGGCGAGGCAGCTAACCGATCTGCGGATCGAACGCACCCTGCACGCCGCGGTGTCTGGGGTGCAAGGGGTGCGTGTGCTCCGCGGGGGGAGGTTCCTGCTGCAGCTCGACACCCACGCCGCTCGTGAGGGCGAGGTGTGGGTCGCGCCAGCCAATTCCAGCGCCTCACGGCCTCGGCGTCGGGTCGCCGGGAGCGAGGTTCAGTTCTACAGCTCGAGCTGGGCCGAGCCGCAGGAGGCCCCTCCGCGCCCTCAGCAGAAGGCGATGGGCTCGATCCCCAGCGACAGCGCCTACGCCAAGGCCCGGGAGGTCGTGATCGGGCGCGAGGTGCTCGACTACCCCAGCGCGGGGCGGGTGCTGCGCGACGTGCAGCCCGGCGCGCCCAATCACGCCGAGGCGCAGCAGCTCTACAACTACCTCCTCGCCCACGGGCTCGTGCACTGCGAAGAGCTCTACAGCGAGGGCAAGGCCGACTCGGCGCTGCTCCTCGGGCGTCAGCTGCACGAGCTGGCCGAGGGGACCCCGATCGCCGCCAGCTTCGCCGGGAAGCTCGCGCTGTGGGAGTCGGTCTACGGCGCCTACCAGCGCGGCCTGGCCAGCCCCGAGGCCAGCGAGCAGGCGGAGCGGGCCTGGTCGACGATCCTCGAAGCCGAGACCCACTACGGCAACTACTACGCCAAGCGCGCGCGCCGGGGGCTGGCGGCCGTGGAGGAGGCGCGCCAGGCGGCCGAGGCCGCGCGTCGGCCCGAACCGCCCGCCGAGCAGCCGCCGGTCTCCACCCTCGACCTGCGCCACGTGCGCGTCGGCCAGCGCTGGGTGTTCCGCCGCGGCGGGGCCGAGGTCGAGTGGGAGATCCGCGAGGTCCAGGGCGACACCGTGACCTACCGCGAGGGCGCGCACCTGCCCGGTCGCGAGAACGTCCAGCCTCCGAGCCTGGAGACCTGGACCCCCGCCGCGCTGAACCTGGGTCAGGCCCAGGGCGGCGGGGTCGAGACCCGCGGGCCCCAGCGGCTCGACGTCGAGGGCGTCGACCTGCGCTACGTGGTGCGCAAGGTCGGCGCCGTCGAGCACTGGGTCGCGGTCGGCCGCGACGGGCAGCCGACCTTCCCCGGGATCGTGCGCGACGTGCGCCAGGGCGGCTCGATCGCCGTCGAGCTGCTCCGCGTCGAGTAGCCAGGCCTCGGAGAGGCCCCCTGATATTCAGCGCCCGCCTTCACGGATCCAGTCCGGCGAGTAGGGCGTGATACCCGGGTGGGTCGTCGGGGCGAGGGGCAGCGCCGGGTTCGCGCCCTTGGGCTCCCAGGCGTGGCGCATGCCGGCCTCCACGCGCCTGGTGCTGACCTTGCCCGAGGGCCAGCGGATCTCGAGCTGGAACGGGCCCGCCGCGCGGCCGACGCCGAAGTGCAGGATCGGCTCCGACTGCGACGACGTCCCGTGGCCGAGGTTCAGCTGGCGGACTTGCCGCTCGGCCCCGCCGCCGCTGAGGGTCACCGTCGCGCCGGCGCCCCACGTGTCCGAGGTGCGGCCGTGCAGGCGCAGGCGCACGCTCCTGAAGCGCGAGGTGTCGCACTGGTTGATCAGGAGCACGGGCCGGTTGCCCGCGCACACCACCATGTCGAGGTCGCCGTCGCCGTCGACGTCGGCCGCGGCCGCGCCCCAGCCGTCGTAGGTCCGCGCCTTGGCCAGCTCGGTGCAGTCGCGGAAATACATTCGCTCGTCCTCGATCACGCGGTTGCGGTAGAGGAAGCCCGGGCGGCCGCCGTAGATCGAGGTCAGGTAGAGGTCGAGGTCACCGTCGTTGTCGGCGTCGAAGAGGGTCGGGTTGCTGTGGGTCTCCTCGTACTTGATCCCGGCGGTGGTCTTGGCGAACACGCGGTTGGCGCCCTGGAGGAAGACCTGGGTTCGCTCGGAGTAGTGCCGGGCCCAGGGGTGGGCGAGGTTCGCCTGGACCTGGTCCATGTCTCCGTCGTTGTCGAGGTCGCCCCAGGCCGAGCCAATGGTGTGACCCAGGGGAACCGTGCCCAGCCCGCGAACGGTGAGCTCGTTGGTGAACGAGGTGCGTCCGGTTTGTCGGCGCTGGTTGACCCAGAGGACATTGCTCTGGATCCGGTAGTTGCTCACGAAGATATCGAGGTCGCCGTCGAGGTCGAAGTCGGCAATGTTCGCGCCGCGCCCGCAGAGTCCGCTGCGCACGAGGTCCCAGCGGTTCACGAACCCACCCTGGCCGTTGCTCAAGTAGAGCCGGTCGAGGGTCCCGTTGGCGAGCGCGCCGAGCTCGTAGTTGGCGACGAAGAGATCGGGGTAGCCGTCGCCGTTGAGGTCGCCGGCGGCGAGGCCTTCGCCGGGGAGCCCGTCGCTGATCGCACCCACGCGCTGGCTCACGTCGACGAACACCGGCTTCCCGCCCTTGGGGGTGTCGTTGCGCATCAGCCGGTCCACGCCGACGCCGTGCCCCGAGAGGAACACGTCGAGGTCGCCGTCCTTGTCGTAGTCGAGCCACAGCGCGGCGCGCGAGCCGCTGAGCCCGGAGCGGGGGGCGAAGCTGAATTTGCCCTGGCCGTCGTTGAGGTAGAGCTTGCCGTTGAGCAGCACGTCGGGGTCGCCGTCGCGGTCGACGTCGCCGAACGCGACGCGGGAGCCGGTGGTGCCGTCGGGGAACGAGACCCCGAACGCCTTGCGCTTGAAGCTCGGCGGCGGTCCTGCGAGCGCCGCGCTCGTCGCGAGCAGCGCTCCGTACAGACCGAGGGCCAGCGGGTGCGTGAATCCAGTGGGTGTCATGGGAATCCTTCCGTTTCCTTCCGCGCACGGAGGACGCACCGCAGGGTCCATTCGGGACACACCGCAAGTCCATGCGCGGCATGGGGGTGTCCAGCCTGGACAGGCTTCGGGCCCGGCGTCGGTTTACGCGAGAGCGTTCGGTCTCGGAACCTGTAAGCCCGACCTGACGCTTCTGGGCGGCGCGCCGCCGCGGGACGCAGCCGGATCAGGCCGGGAGCGCCGGCGCCGGACGCAGGGGGTCGTCACCGCGTCACGCTGGGGGCACCAGGACACCTGGGTCACTCGACGGGCTGGGGATCCGGGGCGAGGGGGTCCGACTCGAGCTCCCCCGCGTCTTCGGCCGGCGCGGCGTCCTCGGCGGGCTGCGCCGTGCCGTAGGCCTGCTCTTCGGGGTCGCGGTCCGGCTGGTAGTTGCGGAGGAAGGTCTTGATCGCGCTGCGGTCTTCGATCGTCCAGTCGAACCAGTTGTCCTCGAGCTCCTCGATCGCGGCCTCGTTGGACCAGCCCTGGATCGCGATCCGATACAGCCCGACCATGACCCCGGTGCGGTGGATCCCGCCCTGGCAGTGCATGACGATCGGCCAGTTGTCGGGGTCGCGCACGAGGTCGAGGAACTCGCGGGTGCCCTGGGGGGTCGGCCCGCTGCGCCCCGAGACGCGCAGGTGCACCCACGTGGCGCCGATCTCGCGCACGCCGACTTGCTCGTCGCGATACCAGGTGCGGTCGGGCTTGTGGCCGCGGAGGTTGACCACGGTCTTGACCCCGTATTCGTCCTTCAGGTCGTGCAGGTCGTCGACGTCTGGTTGGGGGCAACGGATCAGCACCACCTGACCGTTGGGCGCGCGGTCGACGACCGCGGTGGCGCCACAGCCGGCGAAGGAGAGGGCGACCAGGGCGAGCGTCTGCGGGCGATTCATGCCTCCAGCGTAACGGGAACGCGAGCCCTCAGCCCGTTGGGGGTGAGCCGGAGCAGCTCAGCTGCGAGGGCGAGGGGGCCTCGGAGAGGCCCCCTGAAAGCACGAATCCCGGGAACCATCCAGGGGCGCTTACGTATACTCGGGGGAGGAGAGCTCATGCGTCGCTGCCTGCTGTTGATCGCGCTCGCGTTGCCCGGAGTCGTCCACGCCCAGGAGCTCGACGAGGACCGGCTGGAGGAGCTGATCGAGCAGGCGCTGCTCAAGGAGCAGAAGAAGCGGCTCGACCTCACCGACTACGCCGACCGCGAGCACCGCGAGCGGGCCCTCGAGGTCCGCGCCTCCCTCGAGTCGCGGCGGGTCTCGGTGGAGTTCGACAAGGAAGACCCCCTCGACGCCCTCGACCACCTGCGGGAGCTGAGCGGGATCAACCTCGTGGTCAGCGCCAAGGTGCGCAAGCTGTTCCAGGAGGAGGACCTCAGCGCGACGCTCAAGGTGAAGAAGATCCGCCTGCGCAACGTGCTCGAGCTCGTGCTCAAGGGGCTGCACGAAGACCTGGCCTACGGCTACCGCAACGGGGTGCTCATGGTCGTGCTCCGCGAGGAGTGGAAGGCCGTGCACTACCTCCAGGTCTACCCCGTGGGCGACCTGCTGCGGAAGCCCAAGGACTTCCCCGGGCCGAAGATCACCCTCGGTGAGAACGGCGTCGAGACCAAGGACTGATCGTCCCGCCCGCTACTCGCTGTCCGGCTTCCCGCCGAGGACGTAGGCCAGCAGCTCGGGGTTGAGCAGGGTGAAGACCGCGATCGAGATCACCACCACGCCGACTCCGTGCATGGGTGTGATCGTCTCCACGACGGCCAGGCTGGCGAACAGCCCGCCGAGCACGCCGATCAGGAGCAGGGTCCGCTGGCCGAGGGTGAACCCCTCCGCGCCCCCCGAGATCGCCAGCGAGCGCTGGCGCAGGACCTCGTTCAGGCTCGCCTCGCAGCCCGGCGAAGTGCACGACTTGATCTCGGCCATGCACTCCACGTGGTAGCTGACCTTGCACCCGGTGCACTCGATCCTCGAGGTGCCGAGGGGGTGCTCGCAGTGGGGGCACGTGGGTGCGCTCATTCCCCGAGTCTATCCGCCCCGCGCCCGGCAGAGAAACCTCTAAGCAGGGAGGTTTCGCGCTCTGCGCGCGGCGAGCGGGCACCCGTCGCGAGGGGCGAAGGCGCGTGTGTGTAAGCGCTTATGCCAGCCAAGAAGGACGTGGAACCTTTCCTTCCGGGCGACGTGTATCCGGTCGGAAGGCGGCGCGGAGACTCAACCATGCGCGCGGCCGTGTTCAATCGTCGCCAGGGTGGTGGCGGCACGGCTTCCGGGTCGCCTTTCGACCCAAAACTAGCGAGCACCCGCGCGCAAGCGCGGGTGCTCGTCTGTACGGGCACCCGCTCAGGGGGACTCGAGCGGTGTCCGGTCGCCCCGACCCAGCGCGTGGCTCCCTGCACACAGCTGCGATACTGAGTGCATGAAGACCTGGCTCGGACTCCTGGGGCTGTGCGCGCTGGCCGCGGCCTGCGCCGACGACCCGCCGGCGCTGAGCGAGGCGCTGCAGGCCGAGGTCGACGCGGTCCGCGGCGACCCGACCGTGCGCTGCGAGGTGCAGAAGCAGGGCGTGCGCTGCCGGCCCAAGACCTACCGCTTCCTGCTCGCGCGCCTGCCGCTGGCGGCCAAGGCGCTACGCGCCTTGAAGGTCGACGCCGACTACGCGATCGAGGACCTCGAGCAGCCGGGCACGTTCTCGATCGACGACAAGGCCGGCGCCTACGCCACGTGCGAGGCGCCGATCCAGGAGGAAGGCGAGCACCTGGTGATCGCCCGGGGCCACGTCGACCTGCCCCTCGTGCCGCGGGTGCTGGGGACCGGCGTGATCGACGTGCGCTACGCCCCGCGCGAGGACGACCCCCGGAAGCTGCGGGTGCGCTGCAGCGTCGCGTTTCGCCTCACCAACCGCGCCTTGCACCGGGTGACCCGGGCCTTCCGCCGGCTGCTGCAGCGGGTGATCCAGGGCAAGCTCGAGACGCTGATCGGCGCGGCCACGACCCTCGCCGAGCGAGTCGACGCCGACCCGCTGAAGGTCTACCGCGCGCTGCAGGCAGGGGGCGAGGCCAGCGAGGCCGAGCTCTCCGCCTACCGGCGCGCGTTCCTCATGCACTGATTTAGCCCCCGCCCGGCGCGTAGAGCCGGATCCCGGGCAGCTCGTAGCGCTCGAGGGAGCCGTTGGTGCGCGCCAGCCAGGCCACGCAGCCGGCCACGGCGACCGCCGAGACCGGGGCGTCGGCGTCCTCGGCTCGGGGCGCGGTGAGCTGCAGCGGCCGCTTGGGGCCGAGGGCCCAGGCTTGGGTCGAGGTGCAGTTGCCGGGCGCGAACACCACGCGGTCTTCCGGCCGGCCGGCGACGAGGGGGGCGGGTCGCCCCAGCGGGTGAGCCTTCCCGCAGCCGCGGCGTCGCGTCCACTCGCGCTTGGCCTGACGGCGCAGCAACCCGGCCTTCGCGGGAGCCCACTCGCTGAGCAGACCCTGCTCGGTGGCGAGCAGGAGGTGCCCGTCGGCGCGCCACACCGCGAACACGAAGTCGGGGTCGTATTCGCGGATCTCGCGCACGTCGCGGCCGAGGCCCATGGTCGACTCGGGGTCCTCCCAGGTGCCCGTCACCCGGGAGGCGCGCTCAATGCTCCCGGCGGCGTCGCCGTCCGCGCGTGAGTAGAGGTCTACGTCTTGCCGGGCCACGGCGAGGGTCCGCCGGTCGAGGCTCAGGCAGCGCGCGCCGTAGCCCACGCCCTTCTCCCACTGCAGTCGGTTCGCCGGGTCGTAGACCGCCACCGTGCTCGTGCCTCGGGCCAGCGCCACCCACCCGTGGTAGGCGCAGGCGAGCCGCGGGGGCTCGGGCAGCGCCAGCTCGCTGCGCAGTCCGCCGGCGAGGTCGAAGCGCCTGAGGCCGTCGTCGACCAGCAGCAGCTCGTCGTCGTGGATCGCGAGCAGCCGCGCCGGGCCCCGGAGCGGGGTCGTCCAGCGCGCGCCGCCGGCCGTGAGCTGCTCGCCGAGGCCGACCCGCAGGGTGCCGTCGCTCGAGGCGCAGGCGAGGACCTCCCCGTCGTCGCTGCAGGCCAGGCGCGTGGCGTAGGCGCGGTCCACCCGCCAGCGCCAGGGCTGCCCGAGCCAACCCGCGAGCCGCTGCAGGTCCTGGGTGTCGGGCTGCCCGGCGAGGAGGGTGAATCCGTGCTGGTCGCGGCGGACCACCAGCAGCCCGGACGGCGCCCGGGCCAGGCGCGCGCCGGCGCCCTGGGCGAGGTGGGCCCCGGCGCGCCGCGGGTCGAAGGCGGCGAGCGCCTCGAGGGCGTCGTCGGGGACCGGTCCCTCCACGCGGACCGGGATCGGCCCGCCCCAGGCGTCGCCCAGTGGGCGCCCGGCGCGCTCGAGCGCGTGCAGCAGCTCGCGCCGGGGCTCGACGCCCTCCTGGGCCCGTCGCTGGAGCTCGCGCAGCTTCTCGTCCATGGCGCCAGGCTGGCAGCGGGATCGGCGCCGCGCTACGCGGGGGTGATCCCGAAGATCCGCAGCGCGTTCTCGGCCGTGCGCCGCTTGAGCTCTGCCGGGTCCTCCCCGCGGACCTCCGCCAGCTTCTCCGCGGTGTGGACCACGAAGGCGGGCTCGCAGCGCTTGCCGCGCTTGGGGACCGGCGCCATGTAGGGGCAGTCGGTCTCGACCAGGAGCAGCTCGGGGGGCACGCCCTTGGCCGCCTCGCGCACGGCCTCGGCGTTCTTGAAGGTCACGACCCCGGTGAACGAGACCGCGAACCCGCGGCTCCAGTAGAGCTCGGCCTCCTCCGCGGTGCCGGTGAAGCAGTGCGCGATCCCGCGCACGCCCGGGACCTGGTCCACGATCCCGGCGGCCTCGGGGTAGGCGTCGCGCACGTGGAGCACCGCCGGGAGGTCGAGCTCGCGGGCCAGCTCGAGCTGCTCGCGGAACCGGGTGCGCTGCTCGTCGCGGGGGGAGTGGTCGTAGAAGAAGTCGAGGCCCATTTCGCCGATCGCGACCACCCTCGGGTGCGCTGCCAGCTCGCGCAGCTGCGCGAGGTAGTCGGCGGGGACGTCCTTGGCCTCGTGGGGGTGCACGCCCACGGTGGCCCACACCAGCGGCTCGCGCTCGGCGAGGGCCACGCTGGCCCGGCTCGACTCCAGGTCGCAGCCCACGTCGAGCAAGGCGACCATGCCCGCCTCGCGCGCCCGCGCGAGGACCTCGTCGCGGTCGGCGTCGAAGCGCTTGGTGGAGACGTGCCCGTGGCTGTCGACGATCATGCCCGCGTTCTACCACGCGCCTTTACAAGTCCTGACAACTGGTCCGAGCCAGTCGGGACACTGCAGGCTGGGCAGATCGCGCCAAGCGCCTGCGGCGACTTGGGGTGAGCTTGGCTGCGAGGGCGAGGGGCCTCGGAGAGGCTCCTCGGATCGAGGGTTACGTGCACGTCAGGCTGCGGGGGACGCTGTGGATCGGGGTGGGGCTCGCGCTCCTCGTGTGCCCCCGCGTCCGTGCCCAGGGGCGCCAGCTCGACGCTGACCTCGAGGCCGAGCAGATCTCGGTCGCCAGCCCGCGCCCGCTCTACGCCGCGGCGGGGCTGGGGGGCTTCTGCGGCTTGGCCACCGCGGCCCGCGGCCCGCGCGCGACCCAGGAGGTGGTGGTGCTCCAGGCGGGGCCGGCCCTCGACGCGCGGGTGGTGGTCCGCGACGTGAAGTGGCCGCCGGCGGGCGGCGGGGCGATCCAGCGCCGGGTCTACGACCTGCGCGCCGAGGGGATCGCGGTCCTGGCCCAGGTCGACGAGTCCCCGGGCGCCGAGACCCCGCTCGTGCCCCAGGCGATCTACGCCGAGGGCTGGGTGCGCCTGGTGCTCGACAGCGGGCCCAACGGGAGCGCGGTGCTCGAGGCCCAGCGGCTCTACCTCGACGTCGAGACCGGCGTCGGCGCGGCCCACGACGCGGTGGTCCGCCTGCAGCCCCCCCCGGGCCAGCTCCTGGCCGGGATCGCCCCCGTGATCAGCGCGCGGGTGATCCGCTTCGACGGCCCCGAGCGAATCGAGGCCGTGGAGGCCTCGGTCAGCGCCTGCGACTACGGGGTGCCCCACTTCGCGCTGCTCGCCGACTCCGTCGAGCTCACCCGGCGTCGGGAGGGGACCCGCGCCGACTGGTTGAGCTCGCTGTGGGTGCGCAGCAAGCGCCCCAAGGGCGACGGCTTCGTCTACCCGCGGCTGCTGCGGCCGCCGCCGGCGCCGGCCAGCGCCGGCTCCGACGCGCTCAGCCGCGAGGCCCAGCTCGACCGCGACGTGCGGGTCCACGGCGCCGCGCTCTCGGTGCTCGGGACCCGGGTCCCGCTCTCGATCCCCCTGCGCTGGAACACGACCTGGCCCCTGCCCACGGTGCGCGGCGGCCACTCCAGCCGGCTGGGGACCTTCGGGATCTTCGGCGTGCGCTCGCGGCTGGTGACGATCCCCCTGGGCCAGCTGGGAGCGCTCGACCTCAGCGGGGCGACTCGGGTCGAGTACTACGAGAAGCGCGGGACCGGCGGCGAGCAGGGCTTCGAGTGGACCCGCCGCGACGCCAGCGGCGCCAGCGTGGGGGAGGGCTTCGCCCGCGCGTTCGGGATCGAGGACCGCGGCGACACCGACCGCGTGGGGACCGCGATCCCGCGGGAGGGGCGGTTTTGGCTGCGGGGCATGCTCCGCGAGCGGCTCGACGAGAGCCTGCAGCTCGACGCCGAGGTCTCGCGGGTCAGCGACCGCGGCGTGCTGCTGGAGTATTACCGCAGCGTGGCCCAGACCGAGAAGGTCCAGGAGAGCTACAGCAACCTGCGCTGGTGGAACGACGACTTCGCCGTGCGCGCGATCGGGCGCTTTCGGATCAACGACTTCCAGACCCAGGTCGAGCGCCTGCCCGAGGTGCGCCTGGACTGGATCAAGACCCCCCTCGCCACCGACGCCACCTACGGCGGGCTCTACCTGGACCTCGCGCTGCGCGCGGGGCACCTGCGCTTTCGCCCCGACGACGCCACCGGGCTGCCCAGCTACCGCGCGGGTCGCGGGGACGTGCTCGCCGACCTCGAGTACAAGAACAGCCTCGGCCCGCTGGTGTTGCGCGGCTTCGCCGGGGTGCGGGAGTCGGCCTGGAGCGAGCGCGTGGGCGACGAGCGCGCGATCGACCGCTTCGGCGCCCGCGCCGGCTGGACGTTGACCACCACCTTCTGGCGGCGCTACGAGACCCCCTGGGCCGGGCTGCGCCACGAGCTCCTCCCCGAGGTCGGCAGCGAGCACCGCTTCGCGCTCAACCGCGACCCGGGGGAGCTCTTGCAGTTCGACCCCGACGTGGAGGGCGTGCAGGCCACCGACGCCCTCGTGCTCCGCGCGCGCACGCGGCTGCTGGGCGACGTCGACGGCGTGCGGCGCAAGCTGGTCGACCTCGCCGTCGAGGCCCGCTACTTCCCCCGCGACCGCGGCGCCGACGTCGGCCGCAGCTGGTCGCCGATCCGCTACGACCTGCGGGTCAACGTCACCACCTGGATCGCCGCCCGGGTCCGCGCAGAGCACGACGTGAATCAGGGCGAGCTGGTGAGCCTCGACGGGACCCTCTTCGTGCGCCCGCACCGCCTGCTCGAGCTCGAGGGCGCCTACCGCGAGCGCCAGGGCGGTGGCCAGGCGGTCAGCTGGGCCGCGCGCTGGCAGGTGACCCCCAGCTGGCGGCTGGAGCTCGAGCAGCAGTACGACCTCCAGCAGGACGAGTTCCTCTACCACCGCGGGCGGGTCGTGCGCAGCTTCCACCGCTTCGCGCTGGAGTTCACGATCAGCCACGACCCCCAGCAAGACGACACCAGCGCCTCGGTCTCGCTCTCGCTGACCCCGCTCTCGACCCGCTCCGCCGACGCCTTCGAGCGCGACCGCTACCGCGACCTGTATCGCTAGAACGAGCGCGGTCGCTCGCCGGCCTCCTTTACCTTGCGCCGTGCCGTCGAGAGGAACTCCTCTGCCTTGGGCTGGTTGGGGTCCAGGCTGAGGGAGTGTCGCGTTAGGCGTCCCCGGGGCGCGCGCTGCGCCAGCCGAGTCGCAGCGCACGCGTCCCTGGGGCGCATGCGCCGCGGTTCGAGTCGCAGCGCACGCGTCCCCGGGGCGCATGCGCCGCGGTTCGACTCGCGGGTCAGACGTCCCTGGGCCGCATGAGCTGGGGGTCCGA
>Ga0209578_10001240_pt1 | contig 24468 bp, 14 predicted proteins | sample tdAd472_FD_187127 | JGI IMG/M metagenome (GOLD analysis project Ga0209578, IMG submission 187127) | Marine sediment microbial communities from the Atlantic coast under amendment with organic carbon and nitrate - tdAd47.2 (SPAdes)... | ecosystem: Environmental > Aquatic > Marine > Coastal >...
AACCCCTCCCCCAATTACTCTGGTTCGTACCAAATGTTCCACGTGGAACATCACCCCCCTACTCCGGCAACGGTGCCGCGTCGGGACGGATGGGGTAAAGTGTGCCCGGGGCGAGGGCGAGTGAAAGGACTCCGACGATGGCAGACGGCACAGGATCGAAACGACGGCGGCTCGGACGCGGACTCAGCGCACTCATCGAATCCGAGAGCGAGACCAGGCCGGTCAAGGTCGAGGCCACCGGCTCGACGTCCGCCACCGAGCGACCCGTTGATGCCTCGGACCTGAGCGGCTCGCTCGAGCCACGCGGAGGCGGCATCCGCGAACTCGCGCTCGAAACGGTTGACCCCAACAAATACCAACCTCGTACACACTTTGAGCAAGGCCCGCTGCAGGAGCTCGCCGACTCGATCACGCGCGCGGGGGTGATGCAGCCGATCGTCGTCCGCCCCGGCACCGACGGACGCTACGAGCTCATCGCCGGCGAGCGCCGCCTCCGGGCGGCCGAGCTGGCGGGCCTGGCCACCATCCCCGCCATCGTGCGCGAGGTCGATGACGAGACCGCGGCCGAGTGGGCCCTCATCGAGAACCTGCAACGCGAGGACCTGAACCCGGTCGAGCGTGCCCGGGCCATGAAGCGCCTCGCCGACGAGTTCGGCCTGACGCAGCAGGAGGTCGCCGATCGCGTCGGCCTCTCGCGCGCCAGCGTCACCAACCTGATGCGCCTGCTCGAGCTCGACGCCGACACCCTCGACCTGATCTCCGAGGGCACCCTCACCCTCGGGCACGGCAAGGCCCTGCTCACCTGCCAGGACCTCAAGGCCCGCACCCGCCTGGCGAAGAAGGCCGCGGACGAGGACTGGAGCGTCCGCCACCTCGAACGCATCATCACCCCCCCCGGGGCTACGTCGTCAGCAAATTCCGCCAGCCATGGATCGAGCGCAGAGGCCCAAAGTGGGGGGGGAGGGGATGACACGCTTAATGCGGTGGTGGGGGACCTGGAGCGGCGCCTGGGCGAGCACCTGGAAACGCGTGTCGAGATCCGCGTCGCCAAGAGCGGCACACGCGGTCGTCTGATGGTGCACTTCTACGACCTGGACCAGTTCGACGGGTTGCTGAAGAAGGTGGGGCTGCCGGAGGAGTAAGGCTCGTCGCCCCGCCCGGGCAGGCTCCATTCGACCGAGCAGCGGAGCGCCGTCAGCACCCGGCGAGGAACGCTGCCACGAAGGCCCCGAGATCGCCGGTATCCAGTACGCCGTCGGCGTTGACGTCGGCGGAGGGGTCTCCTGAGAGAAACCGATCGACGAAGACTTGGACGTCTGCCAAGTCCAATACGTTGTCGTTGCTGAAGTCAGGCGGGCAGCTTTGCAGGCAGAGTGTGCCGTCGGAGTAGGGGATGCAGCGTGTGGCAGGGGGGAAGAGGCTCGCGACATCGGTGTAGGAGACTTCGCCGGAAACGGGGTCTGCGGTGCCGAGGTAGACCGGGATGCCGTTCAGGACGAGTGTTGAGGCGTTGTGAATGGTGAGGGGCGGGTGGTCGGGGTGGAAGAGGTAGAGCGCATCGTCGGTCGAGGTGCGTCGTGGCGCGAGGTGAAGGCGCGTGCGGGATAGGTCAGACCCGACGTCGAGCGAGACGGTCGGGCGTGTGGTCTGGCTCGGGCCGTCGTCGGGCGCGAGACCCTGGAGGATCCGATCGCCCTCGCCGAGCATCTGGATACGCAGCGGCTCGCCCCCCGTGGCGAGCGAGACGGGCGAGCCGGAGCCCGAACGCGGGGTGAAGTCGCCGGCGATCTGTATGAGTGCGTCGCCCCGGATGAAGAAGGAGGCGACGTTGCCCTCGATGCGGAGAGGGCCGCCCTCGGGATAGAGGCGGACATCGTGTGCGAGGTCGGCGTGGACGACGCCGCTGCCGTGGGTCCAGAGCGTGGTGAGTTCGAGGTCGATGTCCTCGGGGAGGGTGAGGCGGAAGGGCCGCCCCGGCTCTTCTTTGAGGGTGAAGGTCGTGTTGCGTAGGAAGGTGAGCGCGGGCAGGTCGGCCACGTTGGCCTCGACGACGCAGTCGTCGAGGGTTGCGAGCGCCGGAGGATCGAAATCGCGCACGATGAGCTCGGAGTCGGTTGCGCCGACGAGCGCCGGGAGATCGAGGGCGTCGGCGGTGATGGTGGAGCGGTCGATCGATCCGACGGCGTGCATCTCGAGGACCGCGGCGATGATGTTGCTGTGGTTGAGCGCCGCCTGAGCCGGCATGACGATTCGCGCCGCGTCGGCGCTGATTGAGGGCGCGTTAAGCTTCGGGATGGTGACCGAGCCCCCGGGCTGCCTTGGCTGGGTGATGGAGATGGAGTCGAGCGTGACGAGTTCGGGAAGGTCGATGCGGCAGCTCCCGTCGCCCACGCTGATCGCGAGCGAGACGGGACGGCCCGCGCCGTCGGTCAGCTCCGTTAGGTTGGGCAGACTGACGCGGGCGCCGTCAAGGGCGACAAGCGAGGCTCCGACGCTGGAGTAGATCGGGGCTTTGTCGGTGAGATCGATGGTGTGGGCCTCGATCGTGATCGCGGCATCTCCCGAGAACGTTACCAGGCGCGGGCGCGAGAGCACGGGATCGGTGATGCGGACGTCGTACGGCGTGTTGAGTCGGATCGTGGACCCGTCGAACTCGGTGATATCCGGGAGCGGCCCGTCCAGGTCCCCGTCGATGTAGAGGCCCGCGTCCCGCAGGCGCGAGAGCGAGCCGAGATTGGCAGTGGCCCCCTCCTTGAGGATGATGTTGGAGCCCGGGGGCAGGGTCGTGAGCGAACGGAGATCGAGCGAGCCGCCGGTGGTGATGAAGAACTCATAGTCGATGGTGTCGGGCGTGACGTCGAGCGATGGGAGGGCGATGTGGTGCGCGCCGGCAACGGCAGAGACGGAGTCGGCGGAGACGAGGCTGTCTGCGCGGAAGCCTCCGTGTGCGTGATCAAGATCGAGCGATTGGGTTGCCAGAAGATCTGGCAAATCGATGTGCGCCAGCACCGGCGAGGACTCGCTGCCGATGACGATCCGTCCGGCGTGAACAACACCGGGCAACGCGAGCGGCACGTCGCGGGCCCCCTCGGCGTTGACGACTGTCAGGGTTCCATCGACGGTGAGCGGCGTCGTCAGCACGGGGGCGTACGCCGTTGGGCGCAGGAGCACCGAGAGCGCTGGGACAGCGTTCAGCCGCGGGGCGTCGATCGTGACCGGAGCGAGGGTATCAAGCGCCAGCGAGGCGATGTCTGCCTCACCCTCGACCCCGATGCTCCGCTCGAGGGTGTAGTGGATGAGGGGTGTGTTGATGCTGCTGACGGTGGCATCGAGGTCCACGATCACGGCTCGCTCGGTTCCGAGGGTGTCGATGATGGCGTAGGAAGTGCCGAGGGTATTGATCGGGACGGTGTTGTTGAGCCAGCAGGCGGGGTCCGTGAGGCGCGAGACCGGGCACAGGGGTGAGGTTGGCGTGACCTGGGCGTGCGCCGCCCCGGCGGCGAGGAGCAAGGCCGCGGGATGGGAACGCGGGAATTTCACCATGCACAAAGTAGCACATCCAGAGTGTCATGCAACGTGTTAGTGACGTTGGCCAGGGGCACAACGGGGCGTAAGGCCTCGTGAGTTGGCATGCTGTGGCGGCCTGTCCCGTCGCTGGCGCTTCGGGTTCTTTGGGGTGTGAGGGGGTCTCCCTCGGCTTGCGCCGAGGGCTTGCGAGTGTGCGGCCCGGGTTGGAGGGCATCGAGAAGGCTTCGCCGTCTCGATGGCACCGGTCTCGGTAGGACCGGTGTCGGTGGGACCGGTCTCTGTGGGACCGGTTCAGGCACACCTCAAACAAAGCCGCCCCCGCGGTGCAGGGCGGGGGCGGCGGCCGGCTGCGACGTGATGTGGTCCCGTTCGTGTCAGCAGCCGGCGAGGAAGGCCGCGATGAAGATGGCGATGTCGCCCGAGTCGGTGATGCCGTCGCGGTTCAGGTCGCCGTCGCACTGGGCGGGCTCGAAGCGGAGAGTGAGGTCCGAGTCGGCGGGGCGGTAGTTCTCGGGGTCCGCGATCTCGGAGGAGTAGAGCGTGAGGGTGTAGTCGCCCGGCGCGAGGGTGATGGACTGGTGCGTGCGCCCGTCGGCGGACATGGTGCCCTCGTCGCCGACGAAGGTGAAGTAACGCGTGGCGGTCAAGAGCGTGTCGTCGTCGCGTTTGAGGTAGGCCTCGAATGGCGTGTCGGCGTTGGCGCGGAGGGTGACGGTGGTGGGCAGTGTGAGCGCGAACGCGATGTCGAGGTTGGCGGTGCCCTGGCACTCGGCGTGCCCTTCGATCTCGATGCCGAACTCCCACTCCCACGCGATGATGCGCGGCAGGGGGGTGGGGAAGGTGTTGAAGTCGAAGGGGGTGGAGTCGATGAAGACGGCCCAGGACAGGGACGCGGCGGTGCCGTAGACGGCGGAGTGCCCGGACTCCGCGGCGGTGTCGAGCTCGAGCGTGCCGCGTGTGTCGGGCGTGGTGAGGGTGAAGGTGGTGTCGCGGGTGAGCACCTGCGAGTCCTGCACGAGGATGGCGTCGTAGCGCCCCGAGACGTGTGCCTCGGCGGAGGCCGAGGCGAAGGGCAGGAAGTGGTCCGCCTGGGCGAGACCGTGGGCGTGGAGCGAGGTTGCGAGCACGGCGGACGCCCTCGCGGCGGCGCGTTTGTTCAGCGTGATCATGTCAATACGTTATGAGACGCACGTTTCGATGCACGCGCCGCTTGAACTTTCGTTTGAAGAAAGTGCGTTTGAGACTGTGTATCAAGGTCCGGTGTGCGCAGTCTCTGCGTGAGCGCGGAGTGTGCGCTTCTGATCCCACTGATAATGGGCAGGGCGAAGAGGGGGTTCTCGGACGTTGGGCGTGGTGGGTCGGGTGCGCGGCGCGAGCCCCGAATGGGTGGATTGGGGTTGTGGCGCACAGCGCCCGATGATGGCTTTGCCATCATCGGGGCACCCGTACACGTCGTGTGGGTCGTGGTCTCCCTCGGCTTGCGCCGAGGGCTTGCGCGTTGTGGGCCCGTGGGGGGCGGGGTGGCGAGGGGGTTAGTCCTGGGGGCGGTCGATCTCGGCGGGGGAGAGCTTGCGTCGGCCGCCGGAGTAGAGCGTGCGGCGCTTCTTCTTCGCGGGCTCGGCGGGCTTGGAGTCGGACGCCTGCTCGCCGTTGTCCGAGGTGCGCCCGGAGCGGCGCTTAGCGGCGGGCTTGGTCTCGGCGGTGGAGTCGGGCTTGTCGTCGCCGGAGTCGCCGGTGCGCTTGCCGCGTCGGCGGCGGCGCTTCTTCTTGGGGGCGTCGGAGTCTTCGTCGGGCTCGGAGGACCGTCCCGTCGCTGGCGCTCCGGGCTCGTTGGAGTCATCCGAATCTTCGCTGCGCTCAGAGTCGGTTTCCTGCGTGTCGGCGGACTCGCCGGACTTCTTGCGTCCTCGTCCGCCTCGGCGGCGACGGCGGCGCTTCTTCCTGGGCTCGTCGTCGGAGTCCTCGGTCTCGTTGTCGGGCTCGGAGGCCTGTCCCGTCGCTTGCGCTCCGGGCTCGTTGGAGACGTCCTGCTCTTCGCTGTGCTCAGAGTCGGTTTCCTGGGTGTCGGCGTTGGTGTCGGTGGAGTCGTCGGACCGCTTGCGTCCGCGTCCGCCTCGGCGGCGCTTGCGTCGCTTCTTCTTGCCGCCGGACCCGTCGTCTTCGGCCTCGCCGATCTCGATGATGGTGTCGTCGGGGTCGTGGCGGGCGGCGTGGAGGAGCTGCTCGGCCAGGGCGGCGGTGGACTGGGACTCGGCCTCGGCCTTGAGGTCGGCGGCGAAGCCGTCCTCGTCGTCCGCGGGCAGGTCGCCGTGGTCGTAGGGGGTGACGCTGGGCTTGGCCCTGGAGGGCTTGAGCCGTTCCGCGGCGATGTCGTTGGTGTTCTCGTCGTAGGCGTAGATGGTGACGCGGTCGAGGGGGAGGGTGTCGGAGACGCGGACGTCCACGCGCTTGCCGGAGCGGAGCTCGACGCGCGTGAGGGAGGGCCGGCGTGTGGAGAGCAGGGCGCCGGCGACCTTGGGGTGGACCACGAGTTCGGCGCTGTGGACGCGGTCGTGGACAAGCACGTCGGCGAGGTCGCGGAGGGCCTGGGCGGCGACGGAGTCGGGACGCTGGACGAGGCCGCGTCCCTTGCAGGTGTTGCAGATGGAGAAGTTGAGCGACTCCTGCGAGCCGCGCATGCGCTGTCGTGTCATCTCGAGGATGCCGAACTCGGAGATGGGGAGGATGGTGGACTTGGCGCGGTCCTTTTTGAGGTTCTCGAGGAAGCGCTGCTCGACCGCCTGGCGGTGCTTGGAGTGGCGCATATCGATGAGGTCGTTGATGACGAGCCCGCCGAGGTCTCGGAGCTTGAGCTGCCGGCAGATGGCGTCGGCGGCCTCGAGGTTGGTCTTGTAGGCGTTGGTCTCGGCGTCCTTGGCCCCGCGTGACTTGCCGGAGTTGACGTCGATGGCGACGAGGGCCTCGGTCTGCTCGATGATGAGGCGTCCGCCGGAGGGGAGGGGGACGTCGGTCGAGTTGATGAGCTTGATCTGCTCTTCCAGCCCGAAGGCGTAGAAGACGGGGCGCGGGTCGTCGTAGCTGGCGAGCTTGGCCTGCGAGCGCGGCGAGACGATCTTGAGGAACCGGGCGGCCCGCTCGAGGGCGTGCTCGTCGTCGATGACGACGCGCTTGATGTGGCTGCCGACGAGGTCGCGCAGCGAGCGGAGGAGCAGGTCGGACTCGGAGTAGAGCAGCCGGGGCTTGTGGCCGCCGTGCTTGCGGCGCTTCTCCATGTCGCTCCAGAGTCGCTGGAGGTAGGCGAGGTCGCGCTTGAGCTCGGTCTTGGTGCGGTCGAAGCCGGCGGTGCGGAGGATGAAGCCGAAGCCGTCGGGCAGGTCGAGCGCGGCGAGGATCTTCTTGGCCTGGCGGCGCCGGTCCTCGTCGTCTTCCTTGCGGGAGACGCCCAGCGAGTCCATGTCGGGCATCATGACGAGGTAGCGCCCCGGGACGGAGAGGTAGGAGGTGAGGCTGGGGCCCTTGGTGCCCACGCCCTCCTTGAGGACCTGGACGGTGATCTCCTGGCCCTTCCTCAGGCACTTCTGGATGGGCGGGCGCTCGCGGCGCGGGGTCTTCTTGCCGACCTGCTCGGTGTCCGAGCCGGTGGGGAAGTAGCGGGGGTGGATGTCCGAGACGTGCAGGAAGCCGTTCTCGGGGAGGCCGAAGTCCACGAACGCGGCCTGGATGGAGTTCTCGACGTTGGTGACCTTGCCGACGTAGATGTTGCCGACGCGCGAGACCTGGTTGGTGGGCTCGGAGTAGAACTCGTCGAGCTGGCCGTCCTCGACGATGGCGATGCGGCATTCCTCGCCTGGGACGTAGTTGACGATCATCTCCGCGGTGGGCTCCTCGCCGCGCGCGGGGGGCGAGGGGTCGTCGGACTCGATCGCGGCGGTGTCGCGGCGCGTGCGGCGCGAGGAGGACTTGGAGGTCTTCTTCGACGCGGCCTTGGACGAGGTCTTGGAGGTCTTCTTGGAGGACCTCTTGCCGGTCTTCTTGGAAGTCTTGGAGTCGGAAGTCTCGGAGTCGTCGGCGTCCTGGCCGGACTCGGCCTCCGGGCTCGCGGAGTCGTCCGATTCGGCCTCGGGGCTCGTGGTGTCGTCCGACTCGAGCTCGGGGGCGTCGGTCTCGGTGTCCGCGCCGTCGTCGGTCGTCGCGGCGGCCTTCTTGGTCGTCTTCTTCCTGGTGGTCTTCTTCTTGGCCGTCTTCTTGGAGTCGGCCTTCTTGGTCGTCTTCTTGGAGGCCGCCTTCTTGGTGGTCTTCTTGGACGCGGCCTTCTTGGCGGTCTTCTTCTTGGTGGTCTTCTTGGCGGTCTTCTTCTTGGACGCGCCGTCACCGTCGGAGGTCGCGGCCTCGTCGTCGGCGGGGGGGGGCGGCGGCGGTGGGGGGGCGAGGTCGTCGCTCGTGTGGTCGTGGTGAAGGTTGGCGGAGTGGTCGGAGTCGTGGTGGTGGGTCATGTGTGCTCGCGTGGTCTTTCAGCCGAGTGCGAGCGCCCGTCGGACGCGCGGGGCGACGTCGAGACACCGGCACGTGGTGCGGTGTCGCGCGTGGTCGTGTGCGCTGAGTGTCCGGTTGGTTGTGACGTGGATCGTCACGTGTGGGTGCTCGCGTGTGCGGGAGCTTGCGCCGTGTCCCCGTGTGATCTTCCGTTGTGATGGTTGGAAGAAGAAGGCGTGGCCGGCCGTGGTGGCGGGCAGAGAGGTGGGGGGGACGGGGGGGGCGGGCTCTGTGGGCGGTCCGCGGTGCTCGTGAGAGAGTCGCGGGTCGGCCGCCGCACGTGGTTTGGATTCCCCTGGGGAGCCTCGTTGGCTCTAGTCGACGGACCGTCCGTCGTAGGCATCGGGGATGAGTTTCTGGATTCTGTCGCGGACGTAGGCCTGTGCCTCGGCGTCCGAATCGAAGGAGATCGCCTTTCTGGCGATTCTTTCGCATTGATCGGCTGAAATGCTCCGGATCATTCGCTTGAGTGGCGGAATGGAGGAGGCCGTCACGGAGAGGGTACGCAGCCCGAGGCCGATCAGCAATGTGGCGAATTCCGGGTCTGCCGCGGACTCCCCGCAGCAGGAGACGGGGATCTTGTACCGGGTGGCGGCCCGGGAGACATCTCTGACAAGTCGTAGGACCGCCGGGTGGGCGGGGTTGTAGAGGCTGGCGACCCGCTCGTTGGTGCGGTCCACGGCCAGGGTGTACTGCACGAGGTCGTTGGTCCCGATCGAGAAGAAATCGACCTCCTTGGCGAAGGTGGCGGCCTGGAGGGCGGCCGAGGGGACCTCGACCATCATGCCCACGGGGATGTTTCGGTCGTAGGGGAGGCCGATCTCGTCGAGGTCCTCCATGGCGTCGTGCAGGAGCATCTTGCCCTGTCGGAACTCGGAGACGGAGGTGATGAGCGGGAACATGATCTTGACCGGGCCCAGGGCCGAGGCCCGCAGGATGGCGCGGAGCTGGGTCTTGAACATGGGGACGTTCTGGAGGCAGTAGCGGATGGAGCGGAGGCCGAGGAAGGGGTTGCGCTCGGGGATCTCGGCGCGGGCCTGGGTGTACTTGTCGGCCCCGAGGTCAACGGTGCGGATGGTGAGGGGCTGGCCCTTGAGGTTGCGGATGCACTCGGCGTAGGCGTTGTAGTGGTCGTCCTCGGTGGGTTCCTGGTCTGAGGTGAGGAAGAGGAACTCGGTGCGGTAGAGGCCGATGCCCTTGCCGCCGGCGTCGAGCACCTGGTGGGCCTCGTCGGGGAACTCGATGTTGCCGAGAAGCTCGATGGGGGTGCCGTCGGCGGTCTCGGCGGGGACGGACTGGAGGTCGCGGAGGGAGAGCTTGTAGGCCTGGTTCTTGGCCTGCTGCTGCTGGAGGAGTTGGAGGGCCCGGCCGTCGGGATCGATGGTGACCTTGCCGGTGCGTCCGTCCACGATGACGGGGTCGCCGTCGGAGATGGCGGTGGTGGCGTTGCGACAGCCGACAATGGCGGGCAGGCCCAGGGCCCGGGCGACGATGGCGGTGTGGGAGGTCTTGCCGCCCAGGTCGGTGACGAAGGCGATGACCTTGTCCCTGTTGAAGGCGGCGGTCTGGGAGGGGGTCAGGTCGTCGGCGATGACCACGGCCCGGTCGGGGAACTCCGGGAGCTCGCCCTGCACACGCCCGGCGAGGCGGTCCAGCAGGCGGGCCTTGAGGTCTTCGAGGTCGGAGACCTTGGAGCGGAAGGTGGTGTCCTGGTGCTCGGCGAACTTCGCCGCGAGCGTGTCGAAGGCGCGGGCCACGGCGGGCTCGGCGGCGGAGAGGCCGTTGGTGATGGCGTTGCGGATCGGGTCGAGGATGGCGTGGTCGGCCAGGGCGCCCATGTGGAACAGGAAGATCTTGGCGGCCTCGGCGCCCATCTCGTCGTGGGCCTCGGCGTGCAGGGCGGAGAGCTCGTCGATGGCGGCGAGGCGGGCGTCGTCGAACCGCTTGATCTCGTTGTCGATCTGGGCGGGCTCGATGGAGCGGTCTTTGACACGCCGCGCTTTGCCCAGCCCGGGCAGGATCACCGCCGTGCCGACGACGAGTCCTTCTGAGACCGGGATGCCCTGGAGAGACTGCACGGGGCGATGGTAGGGGGAGGCGGGGGTGGTTGGAAGGCGGGTTGGTTTTCGGACGGGTGAGTGGGGGTTTCGAGCGCGCTCGGGTGTTTTCCCTCGGCTTGCCCCGTGGGCTTGCGGACCCCCGGAGATTGGGGGTGAAGGGGGCCGGGAGTTGACGCGGGGGGGGCGGGAGGGGACACTATGGGTGTATGAGCCGCCCGCCCCGGGCTTCCGGGTGCTCGGCGGGGTCGGCGGACCGCTCGCAGGCTTGGATTTGCCCGTGCGGTCCGATCGACGAAAGCGACATGATGGAATCCAAGACGCTGACCGGCATCCTTGAGTGGCCGGCTCGAGCGGAGGGACGCGTCCGGCAAAAGGGCGATGGTCTCTCGGTCTGCGAGTCTGCCGATGACCCGTTCGTTCCGTTGAAGTTCGGGGACGAGCTGCCGCTGCGCAACGGCCTCGAGGTGACGGTGGAGGTGGTGAACCGCAAGCCGCGTCGGCGGCGCGGCAAGTCGAACGCGAACCGCAAGGCCCGCCCGGTGGTGGACCGGTTCGTGGAGATCGAGGGCCTGGAGCCCGAGGCCTTCGCCGACCAGAAGAGCTTCGAAGACCTGACGAGCATCGACCCGCAGCCGATGCTGCGGCTGGAGCACAAGGGCGGGCCGGTGTCGTGCCGCCTGATCGACCTGTTCTGCCCGGTGGGGCGAGGGCAGCGCGGGCTGATCGTCAGCCCTCCCAAGGCGGGCAAGACGACGCTGCTGAAGGACATCGCGACCGGCATCCTGATGAACCACGAGGACGTCGAGGTGGTGCTGCTGCTGATCGACGAGCGTCCGGAGGAAGTGACGGACTTCCGTCGCACGTTCCTGAGTCGCGAGGACGAGGCGTGGGACAAGCCGTGGGCGAAGGAGCGCGTGAGCGTCTACGCCTCGAGCAACGACCACGACCTGGAGCGTCACATCCAGGTGAGCACGATGACGCTGGAGCGCTGCCGCCGGCGCGTGGAGGCGGGCCACCACGTGGTGATCATCATGGACTCGCTGACGCGTCTGGGTCGGGCGTTCAACCGGAGCTCGCGTCACGCGAACTCGGGTCGCACGATGACGGGCGGCATCGACGCCAAGGCGATGGAGGTGCCCAAGCGCATCTTCGGGTCGGCCCGCAACACCGAGGAGGCGGGGAGCCTGACCATCATCGCGAGCTGCCTGGTGGACACCGGCAGCGCGATGGACCAGGTGATCTTCGAGGAGTTCAAGGGCACCGGCAACATGGAACTCATATTGGACCGCAAGATCGCCGAGCGGCGCCTGTTCCCCGCGATCAACCTCGCGGCGAGCGGGACGCGCAAGGAGGACCTGCTGCTCGAGCCGCAGACACTCAAGACCGTCACGGCCCTGAGGCGGCGGATGCTCAACATGCCCCCGCCCCAGCAGGTGGAGCAGTTGCTCGCGGCGATGAAGCGGTTCGAGTCGAACGGGGCGTTGGTGGGGAGCGCGGGGTAGGGGACGCTTGGTGGGTTGGGAAAGACAAGTACGCAGAGGCGCAGCGAGGACGCGGAGGCGCAGAGGGGGCGGTCCCGTCGCTGGCGCTCCGGGCTCGTAGGGATGAGTGCCTTGGCAGGACTTCAGAGGTCTTCGGTTGAGAACAGTACCACTGAGATTATGGAGTCGGATTCGTCGCGGTATTCGGCGCTGAGCGTTCGATATTCCTCGTCGCAACTCACCCAGAGCGGCGAGCCCGTTGCCTCGTTTGCTATAAACAGATCGCGCGCACGTATGTAAACCTCGTCTGCTTGCGCTTGTGTCAGGCCTCGTTCTTCGATGTACTGATCGATTCCAAACAGGCTTGAGGCGAACCCGCCCGAATACATGTTGCAGCTAACCGAGCACGTGCGCCCGGCGAGGTTGGTGGTGTTGCCACCGGTATCGATCCAGTTGTCCGGGCCGGCGCTGGTCCAACGCGGCGGGTGTGTTTGAAACGATCGAGATACTACTCCGACGTAGGTCCGGATTGTTCGAGTCGATCCGTCCAAAAGGTTGAGTTGCCTGTCGTTCCGAACGGTCGGAAGTGGTGCAAGGAATGCAAGCGACGCGAGCAGTGCGGTGGCGACTGCTGTCGCTGCGAGAGCGCGCACGATGCGTGTGTGTTGCTTCACTCCGATGGATGTAGCTGTTAATTTCACCGTCATGCCGAGCATTGATACGCGACTCGGGTCGTGAGGTTCTGCTTGATTCCTGCAGCATTCCTTCTAACTGGATCCCCCTCATCCGGCCCTTCGGGCCACCTTCTCCCCCAGTGGGGGAGAAGGAACTGGCGGGCGCCTGAACTTGTTGCAGCCAATGTCGGGATGATGCCGCGCACAGCGCCCGACGATGGCTGTGCCATCCTCGGGGTACCCCGGAAGAGGGACGGTCCCGTCGCTTGCGCTCCGGGCTCGTTGGGTCGAACGCCCGATGAAGGCTGCGCCGTCATCGGGGCACCTGTTCGTCTCCATGCCACCCGGCCTTTGGCGCGCAAGAGCGCCGCCCGCGTGGAGCGGGCGGCGTGGTGGCCCCGGGTGTGGCTCCCTCACCGGGGCCGGGTTCGGTGATCACGCGGGGAGTGCGCGTGTGAGTTGTGTCGGGCGTTGCCCGTCGCGGGTCAGTTGCCCGTGTCGGTCATCACGCCGCCCGCGGCGGTGTTGCCGCCTGGGTACGTGAGGTCGAGCCGCACGTCCTTGGCGCCGCCCTCGAAGGCGTTCTCGCGGACACTGGAGAGCTCGCCCCAGTCGTCCACCTCGCCCGAGACGGTCGCGATCCCGTCGGTCACGGTGACGCGCAGGTCGGTGCTGTCCACGAACGGCGACCAGAAGAGTTGATCGCGGATCTCTTCCGTGATCTCGGCGTCGGTCTTCTGCGACCGTTCGTAGCGGGTCTCGAGGTTGTTGGTGACCTCGAGCACACCCGGGATGCGGGCCGCGAGCGCGGTGGCGTGCCACTTCTCGAACTCCGTGGCGACGGTGCCCTCGAGCATCACGGCGTGGTCGTCCACGCTCACGCGTACGGCCTGATCGCTCAGGGTCGCGTCGCGCGACAGCGACTTGCGAACGGACTCGGCGATGCGCTGGTCGGTCGTCTCCGACTGCGGGTCGAGCCTGATCTCGTTGTGGATGGCGTTGACGCCGCTGGTGTGGCGTGCGATGTGCTCGGCTGCCTTCTTGGCCGAGAGGGTGGGCACGACGCCGCGTAGCGTGACGGTGCCGTCCTCGACGACGGTGGCGATGGCGTAGGAGCTCACGCGCGGGTCGAGGCGCATGGCCGTCTCGATTGAGCGGTCGATGGTGGCGTCGTCGGCCGTGGCCGGTCCGGCGGGCCACTTCTTCATGTCGTCCGGCAGGATCGGCGTGACGATCAGGTCGTCGGCGGTGACGAGGGAGACGCCCTCGACGTACGCGGCCCGGATGGCCGCGAGACGCTCGGCGGTCGATGAGACGGTGCCGTCCAGGTCCACGGTTCCGTTGTCGGCGCTGGCGTGGATGAGCCCGGAGTCCACCCAGACGGAGGCCTCCAGCATGCCGTTGACGTCGGCGAGGATGTCCTCGTCGGTGCGCCCGGGGAGCGGGTTGATCTCCAGCCTGTTGTCGATGCCCGTGACGCCGAGGATGCCCGAGGCGATCCGCTCGGCCAGGAACCTCTCCGCGCCGGACGCGACCTCGCCCTCGAGCGTGACCAGACCGTCCTGGACGGTCACGCGAACCTCGAAGGACTCGGTCGCCGGGTCCTGGGCGAGCTCGGTGGTGATGTCCTTGACGATCGCGGTGTCGTCGCGGTCGGTCGGCTTCACCGTGATGTGGTCGATGACGGTGGTGACGCCGCGGATGGACTGCGCGGTACGCAGGGCCCGCTGCTTGGCGAGCAGTGTCCTGGTCTGGCCCTCGAGCGTGGCGACGCCGTCGGTCACGGTGACGTTCGATGCGTCGATGGCGCTGGAGTAGAACAGGTCGTCCGTGATCGCGTCGCGGATGTCCTGGTCGTTCAGGTCGGCGCGGGTCGGTGCGTCCGCCTGCGCGGTCGCGGCCATTGGGAGTCCGGCGGCCGCGGCGATGGCGGGCAGGGCGCGGTTGAGATTTCGTGCGTGGTTGAACAGGGTCAGCATCGGGAGCCTCCTTTGCTGTAAGTGTGATTGCCCGGCGCGGCATCGCGGGTGGCCCGCGGTACGCCGGGTGGTGTGGAGTTCGACGCGTGCCCATGCTCGTCCGGCAATTCGCCGGGGCGTGCACGCGTCGTGCGGGCGGATCGCCCGCAATGAGACACTATGCGCGCATAGGCAGAATGTCAAGTCTTCTTTAGTTGTTGTGACGATCTTCGCTGGAAGCGGCCCGATTGACTGAAGCGACCGCTCACGACTCCCGTTCGGGTGGCGTTGCACGTTGGCCAATACGGGGGGGGTGGGGGTCTGCCGAAATGGCGGGTGGGTGACGGAATGGCAAGTTGTGGGTCCCGTCGCTTGCGCTCCGGGCTCGTAGAAGGGCTCTGAATGGGGTTGGGGGGCATACACCGTGCTCGGTGTGCGCTGTGGCGTGTGGCGCGCGGGTTGCAAGGTGTCTCCCGCAGCGCGGCGAGCGCGGAAAGGGGCAGCGATGCAGATGGATCGGTTTACCACGGTGGCGCAGGAGGCACTGGCCACGGCCCAGCGGGACGCGGTCGGACGGGGCAACCCGGAGGTCACGGGCCTGCACGTCCTGCGCGCACTCGTCGAAGACCCCAACAGCGCCCCCGGCAACGTGCTGGCCAAGTCCGGTGTGGACGCCTCGCGCGTGCTGCAGGTCACCGAGGCCGAGCTCGGGCGGCTGCCCAAGGTGAGCAGCGGCGCCGGCAACGGCGGGCGCGAGCTTGTCGAGGTCCTCGCCAAGGCCGAGCAGGAAGCCAAGGGCATGGGCGACAGCTACGTGTCCTCGGAGCACCTGCTGCTGGCGCTCGCCGAGTCGAGCGCCGGCAACGCGAAGGAGGTCCTGACCACGCTGGGCGCCAGCGCCAAGGGCCTCCGCGCGGCGGTGCAGCAGATCCGGGCCAAGAGCGGCGTGGAGCACGTGAGCGACCCGAACGCCGAGGCCAACTTCGAGGCGCTGAGCAAGTACGCGATCGACCTGACCGAGCGCGCCCAGCAGGGCAAGCTCGACCCCGTCATCGGGCGGGACGAGGAGATCCGGCGCTGCATGCAGGTGCTGAGCCGTCGCACCAAGAACAACCCCGTGCTGATCGGCGAGCCGGGCGTCGGCAAGACCGCCATCGCCGAGGGGCTGGCCCTGCGCATCGTGTCGGGCGACTGCCCCGAGGGGATGCGCGGCAAGCGGATCATGGCTCTTGATGTCGGCCAGTTGCTCGCGGGCGCGAAGTACCGGGGCGAGTTCGAGGACCGGCTGAAGGCCGTGCTGCGGGAAGTCCAGGCGGGCGAGGGCGAGATCGTGCTGTTCATCGACGAGTTGCACACCGTCATCGGGGCCGGGGCCGCGGAGGGCGCGGTGAGTGCGGGCAACCTGCTCAAGCCTGCGCTGGCGCGTGGCGAGCTGCGGTGCGTGGGCGCGACGACGCTGGACGAGTACCGCAAGCACATCGAGAAGGACCCCGCGTTCGAGCGGCGCTTCCAGAAGGTGCTGGTCGGGCAGCCCTCGGTCGAGGAGACCGTCGCCATCCTGCGCGGGCTCAAGGAGCGGTACGAGACGCACCACGGCGTGCGGATCCAGGACGGGGCGATCCTCGCCGCGGCCGCGCTCAGCGACCGTTACATCACCGACCGGTTCCTGCCGGACAAGGCGATCGACCTGGTGGACGAGGCCGCGAGCGCGTTGCGGATGGAGACCGACAGCCTGCCGACTGAGCTGGACGAACTGCGTCGTCGGATCATGCAGTTGGAGATCGAGCGTGAGGCGCTGAAGATCGAGCAGGGCGACGGCAAGAGCGACGCGAACAGCGCCGAGCTGGACCGCGTGGAGGGCGAGCTGGCCGATCTGCGCGAGCGCGACTCGGTGCTGACGACCCAGTGGGAGGCCGAGAAGGGCGAGGTGGATGCCGTGAGCGCCGCCAAGAGCGCCATCGAGGACAAGAAGATCGAATTGGAGCAGGCGCAGCGCCGGGGCGATCTCGAGGCCGCGGCCCGCATCCAGTACGGCGACCTGCGCGAGCTGGAGACCGCGCTCAGCCAGGCCGAGCAGGCTATCGAGGCCCGTCAGGCGCAGGGCGAGACGATGATCAAGGAAGAGGTGGACGCCGAGCAGGTGGCCGAGGTCGTCAGCCGCTGGACGGGCATCCCGGTGAGCAAGCTGGTGGAGGCGGAGCGCGAGAAGCTGCTGCAGCTCGAGGCGCACCTGGGCGAGCGGGTGGTCGGTCAGGACGAAGCGTTGCGCGTGGTGGCCGACGCCGTGCGTCGCAGCCGCTCGGGCCTGGGCGATCCGGACCGGCCGATCGGGAGTTTCCTGTTCCTCGGGCCCACGGGCGTGGGCAAGACCGAGACGTGCAAGGCCCTCGCGGCGGAGCTGTTCGAAACCGAGGAGGCGCTGATCCGCATCGACATGTCGGAGTACATGGAGAAGCACGCGGTGAGCCGCATGATCGGTGCCCCCCCCGGCTATGTTGGCTATGACGAGGGCGGGGCGCTGACGGAAGCCGTGCGCCGTCGCCCGTACTGCGTCATCCTGCTCGACGAGGTCGAGAAGGCGCACCCGGACGTGTTCAACGTGCTGCTGCAGCTGCTGGACGACGGTCGTCTGACCGACGGCCAGGGTCGCACGGTCGATTTCCGCAACACCGTGGTCATCATGACGAGCAACCTGGGCAGCCAGAAGATCCAGGACATGACCGAGAGCGGCGCCGAGGACTGGGAGATCGAGGCCGCGGTGCGCGACCTGATCCGACGCGGCCCCGGTGCCGACCTGGACGCCAAGGGCCTGAGCGCTGAAGAGGCCGCACTGCGCGGCGAGATGAACGCCCGCCTGAACGTGGGCGTCCGCGAGCAGTTCTTCCGGCCCGAGCTGCTCAACCGCATCGACGAGGTCGTGGTCTTCCACCAGCTCAAGAAGGACCAGCTCGCCGGCATCGTGCGCATCCAGACGCGCCGCCTGGTCGAGCGCCTCAAGCAACGCGGCATCGGGCTGGAGCTCTCTGAGCCCGCCCTGCTCGCCATCGCCGAGGAAGGCTGGGACCCGGCCTACGGCGCCCGCCCGCTGAAGCGTGCGATCCAGCACCGGCTGGAGAACCCGCTGGCCAGCCGCGTGCTGGCGGGAGAGTTTGCGCCCGGGGACACGGTGCGTGTGGGGTTCGAGGGCGGGAGTTTTACGTTTGAGAAGGGCTGAGGGACGGGTGTTCGAACCAGGCCGGGTGCCACGGCTTGACCCGAAAGGCAAGCCGTGTGCCCACAGGAACAAGCCACCCCATCAATCCCGCAACGACCAAGCAAGCCCTCGGCGCAAGCCGAGGGACCCGGGAACCACATCAACATTGGACACGCCCGGCTCAACGCGTAGGGGCCACAAGGCTCCGCAACACCTCCCTAAGATTCTTCCATGCGCCGATGGTTGCGTGAACATGGCTTGGTTCAAGTAGCCCACCCAATGCGTGTGCAACGGGCAGTGGTGTGGAGACGCTGTCGGCGGTGGCGCACAAATTCGGGTCGGAGCAAACGGCCGTGCTGGCGATGCGGATACGAACTGCTGGGATTGCCCGAGCCGACCTGCCCTGAATGCGGCACGACGCACGATCCAGCGTGGTACCGCGGGCGGGTGCACGCGGGGGGATGGATACGAAGAGTGTTCGCCCACGTGCCCCTGGCCTTTGGGTGGCCGGCGGTGATCGGGGCACCGGGTGTGCTGCTTGTGTGCGTGTTTGCGCACGAACACGCATCACTGCCCGGCTACAAACAGTGGCTGCTGGCGGCGGCCGCAACAACGTCGGTCGTCGGCGCCGCGCTCGGGCTGGTCATCAGTCTCGCCTCGTTGCGATCCTTGCGCCGGTTGGTCTGGGGGCCCGTTCGAGTCGCGCGGGTGTGGGCCGAGCTCGGCGCCATCTCGTTGCTGTGCAACTGGCTCGGGTGGGAACTGGTCATGCTGACAATCATGCGGTAAGTCCTCGCTGGCGCACCGGGCCCCACTCCGCGCCCGCACCACGCAAGGGCAAGCCCCCCCGTGCCCCCCGCCGCCGCACTGCACCCATTTGTGCGCAAAATCTCCCAACCCCGACCCACCAGATCACCCATCGGGCCCCCGACAGTAATCAGGGGACTCAAGCACACCCACAGCCGGGCTCCACCACAATCCCGGGTGCCACGGCTTGACCCAAAGGGCAAGCCGTGTGCCCACAGGAACAAACCACCACATCAATCCCGCAACGACCAAGCAAGCCCTCGGCGCAAGCCGAGGGACCCGGGAACCACACCAAAACCAGACACGCCCGGGCCGCGCCGATGTCGCACATCCCCAAGGCCAACCCCTCCCCGCACGCGCACCCACTCCCGGGTCCCTCCGCTCGCGCGGAGGGCTGGTAATGTCCGCCGCGGTCGGTGACGCACGAGCCCCCGACGTGAGTCGGGGGAACCGGGAATCGTTTCGTCTCCACTCGCGTTGGGGCCGCGTCGCAGCTGTACATCTGCGGGGCTTCACCTTGCGCGAAGTCCTACCCACTCAAGAGCTTGCGGACGTTCACGGGTCCCTCCGCTCGCGCGGAGGGCTGGTAATGTCCGCCGCGGTCGGTCACGCACGAGCCCCCGACGTGAGTCGGGGGAACCGGGCATCGCTTCGTCTCCATTCGCGTTGTGGCCGCGCCGCAGCTGTACTTCTGCGGGGCTTCACCTTGCGCGAAGTCCTATCCACTCAAGAGCTTGCGGACGTTCTCGGGTCCCCTCACTCACGTGAGGGGCTCGTCGTCTGGAAGCGCCCGTTGTTCGCAGAAGAAGTCGCGCAGGAATGCGCCCCCCCTCACGCCGGGCCCACCTCCACCTTGCCGCCCGCGACATCCTTAATGGCGAGCCCGCGTGACGCGAGCTCGTCCCGGATCGCGTCCGCGGCCGCGTAGTCCTTGCTCTTCTTCGCCGACGCGCGGTCCAGCAGCAACTGCTCGATTTCGGGTGAGGGTGTCACGCCGGGGAGGAAGACGCCAATCTCGAAGGCCTGCTGGGCGAGCTGTTCGCGGTCGAGCACGCCCAGCACGCCGTCGAATTCGTTCAGCAGCGCGGCGTCGGCCTGGGTGGGCTCGGGGGTGTCGTTGATCCACTTGTTCAGCACGCCGAGTGCGCCGGAAATGTTGAAGTCCTCGGCCAGCGCTGACGCGAAGGCCTCGCGGGTGGCGTGGTTGGGCTCGCCCGCCGCGCCCGCCTGTGCGCGGTTCTGGAAGTCGCGCCAGCGGTTGACCTGACGCTGGCTGTCCTTCAGGCCCTGCATCGAGAAGTCCGCGTTGGCCCGGTAGTGCGTCTTGATGAGTTCCAGGCGCAGGGCCGCGGGCTCGATGCCCTGTTCAAAGAGTTGGCGGGCGGTGTAGAACGTGCCCGCGCTCTTCGACATCTTCTTGCCCTCGACCATCAGGAACCGGGTGTGGAACCAGTGGCGAGCGAACGTGTCGGAGCCCGTAAAAGCGCAGCTCTGAGCGTTCTCGCACTCGTGGTGCGGGAAGATGTTGTCCTCGCCGCCGGAGTGCAGGTCGATCGCGGCGTGGGTCGCCTTCGCGGCGTCCAGGTTGTGGGCCAGCGCCGCCAGGCTCATCGCCGTGCACTCGATGTGCCAGCCCGGGTACCCGTCGCCCCACCCGTCGCACGCCGGGTGATTCGGGGGCGGCCACTTCATCAGGTGCGAGGCGTCCTCTTTCCACAGCAGGAAGTCGGCGGGGTTCCGCTTCTCCGATTGCGTCGCGCCCGAGACGCGTCCGCCGGCGCCGGCGCTGAGCTTGTCCAGCGTGTTGCCCGAGAGCGTGCCGTAGGCGGGGAACGCGGAGACGTCGAAGTACACGGCCCGCTTCCCCGGCTCGCCCGCGGCGTACGCGCCCCCGGACTCGAGCAGGTCCGCGATGATCCGCTGCATGCCCCCGATGTGCTCGGTCGCGAAGGGCATGAGCGCCCCGCGTGCCCTGTCCGATTCCGACGCCTCCAGCGCGACCTTCACGCCCAGCCGGCGGGCGTCCTCCATGAAACGCTCGGCGTAGAACCGCGAGATCGCGACCGGGTCGTTCGGGTCCACGTCCGCGTCGGTGTGGACGGTCCCGGCCTTTTTCGCGGCCTCCAGGCGCTGGCCCGCGAGCTGCATCTTGTCCTCGCCGCCGCCGTCGGCGCGCGAGTCGTCGGTCATGTGCCCCACGTCGGTGATGTTCATCACGTGGCGTACGCGGCGCGGGCCGGCGTGCGTGGCACCCTCCAGGTCCGTAACCGTGCACAGGGGCGACTCGAGGAACCTACGCAGCAGGTCCGCGCCGAGGAAGGCCCGGAAGTTCCCGATGTGGGCGTCGTCGTACACCGTCGGGCCGCAGGTGTAGAAGGTGACGCCGGCCGGGTCGGCGACGCGCACGGGCTCGACCGTGTTGGTCGCGGTGTTGTAGAGGCGCAGGGGCGGGAGTGGGGAAGCAGACATGCCCGTAGGGTAGCGATCAGGACTCGGTGGGCTCCGGCGTGGGCCCGCGCCGCAGCACCTTCCCCGCGATGCGGGAGCGTTCGTCGCTCGACAGCACCACCAGCCAGGCCAGCGGGGCGTACACGCACCCGTAGCCGACGATCGCGCCGAGGATGCGGAGCCAGTCGTTGCTCAGCCCGAGCCAGCCCGGCAGCCACAGCATCGGGCTGGCAAGCAGGGTGATGAAGAGGGGTCGGACGATCGGGGCGATGGTCTGTGCCGCGGGCTCCTCGAGGCATCGCGCGGCGATGCGGGCCAGCAGCACGACGTGCACCGCCACGAAGATGGTCGAGAACGCGATCGCCGGGCCGTAGAACCCGATCCCGCCCGGCAGAACGTCGGCCCGTGCCAGCAGGATGATCGCGACGGCGAGGGCGGGGTTCGCGATCCCGCCGACGAGGATCAGCGGGGCGTACCGGGCGACGTAGCCGGCGCCGTAGAGCAGGCGTATCCAGCCGTCCGAGACCGACCGCGCGGCCATGCCGATCGCGAGGATGCGGATGGTCAGCACCGTCAGCGGCAACTCGGTGGCCGGGTCTTCGAAGCGGTTGGCGACCCAGACCCTGAGCATCGGCTCGACGAGCACCGCGACGCCGAGCGCGGCGGGCAGGGCGACCAGCGCGTGCAGGCGGGTGGAGGCCGCGGAGACGCGCCGGAGGCGGTCGAGGGTCGATTCCTTGGTCGAGATGCGTGCGGCGACGGCGTCGAGGCCGTCGGTCATGCCGACGGTGGCCATGCGGGCGTAGGAGGTGAGTTGGGTCGCGATGCCGTAGACCGCGTTGCCGGTGGTGCCGAAGGGGAAGTTGATGATGATCTGGGCGGTGCGGAGGTGGAGGTTGAGGGCGACGATCACGCCGGTGTTCCATCCGGCGGTTCTCAGGATGGCGCGGAGCGGTGCGGCGGACGCGCGCCCGAGGGTGGGCCGCGTGCGTGGATCGAGCGCGACCATGGCTCCTGCGGCGAGCATCCCGACCGCGCCCATGCCGATGCCGGACCAGACCCCGAAGAGCGTCAGCCCCCGCCCCGGGTCCTGCACGCCCAGGATCGGGAACAGGAGGATGGTGACGGAGAAGGGGACGAACCGCTCGAGGGAGATCCAGGCGTTGTGGAGGGTCATGCGCTCGGAGACGAGCAGCATGTTGGTGGTTGGGGTGAGCAGCAGGATGACGCAGGTGAACAGCCCTCTTCCCAGCAGCGCCCAGCGGGCCGGTCCGACGAGCGTGTCGGGGATGTTGAAGACTGGGACGACGGCGATCATGGCGGCGAAGACGAGGGCCGCGACGCCGGTCAGGACGGCGCAGATGAGGTATGCGGCGCGGAAGGTTTTGCGGAATGCGTCGGGATCGGGGCTGTGGTAGCTCTCGCCGAGCTCGCGGTTGAGGCCGCGCATCACGACCTCGCGCAGCAGTCCGGCGATGCCCCCGGTGGAGATCAGCAGCATCCAGACGCCGAAGGCGTGCTTGCCGAGCCCTGAGTAGAGGATGGGGAGCTGGACGAGCCCGAACGCGAGCGTGAGTGCGAGTCGTGCGTAGTTGGTTGACAGGCGGGCGAGGCCGCGTCTGGTCTCTGAGGTTTGGGGTGGGGTGGGCATGAGAGAGGCGGATCAGTCTCGCAGCGTGGGTTCGAGCACGTCTCTGAGGTAGGCGTTGTATCGGTCGGCCAGCTCGCCGGAGTCGATGCTGTCCCACAGTACGAGCGCGTCGGCCCCGCGTTCGGCGGCGTGCCGGGTCATAATCCGCAGGTCCTCGCGGTTGACGAACCGGCCCCCGATGACCGGGACACGCGGCCTGTACCGCAGGCAGATGAACGGGATGACACGGAGGTCCCCGCCCGCCAGCTCCGAGGCCCGCGAGGCCCGCTCGATCGCGCGGTTGACGACCGTGCGGTAACGGTTCGGGTGGGCCTGGCGCCGGCTCGAGTCGGGTTCCGGCACCGAGGAGTGGTCGGCGTAGATGACCGGGAAGACGGCGTCCGACGCCCGGAAGAGCCAGGCGAGGTCCTCGGGGTCGTCCCGCACCCCGGGCAGGGCGAAGACGCCCCAGGTGGCCTCCGGGCGGAGCGCCCGGGCCCGCTCGAGGGTCGCGAGCAGGAACGTGCGGGCCGCGCGTTCGTACTGCGTTCTGGCGAGTGTCTCGATCGCCTTCCGGTCGAGTCCTCGCGTGCTGTCGCGTGCGTGTTCGATCGAGGCGTCGCGGTAGGCCTGGGGGGTGCGATCCCAGAGTGGGTGCCACGACTCGTAGTCGATCACGGCGACGCCGCTGAACCCGTGGTCGGGGATGCGGTCTCGGATGTCGCGTTCGAGTTTGTCGAGGTGGATTTCGAGGTCCGCCTTCTGCGGGATGCCGCCGTGCAGCGTTCGCCCGGAGGCGAGCTGCGGGTAGCGTCCGAGCTGGTGCTGGTAGAAGAGGACGAGGTCCGGGCGTGCGTTGGGGACGCGGTCTCTGCGGAGTTTTTCCTGGTGCTCGCCTGTGACGCCCCAGTAGATCGGGGTGGTGTCGGGCGCCGGGTGCCCCGGCTGTGTCTGCGTGAGGCAGGCCGGTGCGACGATCGCGGCTGCGGCGACGGCGACCCATCGCGCCAGCACGAGTCGTGCGTGCCCGGTTCGTCCCCCGCGGGGTGGGCGGGTCCTCGGTCTCGTGGTCTGCGGGTCCATCCTCGTCGTGAGGTTATTCCCCGGACATGGCCGGCGCGAGCATGGAACGCAGATAGGTGTCGTAGGCGTCTGCGAGCTCGGGGGTGTCGATGCTGTCCCAGAGGACGATGCCGTTCGCCCGGAGCTCCGAGGTCCGGTTGAGCATGGCGACGAGGTCGTAGTAGTTGACGAAGCGGCCCCCGATGACGGGTGCGTGCGGGCGGTAGCGGAGGGAGAGGAAGGGATAGATCGGGATGTCGCGTCCGGTGCCGCGGCTCGCGATGCTCGCGTGCTCCATGAACCGGGTGATCATCCTGGGGTATCGCTTGAGGACGGCCTCGCGCATGGTCTCGTCGGGTTCGGGATCGGAGGCCCAGTCTGCGTAGGCGACGGGGAAGACGGCGTCGGCCTCGTCGAAGAGCCACTGCATCTGCTCGGGGTCTGCCCTGAGCCTCGGGAAGCCGAAGTACCCCCAGGTGGCCCTGGGCCGGAGCGATTTGGCGAGCCGGATGGTCTCGACCATGAACACGCGTGCGGACTGCTCGTACTGCCTGCTGGCGTACTCCTCGAGCTCGGCGCCCGAGAGGTAGGGCGCCTGCCTGAGTGCGTGGGCGCGCGAGGCCTGCTTGTAGATGAGGTGGGTGTGTTCCCAGAGGGGGTGCCAGGACTCGTAGTCGATGACGGCGAGGCCGTCGTAGTCGGGGTCGGGGATGCGTCGGACGATGTCGTTCTCTGCCCGGGCGAGGTGCGACTCGAGGTTCGCCCGCTGCGGGATGCCGCCGAAGCGTTTCTCGGCCTCGGTCATGAGGGGGTACTCGCCGAGCTGGTACTGGTAGAAGAGGGTGAGGTCGCTGCGGACGGACGAGCAGGTCTCGGTGTCGAGGGTGACGGCGAAGTCCCCGGTGATGGCCCAGTAGACGTCCGGCATGTCGGCGGGCCAGACGCCCATGCCGTCGGGCCCGTTGTGCGAGACCGCCCCCGTGGCGGCTCCCGCGAGCGTGGAGGCCAGTGTGAGTGACACGAGTCGGGTGGATCGCATTCGGGTGTCCTTGGTGGTGGGTGAGCGATGCGGGGGGCTGGGAGGGGGTGGGCGG